>Ga0123333_10000874_pt1 | contig 32186 bp, 21 predicted proteins | sample BioC12SIPDNA_3_FD_89957 | JGI IMG/M metagenome (GOLD analysis project Ga0123333, IMG submission 89957) | Anaerobic biogas reactor microbial communites from Washington, USA - Biogas_R2_B C12 SIP DNA | ecosystem: Engineered > Bioreactor > Anaerobic > Unclassified | place: Washington, USA... | reverse complement strand
CTCCCGCATCCCTGTCTATCGTGACTCCATCGACAACGTTCAGGGCATCCTCTACGCAAAAGATCTGCTCAAGTATCTGCGCGATGGCCGGACGGACACGCCGCTGGTGAAAATCGTGCGGCCCGCGTACTTCATACCAGAGTCGAAGAAGGTGGATGAGTTGTTGCAGGAGCTGCAGCAGCGCAGGGTCCACATGGCCGTGGTGGTGGACGAGTATGGCGGCACTGCGGGACTGGTGACCATCGAGGACCTGCTCGAAGAGATCGTCGGTGAGATTCAGGACGAGTACGATTCGGAAGAGCCCACCGTTGAGGCGGTCAACAGCCACGAGTACCTCTTCGATGCGCGCGTGCCGATCGATGAGGTGAACAAGCTTCTGGAAGTGGAGCTGCCGAACGAGGGCGGCGACACCCTGGGCGGTTTCATCTATAGCCAGCTCGGCAAGGTGCCGGCGCCGGGCGATCGGATCGAGTTCGAGAATGTGGTGATCGAGGTGATATCCGTAGCCAGCCGCCGCATCAAACAGGTGCGGGCAACCGTGCTTGCGCCAGATGACGCCGCGCCACCACCGCCGCCATCTGTCGAACGCCAGGGCCTCAAAGCCGTTGGTGAGAGCAGCGGCGCGAATCTGCTGGCCTTTTTCGGCCTGCTTTAGTGCCGCGTACTGCGGAAATGAGATGACCTTAGGAACGGAAATGTCGCTGACTTCACCGGAAATCGATCACCTGTTGGCCCTGGCGGGCGAGGCTGCCGCGAACGCGTATGTGCCCTATTCTCACTTTGCTGTGGGCGCCGCGTTGCGTGCAAAGGACGGCACGATCTACACGGGGTGCAACGTCGAGAACGCCTCCTATGGCCTCACCATCTGCGCAGAGCGCAATGCGGTGGCGCGCGCGATCGCTGACGGCGCCCGCCGCTTCGATGCCATCGCGGTGGTGACGGAGAACGGCGTCACGCCGTGCGGCGCGTGCCGCCAGGTGCTCGCCGAGTTCGGGCCGGAGATCACCGTGATCGTTGCGGATGCGGCCGGTCGCCGCCGCGTCTATACCCTCAGTGAGCTCCTGCCCGACGCCTTCACTCCGGAACACCTGGACCGGTAGCCTGGCAGCTCCGCGGTTCCGCGGCCTGCGCGAATCGTAATCGAAGGGCCGCCACCTCCGGAATCGCCGGCTGCAGGGAGGTCTTCGGGCGCCTTAGTGTTTTTTGTCTCCGTAGCCGGCAATCACCCTTCGACGCGGCCGGTCTCCTCTTCGATCACCACCCGGTACGTTCGCAGCGGCTCATCTGCAGGCCCGATGAGGACACTGCCATCCCGCACGTCGAAGGCGGATGCGTGCCAGGGACAGATCACCGCGCAGCCATCGATATCGCCTTCGCTCAGCGGTCCATCCGCATGCGTGCATTCATCCTGGGTGGCGTAATACGCGCCGTCGATGTTGTACACCGCGACCGCACGCCCGCCGACCACGACGCGGCGCGAGTGTCCCGGCTTCAGGTCTGCGATCCGGAACTGGTCCGGCCCGAGCTGGTTCCCTCCCAACGCCGCGGGCGGGGCCGCAGCCGCGCCGAACAGGTCCGCGAGCGAGACCTCAGCCTCGTCTGCCGCAAAGACGGGCAGGTCGACATAAACCTGGCCATCCTGGACCGTGACCCGGTAGACCGGGAGCGCAGTCGAGTGGTCCAACAGGAGCTGGCCGGTAGTGACATCGTACTGGTAGCCGTGCCAGGGGCAGGTGAGCGTAGTCCCATCCAGCGCTCCCGTGCAGACGGGGCCGCCGCGGTGCAAGCAGCTGTTGCTCAACGCGGCCCACCCCTCCTTGAGATGAAACACCCCGATCGAATGCCCGTCGGCCTCGATGATCTTGCGCTCGCCCTCCGCGATTTCGCTTGCCGGGCCCACCTGCACCCGCCGGTAGCCTGCCGGCTGGATCAGGCCGGCGGCACGCTCGTAGGAGTCCTCGGCGAGATCGTGCACCGGTTCCGCATTCAGGGTCTGCTTCGGCTCGTAGGTTTCGGGCTCCTTGCCCTCCCCGTAGACGCGCGACAACTGCTCGGTCAGCACCGCGAGAAAAGCGCTCCACGCGCGGAGCCCGCGCGCCTCGAGCGCCTCGTCGACACCGTCCAGCTCATTCGCGAGCACGGCCGCAATGCGTTGCTGGACAAAACCTACCATGCCGATCACGTAGCGTTCGGGGATGTAGACCCGCGGGTCCGCACCCTGTGAAGTGTGCGCGCGGCCCACGTAGTCCACGAAGCGTGCATAGTCGTCATCGAACGCCCCGGATAGGGTTCGGCGCCAGAAGTTGGCCTGGTGCTGCATGCGCAGCTCGAGATAGTCCTGGTCGACTGTGCCGTCTTTCTTCAGGAAGTGCTTGCGGGTTGCGGGAAAACGCAGCAGTTGGGCGTAGAATTCGCCGATAATGGCTGCCAGATGGGGCTCGATGTAAGGCCGGGTCTCGCGGATGGCCTCTGCATCTGCGGGGGTGAAGCCAATGAAGTCAGCCATGAACTGAAAATAGCGCGGCGCATCTGCCGCCCCGCGTTTGAAGCGCTCCTGGGTCGAAACTTCGCTCATGGTTCACTCCTTTTCCAGGTTCTCTTTGACCCTGAATTCGACGATCTTGCGGATCAGGTCGAAGGGCACCGGCTGGTCCAAGGGAAATCTGATCGAGCCCTTCCCGCTCTTGTAAGGAGACAACTCCTGCTGGAACTGCGCAGTCCCTGAAGGAGTGGGATAGAACCCGATGTGATTCTTATACGCAGCGAAGTGCACCAGGTTGCCTTTCAATCTGAATGTGGGCATTTGGTAGCTGATGGCTTCTTCTGCGTCCGGCGCCGCATCCCGGATCGTCGCCCTGATCTTCTCGAGGATCGCCTGGATATCGGGCGGGAAGCCGGCAATGTACTCGTCTATGGTCCCAGGTGTTGATTCATTCATTTTGGTGCGTTCCCTCAACTCCGGATCGATGCCTGTCACAGTGTCTTGTCCCTGATCTTCTCAATAGATGAATATTCTATGAGCAAGTAGCGCACAAGTCAAGTCTCTGAATAGATACTCGTGGTTTGATGTCCTCGCACCTTGGTCACGGTTACCGCAGATGATATAATAATGCAGTTAGGATCGGATTGGCATCAGGATGATGGTGGATCAAGCACAGGCGCGACGGCAGCGGTTGTACCGGTTGGCAGGGATCGTGCTGCGGAGGCGGGATATGGGCGAAGCCGACCGCCTGCTGACCGTCTTCACGCGGGAGCGCGGCAAGATTACGCTGCTGGCCAAGGGCGTGCGCCGCGCGGCGAGCCGTAAGGCAGGCCATCTCGAGCCGTTCACCTATACCGACCTGCTGGTCGCTAAGGGCGCGAACCTGGACCTGGTGACCCAGGCCGAGACGATCGCGGCGCATCGCCACGTGCGCGAGGACCTGTGGCTGAGCAGCCTGGCGTACACCGTCGTCGAGCTGGCCGACGCGTTCGCGGAGGATGAGGACCCGAACGCGCTGCTCTTCGATCTGCTGCTCGAGACATTGGGCCGCCTGGACGAGGGACAGCCTGCGAGCCTTGCAGTGCGCTATTACGAGCTGCACATGCTCGCCCTGGCCGGCTACCAACCCCAGCTCTTCCGCTGCGTCCAGTGCGACCAGCCGCTCCAGCCCGCGGTGAATTTTCTGAGCCTGGAGCGCGGCGGCTGCCTCTGCCCGCAGCATGGGGCCAACGTTGCAGGCACCGTGGCGCTGCCGCTCGATGTCCTGAAGGTGCTGCGTTATCTCCAGACGCGCAATTGGGAGCAGATTGCGGTGCTGCAGCTGCGGTCAGAGGTGCTGGCCCAGGTGGAGTCGATCCTGGCGCGCTATATCGTGTATCATCTGGAACGCTCGCTCCGCGCACCCGTTTTCCTGGAGAGGCTCAGGCGGGGAAACGAACGAGGATAAGGGACAAAGGAAGAAGGAAAATGGAAAATGGAAGATCTTCCTTCTTGCTTCTTCCTTTCGATCAGAGGCGCATGACATGGAAATGAAGGCGTACCAGGACTGGCTCGAGGCGTGGGACAAGGCGCGCGGGTGGGACCGCGTCTCCCCCTCTCACACGCTGATCCACGCGTTCGAGGAGCTGGGCGAGGTCGCGCGGCTGATGCTCCAGTGGGAAGGCTACAAGGAGACCGAAAGCACCGAGACCCTGCACGCGGAGCTGGAAGAAGAACTCTCGGATGTCTTCGTCTTCCTTTTCAAGCTGGCGTACCAGATGGGAATCGACGTGGAAGCGGCCCTGGTGCGCGGCCAGGCCAAGGCCGACGGCAGGTACGAGGATATCGCGGCAGCCGAGGATATGCTGGCGCGCTATCACGCGCGGCAGAGCGAGGAGCGCGAGCGTCTGTTGGGGAAGGTGCCCGGCACTTCGAAAGTGCCGGGCACCTGATCCTGCGAACCGCACCCCGCCGCATATTGACGAGAGCCGGCCCGACAGGGTATTATTTCGGTGAGGTATCGCATCGCATGAGTGTTAGCCGGCCTTGAACCAAGCGCCGGTTTCTTTTTTGAGGTAGGAAGTGTAAACGATGAAGCCATTGTCATTTCAAGAAGTCATCATGCGCCTTCAGGCGTATTGGGCAGAGCAGGGCTGCCTGATCTGGCAGCCTTACAGCGAGAAGGTGGGCGCGGGGACCGCCAACCCGGGGACCATCCTGCGGGTCCTGGGACCCGAGCCGTGGAACGTGGCGTATGCGGAGCCGAGCTACCGGCCCGACGACGGCCGCTACGCGGAAAACCCGAATCGCATGCAGATGCACACGCAGTTCCAGGTCATCCTCAAGCCCGCGCCCGAAGACTCGCAGGAGCTGTATCTTCGAAGCCTCGAGGCCATCGGCGTCGACCGGCAAAAGCACGACATCCGTTTCGTGGAGGACAACTGGGCCTCGCCCGCGCTGGGCGCCTGGGGCCTGGGCTGGGAGGTGTGGCTCGACGGGCTGGAGATAACCCAGTACACCTACTTCCAGCAAGCCGGCGGCATCATGCTGGACCCGGTGCCGATCGAGTACACCTACGGCCTGGAGCGCATCGTCATGTTCCTCCAGAATGTCAAGGAGGTGTGGCAGATCGACTGGGACGGCAAGCGAACGTACGGTGACGTGCTCAAGTTGCCCGAGATCGAGCACTGCCGGTATGACTTCGAGGTGGCCGACGTGGGCCGCCTGAAGCAGATGTACGACCTGTTCGAGGCGGAGGCCAGGAGCTGCCTTGCTCATGGGCTGGTCATTCCCGCGCACGACTATGTGCTGCGCTGCTCGCACACCTTCAACCTGCTGGATGCGCGCGGTGCGATCGGCGTTACCGAGCGCGCCCACTTCTTCGCGCGCATGCGCGACCTGGCGCGGCAGGTGTCCGAAGCCTATGTCGAGCAGCGGCAGCGCGAGGAATACCCGTGGATTGAAGCGCAACCGGTTGCAGGTGACAGGTTGCAGGTTGCAGGTTCCGAGTCCCAACCTTCAACCTTCAACCTTGAACCTCTAACTTATCTATTGGAGATCGGCACCGAGGAGCTGCCGCCCGGCGACCTGGTCGATGCGATCGCCCAACTTGAGGCCGGCGTCCCGCGGCTGCTCGATGAACTGCGTTTGGGACACGGCGCCATCCGGGTGTTCGGCACCCCGCGCCGCCTGGCGGTGCTGGTGGACGCGCTCGCGCCGAAGCAGTCGGACCTGGAGACGCAGGTGAAGGGGCCACCGGCAGAACGCGCCTTCGACGCGGCCGGCGCGGCGACGCCTGCGGCCGTTGGCTTCGCGCGGAAAAACGGCGTGGCCGTGGAAGATCTGCAGGTGCGTGAAGAGGGCGGCGGTCGTTACGTATTCGCAACCGTGCGCCGTGAAGGCCAGCCCGTGCTCGATGTGTTGCCAGCCGCGCTTCCGGGCCTGGTGGCCGGCATCAAGTTCGGCAAGACAATGCGGTGGAATGCGAGCAATGTCGCGTTCTCACGGCCGATACGCTGGTTCGTGTCGCTTTGGGGCGAGAAGATCGTGCCCTTCGTGTATGCGGGTCTCTTGGCCGGCCGCACAACGCACGGTCCCCGTGCCGCGGACTCGCCCGAGCTCTCCGTTGCCAGCGCCCATGCGTACCTGCCCCTCATGGCTGAGCACCAGGTGATGGTCGACCGGCCCGAGCGCCGGCAGACTATTGCGGCCCAGATTGCGGAGCAGGCGGCCCAGGTCGGCGGCGAGATCCCGGATGATCCGGCGCTGCTGGACGAAGTGACCGACCTGGTCGAGCAGCCCACCGCGCTGCGGGGCAGTTTCGAGGAAGCCTATCTGCGCCTGCCCAAAGAGGTGCTCATCACGGTCATGAAGAAGCACCAGCGCTACTTCCCCATCGTCCGCGCCGGCGCGGCTGAGGCCGCCATGCTGCCCTATTTCATTACCGTGCGCAATGGTCCTGCCGAGCATGGCGACATCGTGATCGAGGGCAACGAGGGCGTGATCCGCGCGCGTTACGCCGATGCGGCTTACTTCTTCCGCGCGGATTCGGCGCGGCCGCTGGAGGCGTTCACCCCGCGGCTGGCCACCCTGACGTTCCAGGAGAAGCTCGGCTCGATGCTCGATAAGGTGCAGCGCGTCGAACGGTTGGTTGCGCCCCTGGCTGGCCAGCTGGGCCTGGATGCGGCGGAGCGGGCCACAGCACAGCGAGCAGCTTCCCTTTTCAAGAGCGACCTGGCAACGCAGATGGTGGTCGAGCTGACCTCGCTGCAGGGCATCATGGGCCGCGAGTACGCGCGCCGCTCCGGCGAGACCGAGGCGGTCGCGAACGCGATCTACGAGCATTACCTGCCGCGGTTCCAGGGCGATGCCGCGCCTGCGTCGAAGCCCGGCTTGCTGCTCGGTATTGCCAACCGGCTCGACTCGCTGGTCGGCCTGTTTGCGGTGAACCTGGCCCCCACGAGCACCGCAGATCCGTTTGGGCTCCGTCGCGATGCGCTCGGGCTGGTCGGCAGCCTCGTGGGACGGCAGCAGTCCTTCGATCTGCGGCCGGCTCTCCGCGCGGCAGCCGCCCAGATGCCCGTGACCGTCGAGCCCAAGGTCCTGGCAGACGTGCTGGGGTTCATCCGGGACCGGCTGTTCGTGTGGCTGCGTGACCAGGGGCTGCCGCATGACGTGGTTGCCGCGGTGCTGGCCGAGCAGTCTCACGATCCCTACCGCGCGGCCGTCGCCGCGCGTGAGCTCGCGGCCTTGACCCAGGCGCCAGGCTGGAGCGAGATTCTGACCGCCTATGCCCGCTGCAAGCGCATCACCCGCCCGCTGGCCGAGACGTTTGCGCTGGCGCCCGAGCATTACGAGGATGCGGCCACGCGCGGGCTGTATGAAGGCCTGCTCGCGGCCGAGTCAGCCATGGCGCGGGCCGGCGGTGGCGATCCGGAGAGCTGCCACGATATGGCGCTGCTGGGCGAGGTGCTGGCCGGCATGCAGGGGCCGATCAACCGCTTCTTCACGGATGTCCTGGTGATGGCGGAAGATCCCGCGATGCGCCAGGCGCGGCTGGCGTTGGTGCAGCGCGTGGCCGGGTTGGCGAGCGGTGTAGCGGACCTGAGCCAGCTGCAGGGATTCTAGTTATCTAAATGATTCCACGCGAACCACGAAGCTCGCCCGGACATCAATGTCCGGGCTACAAAGCAGCGCCCGCTGAAGCGGGCTATCTGCGCGTGGGGCTGCCGCTGAGCCCCATTGATGGGGCGCTGCTCCGTAGCCCGGCGCCTTTCGCGCCGGGCGGTGGTGGGGCAGCGAGATGGTCGCCGCTACACGAGATAATTCTTAGCGTTCGTGATCGCCGGGCGATGATGCTATGATCCCACGCAAGCTGCGACTCCGCGGCTTCATGTGCTACCGGGAGGAGCAGACCCTCGACTTCTCAGGGATGCACATGACCAGCCTGACCGGCGACAACGGTCACGGCAAATCGGCGCTGCTCGACGCCATGACCTGGGTCCTGTGGGGCCGGGCGCGGGCGCGGCGCGACGATGAGCTGATCACCCTCGGCGAAACGGACATGTGGGTTGACCTGGAATTTTCGCTCGGCCCCCAGGTCTACCGCGTCACCCGGCAGCGCAGCAAGAAGGGCCGCGGCCAGAGCGATCTGCATTTCTACATCTGGAACCCGTCCGGCGATGACTGGCAGCTGCTCGACGAGGGCAACCTGCTCCAGCGACAGGCCCAGATCATCCGTACCTTGCGCCTCGACTATGAGACATTCGTCAATTCAGCGTTTCTCCTCCAGGGCCGGGCGGATTCGTTCACCGTCAAGACTCCCTCAGAGCGCAAGCAGATCCTTGCGGACATCCTTGGGTTGAGCCGGTACGACCGGTACGAAGAGCGCGCCAAGGAGCAGGTCCAGGCGCGCAAGGAGCGCACAATCGGCATCGAGGCGGAGCTGAAGAGCATCGATGCGGAGCTGACGCACCGGGAGGAGTATTCCGAGCGGCTGCGTGCAGCCGCGCACACGGTCGAGGAGGCTGTCGTCGCGCTGCGTCTTGCGGAGGCCGAGCAAGGGCAGGCGCGGGCGCAGGTCCAGGCGCTACGGGGCCAGCAGGCGCAGCTCAATGATCTGCGGGCGCGCATGGCGCGTGGCGAGCAGGAACTGGGCGATCTGCGCGCGCAGCTTGCGAAGGCGCAGGCCCGGCTGAAGGCGATCGAAGATGTGCTGGCGCAGCAAGCTGAGATCGAGGCCGGATGGCAGCAGCTGGGCCGCGCGCGGGAGGCCGAGGCCGGGTGGAATAGCCGCTTGCTCAGCCACAGCCAGCTGCAGGACAAACTCAACGCTGCGCAGCGCGCGGTGGATCAGGCGCGCGCGGATCTCGTCGCGGAGCAGCGCCGGCTGCAGGCGCAAGGGGCGGAGCTTCAAAGCAAGGCGGCTGCCGTAGAAGGGCACCGGCACACGCTGGCCCAGGTGCAGGCGCTGCTTGCGGAGATGGCAGAGCAACAGGCTCGCCGCGAAGCGATCGCGGCCGAGCTGCGCGATGTGATCGAGACCGCGGCCGGGCTGCGCCACGAGGTGGAGCGCGTCAAGGCCGAGGGGCAGGCAGTGAAGGAACGCCTGGCCCTGCTGCACGAATCGGAAGATGCAGTTTGCCCGGTGTGCAACCAGTCGTTGAGCCCCGAGCATCGCGAGCATGCCGAACAACAACTCGCCGCAGAGCGTGATGCACTTGCCGAGCGCTTCCGGGATGCGAATACGCGGATCAAGGAGCTGTCCGAGCGCAAGGCCAGCCTCGAAGCCGAGGATCGCGAGCTCGCACGTGGCCTTCACACCCGCGATGCGCGGCAGCGGCAGGCTGCACAGACCGAGACGCTCGTGGCCGATGGCGAGGCTGCGGCTGCGCAGCTGCCCGGCGTGGCCGAACAGCTCGCGCAGATCGAAGCGCGCCTTGCAGGGGAGGATTACGGCGGCCCGGCCCGCGACCAGCTGAGCCGCATCCTGGCCGCGATGGCGGAGACGGGTTATGACGGGCAGGCCCATGCAGCTGCGCGCGGAGAAGTCGAGCGTCTGATGCCGTTCGACGCACGCTACCAGCGCCAACTGCTCCCCGCTCTCGAGGGCCTGGGCGAGGCGCAGGGTCGCTGCGAGTCGCTGGCGGGCCAGGTTGTGCGGCGCACGGAGGAGCTGGCCGCGGACCAGGCGCGGCGCGCGGAGCTGGAGGCTGCTGTTGCTGAGCTGCCGCGATTGGAGGCGGCGCTCAGGCAGGCCGATGCGCAGGTGCAGGCCGCGGACCAGGCCAGCCGCCGCGCTCAGCAGCAGCAGGGCGCGGCGCAGCAGCAGCTGGATGCGCTTGACCGTCTCGTCGAGCGTCGCGACGCGCTCCGCGACCAACTGGATGCTCTCAACGCCGAGATAAGCATCTATGCGGAGCTGCGCGAAGCCTTCGGCAAGAAGGGCATCCAGGCGATGATCATCGAGAGTGCCATCCCCGAGGTTGAGACAGAGGCGAACCGGCTGCTCCAGCGGATGAGCGAAGGCCGGATGAACGTGCGTCTTGAGACTCAGCGGGAGAAGGTCACCGGCGGCGTTGCGGAGACCCTCGACATCATCATCGGCGATGAGCTGGGCTCGCGACCGTACGAGCTCTTTTCCGGGGGCGAGGGCTTTCGCGCGAACCTGGCCTTGCGCATCGCGCTCAGCAAGCTGCTGGCGAGGCGCGCGGGTGCGCAGCTTCAGACCCTGATCATCGACGAGGGCTTCGGCTCTCAGGATACGCGCGGGCTAAGCCTGGTGGTCGAGACCATCAACTCCATCAAGGACGACTTCCAGCTCATCGTGGTGATCAGCCACATCGAGGAGCTGAAAGACCAGTTTGGCGCGCGCATCGACGTGGTCAAGCAGGCCACCGGGTCGCGCGTCGCGGTGGCGTAGGAAAGAGAAAAGGAAGAAGGAAAAAGGAAAAAGGAAGAAGAACCCGAGGAAGTCCTATTTTCCTTCTTCCATTTTCCTTCCATGTAAGCGCGAGGTATCTTGTGGTCACATTCGATGACGTCCTCTCTGCCGCGGCGCGCATTGCCGGTGTCGCCCACCGTACGCCGGTTGCCACATCCCGGCTTCTCAACGAGGTTTGCGGCGCAGATTTGTTCCTCAAATGCGAGAACCTCCAGCGCGTGGGCGCGTTTAAGTTCCGCGGCGCGTTCAATGCCGTCAGCCGGCTGAGCGACGAGGAGCGGTCCCGAGGGGTCATCACCCATTCGTCGGGCAATCACGCCCAGGCGCTCGCGCTGGTGTGCCGTATCCTCGGCGTGAAGGCTACCATCGTCATGCCGGAGGACGCGCCCGCGATGAAGCTGGCCGCGACGCGCGATTACGGTGCGGAAGTTGTCGTTTACGATATCCTGAAAGACACGCGCGAGGCCATTTCGAGCCGGCTGGCCGCGGAGCACGGCTATACGCTCGTGCCGCCCTACGATCATCCGCACATCGTCGCGGGCGCCGGAACCGCCGCCCTGGAGCTGTTCCAGGAGGTGGGCGATCTGGATTATCTGTTCGTGCCGTGCGGCGGCGCGGGGTTGTTGAGCGGCTGCGCCATCGCTGCGAAGGCCATGTGCCCGGGGTGCAAGGTGATCGGCGTGGAGCCGGCTGCTGGCGACGACGCGACGCGTTCGTTCAAGACCGGCGTGCTCCAGACCGTCCACAACCCGCGCACGATCGCAGATGGTGCGCGCACCCCCTACCTGGGCAAGGTGACCTTTCCCCTGGTGCGCCAGCATGTGGACGACATGATGACCGTGGAGGACGAAGACCTGGTGCGCACCATGTATTTCGTCTGGACACGCATGAAGCTCGTGGTCGAACCCACGGGCGTGCTGGGCCTGGCCGCGGTGTTCAACCACCGGTATGATGTCGCGGGCAAGCGCGTTGGTGCGGTGATCAGCGGCGGCAACGTGGATGTGGCCCAGGCCGCCCTGTGGTTTGGCAACCTGGCGTAACCGCCCTTGGGCCGTTCGGTTTTGTGTGATATAATAGATGTCAAGAGCGTGACAGGTCCCGCATTAACCGTTTTTGCCGCCCAGGCCTTTCGTGCCTGGGCTTTTTATTACCGGACAGTGCCCGATTTCACACATGGTCCGGAGGAAGGAGTCCAACAGTGGAGTCAGAGCAGAGGCATGACGCGACACAGTCCCTGCCCGACAAGCTGCGGCCCGGGGATCCCATTTTTCACCCTAGATACGGGTTCGGCACCATTCAGGGCCTGACGCGGCGCGACCGCAGCCAACCGATCGATGAGCCTTCCGCGGCCGATCTCAGATCCGACCGGGTGGAAGACTATTACGAAATCCAGCTGAGCCAGGGTGGAACACTGCTCGTGCCCGTCCAGCAAGCCGAGAGTGTTGGCTTGCGCCGCCTGTCGGTCGGCATCGAGGTGGTCAAGAGTAGTCTTCGCTCTCCGGCAGAAAGCTTGCCCGCCGATTACCGGGAGCGGGCCGCAGTGCTCCAGGCCCGCCAACAGCGCACCGAACCCACTGCATTGGTCGACTGCGTGCGTGATGTGCTTGCCCAGGGTCGTGAGCGGGTTCTGTCGAAGAGCGAGAGAGCATGGCTCGACAAGTCGTGCCAACACCTGGTCGCGGAAGCGGCGCTGGTCGATCGCACCACGGTGCTCGAAGCCCAGGCCGCATTCCGCGAGGTCGTGAATCAGTTGGATCTTGGCTAGGGCATTCCCTGCATGATCGCACTTGCCTGCATGCCGGCGCCCGGCGTGCCTTCCCGGTCCTGATCGCGCGATCGCACGATCAGGACCGAACAGCCTACAGCACGTCTCTGCGTGCGATATTCCACCCGCCCAGCAGAGCGACTAGCAGACCCCCGCCAATTCCTATCGCCAGAAAGAGCGGCACGGGCATGACCAGGTCCGTGTTCCCCCCGATCGATAGCACCAGCAGCCCCGGCATGGACCACGGGAAGAAGCGTGCCCACTCGCTCTCAAAGACCAGTACAGTCGTGACCGTTGCGGCAATGCCCGCGCCGAATGCCACGACGTAGTTGGGCCACCGGCTGCTCACCCAAAGGTGGATCGAGACGATCAGAAACGACGCCAGGTACAGCAGCCCGTAGCTTTTCCCCATGTGCGCCCAGGGGATGGTGGAGGCACTCAAGCCATACCCCGCGTTGATCTGCTGCAAGATGAGGCCGAGCAGAATGACCAGGCCGAGCATCACGACCGTGCTGATGCCGATCAGCGCGAGACTGATGACTTGTTTCGCCCCATAGAAAGCCCAGCGCGGCGCCGGCATCGTGTAGAGCAGCGCCCAGTTCTTGCGGTCATATTCGAGGCCGCTCAGCAGCGCGGTCTCCAGGGTCACGAAGAGCGGCATCATCAACAACGACCAGAAAATCAGGCTGCTCTGGTTGAGAGAGAGCCATGGGTTCCGGTCCACCTGGTTCAGATGATACTCGCTGCCCTGGATGTACATGGCGAACTGGAGCACTGCGATGATCAACGGCGCAAGCACCGTCATCAGTAGTGCCAGGGTGCGCCTGGTCTTCAACAGTTCTGCGCTGAGCGCGCGTCCGAGTGCGTTCATCGAATGCCTCCGGCCGCGGGTGACGCGGTCAATTGCAGAAAGATGTCTTCGAGCGATGGTTGCTCCAGCGCGACGTGGTAGACGCTGTAGCCGCTGCCGACCAGCTGGCTGGCCAACAGGCTGGCATCGGCTTCGCCGTTGGCAACGACGCGCAGGGTGTGATTGCCGTTGTGCGCCACCTGCCAGCCGGCCAGGCGCAGAGCCTGCTGCGCCGCCTCCGGCTGATCCACCTTCACCGTGACGTGATCCTGGTAGCGCTGGCGAAGCCCGTCCGGCGTGCCCTGGAAGATCAGCTGGCCCGCCTGGATGATGCCGATGTGCGTGGCGGTCTGCTCGACCTCACCGAGCAGGTGGCTGGAGACGAAGACGGTCATGCCGTACTCGCGCGGCAGGCGGCGGATCAGCTCGCGCACCTCGTGGATGCCGGCCGGATCCAGGCCGTTGGTTGGCTCGTCGAGGATCAGAAGCTGCGGGAGAGTCATCAGTGCGGCGGCCAGGCCGAGGCGTTGGATCATGCCGAGCGAGTAGGCGCCTGCCCTCCGGTCCGCCGCACTCTCCAGCCCGACCATCGCCAGTGCGTGGCTGACCTGAGCGGACGTGGCTGTGCGGAGGCGCCGAATCACCTCCAGGTTCTCGCGGCCAGTCAGGTGCGGATAGATTGCCGGCGCTTCCACCAGCGAGCCGGTCTTGGCCAGCACCGTGGTCTCGTTTCCCTTCAGCGGCGAGCCGAACAGCCGCACGCAACCCGCGGTGGGCCGGATCAGACCGAGCAGCATGCGGATCGTGGTGGTCTTGCCTGCGCCGTTCGGCCCGAGAAAGCCGTAGACGCTGCCTTGCGGCACCGAAAGATCGAGGTTATCGACTGCCGAGAGGCGGCCGAAGCGCCGCGTCAAGCCCTCGGTTTCGATTAAGTTGCTCGTCATCGTGTTTTGTCCCCCTTTGATGGTGCTCACGAGTGAGGCGCGTCGAACGCACCTGGGGGACAGCTTACTGGCTGCGTGTCGCAGCCGTATCAGGGGTTTGTCGCAAGCCTGTCGCAAACATCAGGCGGATCGTGAAGCAGCTCCCTTTTCCCACGCTGCTCTCGACTGCCACGGTGCCACCCATCGCCTCTGTCAGTTCCTTGACCAGCGCCAGTCCCAGGCCCGCGCCGTCACCGGTCCGCGAGCGGCCATTCTCTCCGCGGTAGAATCTTTCCCAGATGTGCGGCAGCTCGGCGGGGGGAATGCCCACCCCGGTGTCCCGCACCTCCAGCGCAACGGCGCCGGGCTCGGCCCTCAGCGCGACTGCGACGATCCCGCCCGGCTCGGTGTGGCGGATCGCGTTTCGCAGCAGGTTGGCCAGCACCTGGCCCAGCCGCTCCGCATCCGCACAGGCCAGGGGCAGCCCGGCGGGCAGATCTGCGATCACCTCTACGCGGCCGGTCTGCCAGGCGAGAGGCGCCAGCGCGGCAACCACGCGTTCGGCGGTCGCGGCGACATCCGTGGGCCGGCATTCGAGATGGAGCTGGCCTGCCTCGACGCGCGCGAGCAGGAAGAGGTCGTCGATCAACCCCTGCAGTCGCGCCATCTCGCCGTCCATCACCTCCAGGTCGTGCTGGACGCCCTGTGGCAGCTCGTCGCCCGACCGCGCCAGGTTCGATTCCAGCATCGCACGCACCGTGGCGACCGGCGTCCGTAACTCGTGCGAAACGCTCGCGATCATTTCCCGGCGCGCTTGCAGCAATCGCGTCACCGTGTCGCGCTGGACCTGCAGATCGGCGAGAGTGCGCGCCAGCTCATCAGCCATGGCATTGAAGTCGGCTTGCAGGTGGGCCACCTCATCTTCGCCCGTGACCGGCACGCGTGCGGTGTAGTCGCCCCCGCGCACGGTTTTCGCGGTTGCGGCCAGGGCCTCCAGCCGCCGCGTGGTCTGCCGCGCAAAGAGAAACGAGAAGAGTGCGGAGGGCGGCAGCAGCGCGGCCAGACCCAGGCCGGCCAGGATGGCTATCACGCCGATCGTTGGAAAGATGCGCAGGAGGAGTTCGCTCGCGAGGTTTACCAGCGCGCCGGGATCTTCGACCGGGCGGGATGCCACATCGTATGTGTAGGGAGATGTGAAGAAGATGAGCAGCGCGGCAAGTACACTCACCAGCACCACGACGACCAGGTGTGCATGGGTCAGCGACCAGAGCAGCCGGCGCCGGCGCAGCGCATCCCACGCCAACCAGACGCGCAGTGCGGCCCGGGCGATCACGTACCCGGCGCCGGTCGCTGCCAACAGTATTGGCCCAGTCGCCGCGGCCAGGTGCGATGAACTCCAGGCAGCCCCCAGGCCCGAGGCGCGTGCTGGCAGTTGCAGCGCCAGCATGGCGGCGCTCAGCGCCAGGCCGGCCGCGATCTCGAAGGCCACCTGGCGCAGCCAACCGCCTCGGGGCAGCCGCGTGCGCACGACCGCCCAGATGCCGCTCATGCCGCACAACATGAGCATGCCGTTGTTAAGCGCATTGGGCGTCACCCGTCCGGCCAGCCCCGACAGCGCGAGCACGACGAGCAGCCCGATCCCCCACGCCTCGGCGAGTGCTCGGATGGGGCTGGCGCTGAGGAAAAACCGCGGCTGCTTCATGGCCGGGCCTGCGATTGGGGCCGCAGCCGGTAGCCCACACCCCATACGGTCTCGATGGCATCCTCCAGCGGGCCGAGCTTCTTCCGCAGCCTCAGGATGGCATTGTCCACCGACCGGTCGCCAGTGACGTAGTCCGCGCCCCAGACGGTATCGAGCAGGTACGACCGGCTGAACGCGCGGCCCGGATTGCGCAGGAGCAGTCGCAACAGGTCGAACTCCGTGCGGGTCAGGTCGAGCGGGACGCCTTCCAGCGTGGCCCGGTAGGCCGCGGGATCGAGGTGAAGCGCGCCATAGCTGAGCGGCGTGGCATCCGCGGCGCGATCGGCCGCGACGATCTCCTGCACATGCTGGATGCGCCTGAGCAGCGCATGGATGCGGGCCACCAACTCGCGCACGCTGAATGGCTTGGTCAGGTAGTCGTCCGCGCCCAGTTCCAGCCCGACGACGCGATCCGTTTCCTCCCCGCGCGCGGTCAGCATCAGCACGGGCACGGCCGAGGTCGCGCGCATGCGGCGCAATACCTCCAGCCCGTCCAGCTTGGGCAGCATCCAGTCGAGGATGACCAGGTCGGGCGTGTGCTGGCCGAAGAGCTGCAGGGCTGCCAGGCCATCCGCGGCGTGCCGCACCTCGTAGCCCTCCGCCTCCAGCTCGCGGCGGATCACGCCGGCGAGATCGAGCGCATCTTCGATAAGCAGGATTGTTGTCATGGGTCCCTATGATACCGGCAACCTGTTGCCAGGATATGGCGAAAGTGTCGCAGATTTGTCTCAAAGCAGGCCTTCATCCTGCCACCGCGCAGTCTAGCACAAGCGCATGGGAAGCTCAACTTGACAATATGAACTATTGTTCTTATCATGGGATCGAAGGCAGGTTGTTGAAGATGGATGTTCGAGAGCGACTGGCGCTGTTGTGCCGGTCTGCCGTGTATGATGACCTGACTGCTCCCGGCTGCGAACCGGTGGATGATGGCAGGGGGCTGTTTGCCCCCGCGGGCGACGACAGGCCGATCGACTCCCGCGTCCTCCCCTGCATTTCACACCTCGCCACCCCCGACGGCCAGCGCCGCGCGATCTTGAAGGCACTCCAGACGAGCGCGTGTGAGAACGACTGCCGCTACTGCGCGTTCCGGGCCGGCCGCGACACGCGCCGCACGCACCTCACGCCGGATGAGATGGCCCGCAGCTTCGACTTGATGGCTCGTGCGGGCCTGGTAGAGGGGCTGTTTCTTTCATCCGGCATCATGGGCGTGAACCGGACGATGGACGAGATGCTGGCGACCGTGGAGCTGGTCCGGAACAAGTACGGGTTTCACGGTTACGTGCACCTGAAATTGCTGCCCGGCGCGGAGGCTGCCCACGTGGAGGCCGCGGTGCGGCTGGCCGACCGCGTGTCGGCCAACCTGGAGGGTGCGACGCCAGAGCGGCTGGCCCAGCTTGCACCCAAGAAGCAGACCGAAGCGCTCCTGTCCCCCCTGCGCATCGCGGCGCACATGCGCAGGCGGCTGATGGAGTCGGGTGAAATTCCCGCGCGCCAGGACCGGCCGCCGCGGAGCGGGCCTGCGGCCACAGGTCCGGTTCGTCGTTGGGGCAATGCCTGGCTCGGCCTGTCTACCCAGTTCGTCGTTGGGCCGGCAGGTGAGAGCGATCGCGAGCTGCTGTCGACGGTCCAGGGGCTTTACAATGAGCTGCACCTGTCGCGCACCTACTACAGCGCGTTCACTCCCGTCACCCGCACTCCGCTGGAAGGGGAGCCGCCCACCTCTCCACTTCGCGAGCACCGGCTCTACCAGGCCGACTGGCTGCTGCGCTTCTATCACTTCTCTGCCGGCGAGCTGCTCTTCGATCCTGCGGGCCAGCTGCGGACCGATGTCGATCCCAAGGCGGCCTGGGCAATGGCCCATCCGGAGCGTTTCCCGATCGAGGTCAACCGTGCGCCGCTGGCGCAGCTGCTCCGCATCCCGGGCATCGGCCCCCATTCCGCGGGGGCGATCATCGAAGCGCGGCGCGTGGCGCCCCTGCGCGAGCTTGGCGATCTGCGCCGGCTGGGTGCACGCGCCGACCAGGCTGCGCCGTACGTGCTGCTGGACGGCAAGCGGCCGCCCTACCAGCCGCCGTTGCCGCTCTCCATCTCCCCAACTTGACAGCCGCCCCTGCCCCAAGTATAAGTGGTAGCCTATGACGATTTGGGCGCTCCTTTCCGATGTCCATGGCCGGGGCGACCGGCTGTCCCGCGTGCTCGCCGACATTGAGGCACAACGCGCGGAACGGATCCTGGCGCTCGGCGATATCGCCAGCACCGGCGCGCTTGCCGAACTCGATCGCGCGGATGCGATCTGCGCCTTCGGCAATTGGGAAGCATCCGGACTGCGCGGGCTCCCCGCGCCCTATCGCGGTTGGGTGGCGCGTTGGCCCGCGGTCCTGCGTCTCGATGGCTTTTGGGCAGCACATGCCAGCCCGGTCTGGCCGGACGGCCTCGATATCGGCGGCGTGGTCGAACATCTGCGTTCGCACGGGCTGCACTGGACGCACCTCTTCCCCTCGATGCAATACTCCGAAGCCGGGCGTGCGGCCGCATTTGCTGCCCTGGAGGCGGGGGAGACCGCGCTGTTCTTTCACGGCCACACCCATCTGCAGGAAGCGTGGCAGCTGCGGACGGGCGAAGCCCCGCTGCGCATCGAGGCCGCGGCCTGTCCGGACGGCGAGCTGATCCTCGAGGAGCGCAGCCGGTGGCTCGTCGGCGTGGGCAGCGTGGGCGACCCGCACGACGGCGCCGGGGCGTGTTACGCGCTGTACGATGCGGACAACCGTCGCGTCCGCTGGCGCCGTGTATAGGGAGGGCAAGGATGATTGCCGGTCTGGTCCAGTTCAACCCCGTCCGCGGCGACGTCGCGGCCAATATCGCCCGGGTCGAGAAGCTCCTGTCGGACGTCCGGGCCGACCTGTTGGTGCTGCCTGAGCTGGCCAACTCCGGCTACATGTATGCCGCGCCTGCGGACCTGGCCCCGTACGCTGAGCCGGCCGGCGGCTCCGGTCCTTTCCTCGCGGCGCTGCGGGCGTGCGCGGCCAGGACCGGGGGCATCATCGTGACGGGGCTGGCCGAGCGGGCAGAGGAAGGGCTGTTCAACTCGGCCGTTGCGGTCGGTCCTGAAGGCGTCATCCACCTGTACCGCAAGACCCACCTCTTCTTCGAGGAGCAGGACCTGTTCCTGCCCGGCGACACCGGTTTCAGCGTCTTCGAGCACGCGGGCGCGCGGATCGGGATGATGGTGTGCTTCGACTGGTATTTCCCCGAGTCGGCCCGGACCCTGGCGCTGCGCGGTGCTCAGATCATCGCGCATCCCTCGAACCTGGTGCTGCCTCACTGCCAGACGGCCATGGCGACGCGCTGCCTGGAGAACCGGGTTTTCGCGATCACGACCAACCGTTATGGCACGGAGACGTTGGGCGAGAAGAGCCTCACCTTCACCGGCGCGTCGCAGCTGATGAGTCCCTTGGGCGTGCGGCTGCTGCAGGCGCCCGTCGAGGGGGACTGCGTGCTCCTGGCGGAGATCGATCCTGCGGCCGCGAACGACAAGTGCCCGACCACGCGCAACCACCTGCTGAACGATCGCCGGCCAGGGATGTACGCCTGATCTCTCTCCTGGCGTAAATGCCTTTGGTTGATCCCCTTTTCTGTGCTATAATCATTTCTAAACGCGCAACAGGTTACTTTCAAGTTTCTTTGCGGCCCAAGCCTTTCGTGCTTGGACTTTTCATTTCCGGACTTCGCATGATTCCGTGTGCGGTCCGAAAAGGGGAGGGATGCCATGTTCGACAGGATTTTGGTCCCTCTGGACCGTTCGGCGCTGGCCGAGTGTGTCTTGCCACATGCAATCGCTCTGGCCCGCGCGCTCAACTCCCAATTGGTCCTGCTCCACGTGGTAGCATCATGTGAACCGGCGGCCCATCTTCGCGCGGTTGACCCTCTGGAATGGCATTTGCGTCGGGCTGAGGCCGAGAGCTACCTGGACGCGGTGCGTGCGCGGATGCAGGAGGCAGGGGTGCGGTGTGAGGCCCATATCGATGAGGGGGATGCTGCGCAGTGTATCGTGGATTTCGCGTATGGATATGATGCTGGCCTGGTGCTGATGGCCAGCCACGGTCAAAGCGGCCTGACCGGCTGGAATGTCAGCAGCGTCGTGCAAAAAGTCGTCATGCGCGCTCGTTCTTCGCTCATGATCGTCCGCGCACGCGAAACGGTTCAAGCTGGCCCTTTCACCATGCAATACCGGCGGATCCTGGCGCCCCTGGATAACTCGGCGCGTGCGGAGTGCATCCTGCCACTTGCCGCCATCCTGGCTCGCATCCCGGAGACCCGGATCCTGTTGACCCATGTGGTGCGGCGTCCGGAGATGCCCCGGCGCATCCCCCCGAGTCAGGAGGATCTGGACCTGGCAGATCGGATCGTCGAGCGCAACCGCGTCGAGGCCGAGGACTACCTGGAAGTTGTGCGCCAGCGGCTGCCCTCGGAGGCGGTTGCGACCCGATTGCTTGTTGCGGAGCAAGTGGCAAGCACGTTGCACGAGTTGGTCATTCAGGAGGGCGTCGACCTGGTGCTGCTATGCGCCCACGGCTACTCCGGCGAAACGCGCTGGCCCCACGGCAGCCTGGTCGCCAGCTTTGTGGCGTATGGCTCGTGTCCTTTGTTGATCTTTCAGGACGCACCCGGCGAACCGTCCGTCCTGACCCAGGCAGAAGCCGCGGTGCGCGGCGCCGGGAGTCGTTGATGTATGAGCGGCCTGCACATCCTGGAAGAGGCGCCGGCCACTCACCCCTTGCGCGAGGAAATCCGGTCCAGCGCACACCTGGCAGCCGCGGCCGGTGAGGCCGCGCCCGTGCCGGGCGCCGAACCGTGGCTGCTGGCCGGTTTGGGGGATCAGGAGGCGTTTCTGGAGCGCGCGGCGGAGCACTTCCGCAGTGGTCAGGGCCAGGAGACGCTTTCCGTCGCGGCCGAGTGGGTCCTGGACAACTTCTACCAGGTCCAGCAGACGTTCCGCGCGATCCGCAATGACATGCCGGTCAGCTACTACCGGCAGCTGCCCAAGCTGACTGGCGGCCCGCTGCAGGGCTATCCGCGCATCCTTGATCTTGCGCAGCGACTTGTCGTTGAAAGCAATGCTCGCCTGGATCTGGACTATGTGCAGCGATTCATCCACCTTTACCAGGAGATCCAGCCACTCACGACCGGCGAGCTCTGGGGCCTGCCGGTCATGCTGCGGTGGAGCATCCTTGCGGTCCTGGCGGGGGCAACCAGCGAGATCACCGGTCTGACCCGGCGAGCCGGTGACTCGGGCAGCGCAAGCGGACCTCTCTTCCCCTCCCTCTCTGGCTTGCCGACCGGCGATGAAGTGGTCGCAAGCTGCTTCAGCAGCCTGCGAGCTATCGCCAATCAGGACTGGCGTAATTTCTTCGAGAGCGTGAGCCATGTGGAGCGCGTCCTTCGGACGGATCCATGCGCCGTCTATCCGCGAATGGACCGCATGACGCGCGACCGGTATCGAGGTGTCATCGAGGATCTGGCAGCAGCCAGCGGCCAGAGCGAGTCGGATGTGGCTCAGACAGCGGTCGCACTGGCCCGAGATGCCTGGCCCGATCCGCCATCCGACCGGGAGAACCCCGGCAAGGATGAAGGTTGGGCCGTTGTCGATGTGCCTCCCACGGCCCACGTGGGCTACTATCTGATGGATCACGGACGCGCGGCCCTCGAGGCCCGGATCGGAAACCGCCCGTCATTGCAGAAGAAGCTTGCGCGTTGGACGCTTGAGCACCCCTCCGCCGTCTATATGGGTTCGATACTTCTGCTGGCGCTGCTGATGGCGGTCGGATCCGCGGTCTATGCCGCAGCACAAAGCGGTTCTGTGCTGCCGGTACTGGTGGCCGCGGCGGTCACCATCATGCCCGCCCTTGCGGTTGCCATCGCCCTGGTCGACTGGGTCGTCACCCTTGCGGTGCCGCCCCGCATTCTTCCAAAGCTGGATCTGTCGGGACAGTCGGGCGCGGGCGGCATCCCTGACTCGTGCCGCACGTTGGTTGTCATCCCCGCGCTGCTTGGCAGCGCGAGCGATGTGACCTCGCTGCTGCGCCAGATCGAGCTGCACTATCTGCGCAACCGCGGTCCAAACCTGTATTTTGCGCTTCTGACCGACTTCACGGATGCTGTACACCAGCATATGCCTGGCGATGACGAACTGTTGGAGCAACAACGGGCGGGCATCGCTCGCCTGAACGAGCGATACGCGGCGCAGGCCGGCTCCGGGAGCCAGGTTGGCCCATTCTTCATGTTTCATCGCGAGCGCCGTTGGAACGAAAAACAGAACCGGTGGATGGGTTGGGAACGCAAGCGCGGCAAGCTTCACGAGTTGAATCGATGGCTGCGCGGCGCGACCGACACATCGATCGTCACCATTGCCGGTCCGGTCGATGAACTCCGGCAGGTTCGTTACGTGATCACCCTGGACTCCGACACGATCCTCGGCAGCGACGGGGCTCGCAGCCTGGTCGGCACACTGGCTCATCCGCTGAATCGTGCCCAGGCGGACCCCCGCACTGGACGAGTGTTGCGCGGGCACGGACTGTTGCAGCCGCGTACTGAGATCACGCCTACCAGCGCCAACTGCTCACACTTCAGCCGCATCTTTGCCGGTGACATCGGCCTGGACCTCTACACCAATGCCGTTTCCAATGTCTATCAGGATCTCTTCGGCAGTGGCGTCTATGTCGGCAAGGGCATCTACGACATCGACGCTTTCGAAAACAGCCTCGCGGGCCGGGTCCCCGAAAACACACTCCTCAGTCATGACACTTTCGAGGGTATTCATGTCCGGGTCGGGTTGGTTACCGACATCGTCGTATACGAGGATTATCCCCCCACCTACCTGGCGCATATGCGCCGGCTGCACCGCTGGACGCGCGGAGATTGGCAGCTTCTGCCATGGCTGCTGCCTCGCCGCCTGAAACCCGCTGGGCTGCCGCAGCTCAAGGCCGGCTTCGGGTTGATCGATACCTGGAAACTTCTTGACAACCTCCGGCGCAGCTTGCTGTCGCCGGCGCTGCTGCTCATGCTCGTTGCGGGCTGGATTCTGCTGCCCGGCTCAGCCTGGGTGTGGACGGCGGCCGCACTGTCCGCGTTGGCCGTGCCTGCGCTGATCGGTTCGTTGACGCCCTTTGCCCGCGGGCCCAGTCTGTTGGCCTGGCGGCAATCGGTCAGCTCTCTGAGATTCGGGCTGCAGCGTTGGTTGCTCGCCATCGCGTTTCTGCCTTTCGAAGCGATTCAGATGCTCGATGCTGTCGCGAGGAGTCTGGTTCGCGTGATGGTCACCCGCCGGCGCCTGCTGGAGTGGCTCACAGCCGCGCGGAGTGCCCAGCGCGAAGCCTCACGGGGGGACCGCAGGCACACATGGAGGGGTATGCTGAGTGCCGTGCTTGTCGCCCTGGTGATCGGAGTTCTTATTCTTCGGTTCCGGCCCGAAAGTCTGCCCGTAGCACTGCCGCTGCTTTTGGGCTGGGTTTTGTCGCCCGAAATTGCCCTGGCTATCAGCAAACCGTTGCGCCATGCGCCCGCACCCATCACGCGGACGCAGAGGCTGGCCTTACGCAGCCTGGCGCGGCGCACCTGGCTGTTTTTCGAAGACTTTGTCGGGCCAGAGGATCACTGGTTGCCGCCCGACCACTACCAGGAAACACCCCTGGGGAAGATCGCGCCGTACACTTCTCCCACAAACATCGGTCTTCTCATGCTGTCCACCCTCGCTGCGTATGACCTGGGCTACATCGGCACGATCGGTCTCGTGTCTCGTCTGCGTGCAACCTTCGAGAGCCTCGAGCAGCTGGAGCGTTTCCGCGGCCACTTCTTGAACTGGTATGACACGCGAAACCTCACGCCTCTGCTGCCGCGCTATGTCTCCACCGTCGACAGCGGCAATCTGGCAGCCAGCCTGTGCATCCTCCACCAGGCCTGCCAGCGGTTGCGGGATGCGCCCGTGTTCCGGTGGTCGCGTTTTGAGGGCATGGCCGACACCTTTGGCCTGCTGGATGATTTTCTTGGCGAATTGAGGGTGGCCCCGGTTATCCCGCTGCTCGAAGAAGTGCGTCTGCTTGCCCGAGACTTGCGAGATGGCGTGCGTGCGGTCGAGGCAGATCCCGTCGCGTGGCGCCCGGCCCTTGACTATGTAGCCGGAGAAGGCTGGACACGCCTTGAGACATTGCTCACGCGTTTCGTCGCAGAAAACGCTGCCGATCTGGGCACGGATGTGTTGAGTTCCCTGCGTATTGTCGTGGGCCGCATCAGCAACCAGATTTACACCTTCCACCGCGCAGTGGAACGGCTCTTGCCCGGGCTTGTCTGGCTCAGAGAATGCCCGTCATTGTTTCGCGATCCAGGAATGTCCATCGACATAGGCGAACCTTTGTTTGCACTGGTCGAGACTCTCCGGGTCGTGCCCAGCTTCGCGGGGCATCCCGCGGCATGCATGACTGCCGAGGCGGCCCTCGACCGGCTCCTCGCCGCACTGAACCGGCTGCCCGCGCAACGTTATGGCGCGGCGCAATTGGATGAGGCGCGCGCATCGTGCGAGATCCTGCGTGAGAGGCTCAGGGCCGCGCGGGCATTGGGTGAAGATCTGTTGAGCGGCCTGCTTGACATTGCTGTCCTGGCGGAAACCTATTTTCGAGAGATGGATTTTGGCTTTCTGTTCGAGCCCCGCCGCGAGGTGTTCCATATTGGATACAACGTGACCGCCGGCAAGCTCGATCCCAATTTCTATGATCTGCTGGCTTCTGAGGCGCGCATTGCCAGCCTGGTGGCGCTGGCGAGGAGGGAGGTCCCTCGCAGTCACTGGCTGCATCTGGCCCGTCCGATCACTCAGGTGAACGGCGCTCGGGTGCTGCTCTCCTGGAGCGCGACGATGTTTGAGTATTTGATGCCGTCTCTCTTCATGCGTTCTTACGCGGGCACCCTGTTGCACGAGAGTGCGACCGCCGCGGTGGACATCCAGATTGCCCATGGCCATCGCCGGGGCCTGCCTTGGGGCATCTCCGAGTCCGGCTACTACGCATTTGACAGCAATCACAACTACCAGTACCGCGCCTTCGGCGTGCCGGGACTGGGTTTCAAGCGCAACCTGGCTGAAGACTCGGTAGTCGCCCCGTATGCGTCACTGCTTGCCCTGTCGTTCAGACCAGAGGAGGTCGTCGGGAACCTTGCGCATCTTACCAGGCTGGGTGCGCTCGGCATCTATGGCTTCTATGAGGCCATCGACTTCACGTCCGCCCGCCTGCCTCTCGGACGCGACCACGCCGTCGTCCGTGAATACATGACGCACCACCAGGGTATGATCCTGCTGGCGCTGGACAACTATCTCTCTGAGGTGGCCTTGGGCCAGGACGCGGTGATGCCGCGACGTTTCTACGCGGACCCGCGCCTTCAGAGCGTGGATCTGCTCCTTCAGGAGCGGGCGCCGATGGACGTTCCGCTTGAGTTCCCCCAGCCGGGTGACATGGCCCCGGCGCAGCGCGCGCTGCGGCCGGTTGTCTTTGCGCCTTGGGAGGCGCCGGTTGGCGCACCCGTGCCACAGGTGCATTACCTTTCCAACGGGCGGTATAGCACACTCATCACCGCGGCGGGCGGAGGTTTCAGCCGCTGGGGAGATTTCGACCTGACCCGTTGGCGCGCGGATGCCACGCGGGAGGACTGGGGAACATGGCTGTATGTTCAGGACCGTGATAGCGGCAAGCTGTGGTCTGCGGGCTATCAGCCAACCGGGGTATCGCCAGCCACACACGACGTACACTTCTATGCTCACAAGGCCGAGTTTCGGCGCATCGATGACAACCTCGCGCTGACGCTGGAAGTTGCCGTCGCGGCGGACGATGACCTGGAGATACGGCGCGTTACCCTGCATAACCAGGATGGGAAACCGCGCCGCCTGGTGCTGACCAGCTACGCAGAGGTCGTCATGGCGGATCAGGCGACCGATCAGCGCCATCCTGCCTTCAACAAACTATTCATCGAAAGCGAGTATGTGCCGGAACTCGATGCGTTGGTCTTCCGCCGGCGCCCGCGCTCCGAGAGCGACGACCCGGTGTTTGTGGCGCACTTCATGCTGAGCGCAGGGCGCGCGCCCGGGTTGCCCACCGGCCATGAGAGTGACCGCGCGACCTTCCTGGGGCGACGCGGCGCGGGGGCAGATTCTCCACTCGCACAACCGGTTGCATTGGCAGCAGTTTCGGGTACAGAACCCTGGTTGAGCGGCGGGGTTGGCGCCACGCTCGACCCGGTCATGTCCCTGCAACGAGCGGTAGAGCTGCAGGAAGGCGACACCGCACAGCTGGCAATTCTCACGGCGGTTGCCGCTTCGCGGGCCGAGCTTCTGGCCCTTGTGGGGCGCTATCAAACCTGGGCGGCCATCGAGCACGCGATTGGGCAGGCCCGCTCGCGCTCGGAATTGGAGCTGCGCCAGTCCGATCTATCCACCGTAGAACTGGAGCGTTTTCAAGCGCTCCTATCCGTCTTGCTTTACCCGTACCACGGGCTGCGTGCCGAGCCTCACCTCATGGCAGCCAACACCCGGGGCCAACCTGCGCTCTGGGCCCATGGAATTTCCGGCGACTATCCGATCCTTCTCCTGGCGATCAGCGAGGAAGAAGGGCTGGTGGTGGTTCAGGAACTGCTGCAAGCTCATGCCTACTGGCGTAAGCGCGGACTGAAGATCGACCTGGTGATCCTCAACACGCGCCAGGCAGGCTACAATCAGGAGCTTCGCGATCAGATCCAGCGCATACTGGTGCAAATGCACAGCGAGACCTGGATCAACCAGCGCGGGGGCATCTTCATACTTTACGCTTCTCAGTTGAGCGAAGCCGATAGCATCCTGCTGCAGGCTGCCGCGCGCGTGGTCCTCGATGCCGACGCGGCTGATCTGACCACCGCACTGGCCAGCCTGCGCCGCCAACCTCCCGAACTGCCGCCGCTCGCCCCGAGTGCTGCTGCTGAGACAGTCGAGCTGCCCCTGTCCCCGGTCACGCGACCGGCTGGGCTCCTTTTCGATAATGGCTTTGGCGGTTTCAGTCCAGATGGGCGGGAATACATCATCTACCTGGATGGCGAACATCATCCCCCCGCACCCTGGGTGAATGTCATCGCCAACCCGGAGTTCGGCTTCCTGGTATCCGAGTCGGGCAGTGCCACCACGTGGGCGTTGAATAGCGGCGAGAACCGGCTGACCCCCTGGTATAACGATCCCGTCATCGACCCGTCGGGGGAGGTGCTCTATCTACGGGACGAGGAGACGACCGATGTCTGGACGCCTACGCCACGGCCCGCCGGAGCGCCTTTGCCCTATCTGGTGCGGCACGGCGCGGGGTACACGATATTCGAGCACGCCAGCCATGGGCTCCGCCAGCAGTTACGCATGTTTGCCCCGCCTGATGCACCCGTCAAGATCGTTCATCTGCGGCTCCAAAACCCCGCGCAGCGGCCTCGGCGTCTCACCGCCACCTTCTATGCTGAGTGGGTGCTGGGTGTCACGCGCGATGCTGGAGCTCAACACATCATCCCGGACTTTGACGATCGCAGCCAGGCGCTGCTGGCGCGCAACCCCTGGTGTCCTGAATTCGGCGAGCGGGTTGCTTTCGCAGCGCCCAGCCGGCGACTGCACGGCCTCACCGCGGACCGCAGCGAATTCATCGGCCGCCTGGGCACCCTCCAACGCCCTGCTGCCTTGGGCCGCATCGGGCTGAGCGGCTCCGTCCGGGCTGGCCTCGATCCCTGTGCCGCGCTTCAGGTTCACGTCGATCTTCCCCCGGGCGGCGAAGATGAGATATGGTTCCTGCTCGGCCAGGGCGCCAGCCGTTCAGACGCTGTCGCGCTGGCCGCGCGCTATCAGGATCTCGCCCAGGTGGAACAGGCCTGGCAGTCCGCAAACGATTTTTGGAGCGATTTATTGGGTGCAGTGGAAGTCCACACCCCCGACCCCGCGCTGGATCTGCTTCTCAACCGCTGGCTGTTATACCAGAGCCTCTCCTGCCGCATATGGGGTCGTTCCGCATTTTACCAGTCGAGCGGTGCATTCGGCTTCCGCGATCAATTGCAGGATGTGATGGCCCTGATCCATGCCGCGCCCGAGCTGGCGCGCCGGCATATCCTGGATGCGGCCAGACGCCAGTTCGAGGCCGGAGATGTGCTTCATTGGTGGCATCCGCCTTCGGGTCGCGGGGTGCGGACGCGCTGTTCTGATGATCTGCTATGGCTGCCCTATGTCACCGCACACTATGTTGCAGCTACCGGCGACAACGCTATCCTGGCGGAACGGATGCCCTTCTTGCAGGCACCCCCACTTGCAGCCGGAGAAGAGGACCGCTATGGAGAGTACCCGGCAGGCTTCGGAAGCGCATCGCTGTACGATCACTGCCGTCGCGCCCTCGAACGGGGGATGACCGCCGGCCCTCATAGCCTGCCGCTGATGGGCAGCGGTGACTGGAACGATGGCATGAACCGGGTGGGCGCTGAAGGCCAGGGCGAAAGCGTCTGGCTCGGCTGGTTCCTCTACGCAACGCTCATGCGCTTTGCCGATCTCTGCTACAGCCGGGGCGACGCCGAGCAGGCTGCAGCCTACCGCGAGAAGGCGGTGGCCACGCAGGAAGCGCTGGAGCGTCATGCATGGGATGGCGAGTGGTACCTGCGCGCCTTTTATGACGATGGCTCTCCGTTGGGTTCCAGCCGCGATACAGAGTGTCGGATCGATGCGATCGCGCAGTCGTGGGCGGTGCTTTCCCATGCCGGCGATCCCAAACGGGCGGAGCAGGCCATGGATGCCGTTCTCAAACACCTGGTGTCCCCGGAGGCGCGTCTTCTTTTGCTCTTCACGCCGCCCTTCGACAAGACCGCGCGCGATCCCGGCTACATCAAGGGATACCTGCCGGGCATTCGCGAGAACGGCGGCCAGTACACCCACGCCGCCGTGTGGACCACCTGGGCCTTTGCCGAGTCTGGACGGCCGGAAACGGCCGAAAGTCTCTTCCGGATGCTCAATCCCATCTATCATGCGGACACGCCGGCAGCGGCCGCGCGCTATAGGGTCGAGCCTTATGTGGTCGCGGCCGATATCTACGGTGTTGTCCCGCACACCGGCCGTGGCGGTTGGACCTGGTATACAGGTTCGGCGGCCTGGATGTACCGCCTGGGAATCGAAAGGATACTCGGACTGCGCCGCGTCGCGGGCGGCCTGCTCATCGAGCCGTGTCTCCCTCCCGGGTGGCCCGGCTACGAAGCCTCCTATCGTTACGGCGCCACGACCTACGCCATTCGCGTTTCCAAGTGCCTGGCGCCGGGCGAGGGTGGTGTAGAGACCATGACCGTCGATGGACGAGAGGTGCAGGGCCGCTTTGTTGCGCTGCACGACGACGGTGCATTTCACCGGGTGACGATCACCCTGTGCTAGGTCTCACAGCCCATCTTGTGCTAAAATGGGAATCTATGGCCCAGCACGCACACCTTGATCCATCTGCATTCTTTTTGCAGGGCGGCCCGACCGGCATCCTGATGATCCACGGCTACACCGGCGCGCCGCCCGAGATGCGCCCGGTCGGCGAGGCACTCAACGCGGCCGGGCTGACCGTCTCCGGACCCCGCCTGCCCGGCCACGGAACGACGTTCGAGGAGATGAACCGCTGCAAGTGGACGGACTGGACGGAACACGTGGAGCAGGCCTACCGTGCGCTGCGGGAGCGCTGTGAACGGGTCTTCGTATCCGGCCTGTCGATGGGGAGCCTGCTGGCCCTCGATTTCGCCGCTCACCATCCCGAGATCCCCGGCGCGATCGCTTATTCCCCGGCCACCTGGCCTCAGAACCGGCTGCTTCCGCTAACACCGCTTCTCCGTTACTTCATCAAGTCCAAGCCCAAGGGCAGAGACAGCGACCTGGTCGATCCCCTCGCGGACCAACGGATCTGGTCGTATGAAGTGGATCCCGTTCCCGCGGCTTCGCAGCTCTACGCGCTCGCCGTCCGGGTGCGGCGCCTGCTGCCCACCCTGACTGTCCCGCTCCTGGTCGTGTACAGCACCGGTGACGGCGCCATCCACCCGACCAGCGCGCAGCGCACTTACGACCTGGCTGGCTCCCAGGATAAGCAGATCATCAGGATCGAGGGGTCGGGCCATGTGATCACCGCGGACGTGAAGTGGCGCTTCGTGGCCGACCAGACGCTTGCGTGGGTGAGGCAGCATGGCGGGTAAGCAAGCCATCCCCGCCGATCGTGGGGACGAGGACGCACTTTACGATGTTCTCTGTTACGGTACGATCAGCGTCGAGAACATTACCCACCTGTCGAACTTGCCAACCCCCCGCCGCGACGCAACGGCCAGGTACGAATATGACGATCTGGGCGGTGAGGCGCTGAATGTGGCGGTGCCCCTGGCCACGTGGGGGCTGCGCGTGGCGGTGGCGGGCAATCTCATCGGCACAGATCGCAAGGCCGAGTTCATCCGGCGCGAGTTGGCCCGTCATCCGGGCGTCGACGCCAGCTTCATCATCCAGCATCCTAACGTCACCACGCCCTTCACGCGCGTGCTCGTCACCCCCGACGGCGAGCGCAGCCGCATCGCCTACTGGTACGACGAGACGCCCAAGGAAGAGTTGTTGCGATCGACGATGGCGCGCGCAAAGGTGCTCAGCGTGGATGCATACGGCAAGGACGAGCGCGATCGCGCGGCACAGATCGCGCAGGAACTCGGCAAGACGGTGATCACCGCGGATGCCATCTGGCCGCAGTATCCTCTTGCCAGCGCCAGCGATGTGGTGATCATCTCGTCCACCTGGCTGCAGACCAATTTCCCCGGTGTATTCGATTATGACCATGCGCTGGACCTGCAATCGCGCGGCGCGGGCGTAGTCATCATCACCGACGGTTCAAAGGCGGTATTGGTGGTGCGGGCTGATGGTTCGGCGTTCGGGATCGAGCCCTATACGGTGCGTCGTGTGGTAGATACGAGCAGCGCAGGCGATCTCTTCAAAGCCGGCATCATCTATGGTTGGCTGCATCCCGACTGGCCATTGGAGCAGAAGGTCAAGTTCGCATGTGCCGCAGCCGGCTTGAACTGCGAGCGCGATCGTTCCAAGGAGCCTCCTCCGTCCCTGGACGAGATCCTCGCGCTGATGCGCGCTCAGCCGCGGTAAGCCGCGTAGCAATTCCCGATTTGGAGCTACGGTTCATTATGTCTTCGTCAGTCTTTGTCTCGCGCAATGGCGTCATGATTCCCCCCGCAGAAGCAAGCATCTCGATCTTCAACCCGGCGATCTATGGCTCTTACGGGGTGTACGAGTCGCTCCAGGTGGTTAATGGTGTTGTCTTCGAGCAGGAAGCGCATCTGCAGCGGCTCGCGCACTCCGCGCAGATCATCGAGCTGCCACTGCCGGCCGATTTGACGACCATCGGAACCTGGATCTCCCGCGTGGTCGCTGCGCAGGAATGCCGGCACTGCACCGTTCGACTGTTCGTGGTTGGGCCGGACAACGGCAGCGAGCCCGCGGCCTACATCTGGGCGCAGCCGCCAACAGTTTTTCCCGAGGGCTTCTACACGGAGGGCGCCACAGCGATCACGTTCGAGGCGCGGCGCTTCCTGCCCGGGGCAAAGTCGCTGAATATGCTGGGGAGCTTCATGGCGCAGCGCCGCGCGCGTGCTGCCGGCGTCCACGAGGCGTTCCTTCATCATGACGGCTGCCTGACCGAGGGATCGAACAGCAACCTGTTTGCGGTGATCAACGATGTGGTGCTGACCGCGCCGGACCACGAGGTGCTGGCCGGCGTCACGCGCGATGTCCTCATGGCGCTGGCGCGCGCGGCCGGCATCCACGTGCGCGAGATGCGGCTGCCCCTCGACGAGATCGCCGGCTGGGACGAGTGCTTCATCACGAGCACCAACCGGCACGTCATGCCTGTGACGCGCATCGACGGACGGCTGGTCGGCGACGGCAAGGTCGGGCCCCTGACGCGGCGGCTCAGTGAATTGTTCGAGGCGAATTTCGAGGCCCAAGTCGGCGCAAGGGTGAAGCAATCGTCGTAACCTGCGCTGGCAGATTTGGCCTTCCACGGCGGCGGTTCAAAACCGCCGCCGTCCCTTCTCGATCCTTCTTTTTGCGCCTCTGCGTCTTCGCGCCCTCGCGTTAAGCCTGGTCTCAGACCGCGGCAGATTCCTTTGCCCGCTGCTTTGCCGCGGCTTCCGCAGCACGGCGCGCGGCCCGCGCCTGGCGGAAACGTGCCAGCCGCGCCAGCGCGCCCTCGACCAGGCTGTACGCGGTCGGCACCAGCAGCAAGGTCAGGACAGTCGAGGTGATCAGGCCGCCGATGACGGTGATGGCCATGGGCTGGCGGAAGTCGCTGCCCGTGCCCAGGCCGATCGCCACCGGCAGCATGCCCAGGATGAGCGCCAGGGTGGTCATCAGGATGGGCCGCAGACGGATCGGGCCGGCAACCTTGAGTGACTGGTGTATGTCCATACCTCGTTGCCGCCG
>Ga0123333_10000872_pt1 | contig 32245 bp, 37 predicted proteins | sample BioC12SIPDNA_3_FD_89957 | JGI IMG/M metagenome (GOLD analysis project Ga0123333, IMG submission 89957) | Anaerobic biogas reactor microbial communites from Washington, USA - Biogas_R2_B C12 SIP DNA | ecosystem: Engineered > Bioreactor > Anaerobic > Unclassified | place: Washington, USA... | reverse complement strand
GCATGATTCAATGCCAAGATAGGCCAATTTTTGCCAATTAGCAAGCACATTGCCCTTCTTCAAGGAAGAAAATCCCCTATGCTGAAACGACCATAATCAGCCTTTACAGATTCCCAACAGCTTTATCGTGAATATTCCGTTATGAGGATACAATCGGCTTCGAGAAATGTACTCAATCGCCAAGCAAAGACAGCGCAGCATATCACACCAAAAAATTCCGAATTCCGTATTCCGAATTCCGAATTGCAGCCCCTATCGCCTAACTTTTATCTGTTTTTCCGCCAAGCGGTTTCCCCCAATCAATGCTCTCCAGCGACCAGGCGGACAGCTCGCTGAGGGTGGGGTGGATGACCATGGAGCGCATCAGCGGCAAAATGGTGCCGGCCTCCTTGTCCTTGAGGGGCTGGCCTGCATTCATCAGGTACACAAAGGGCTGCACCAGCGCCGCCGCCTGAAAGCCCGCGATGTGCACGCCCAAAATGCGCAGGTCCTCGTCCAGCAGCAGCTTGACCAAGCCGTTGTCGCGGTCGTCATCCTTGTAGCCCATGGCGATGCCCGCCGCGATGTAGGAGTAGCGGTACCGCCCCACATGGTAGGGGATGCCGCGCTGCTTGACCTCCTCCTCGGTGAGGCCCACATGGCCCACCTGGGGCATGGTGAACACCGCCCACGGGATGGCGCGGTAGTCGCAGCTGCGCTTTGGCTTTTCGGGGTGCAGCAGGTTGTTGATTAATATCTCGGCCTCGTAGTTGGCCTTGTGGCGGAACAGGAAGCCGCCGATCACATCACCCAGGGCGTAGATATGGGGCTGGCTGGTCTGCAAATATTCATCGGCATGGATCCACCCGCCGTCATCCGCCTGCACCCCCGCGCGGTCTACCCGCAGGGCCCGGCTGGCCGGGCGCACGCCGGTGGCGATCAGCAGCTCCTGCGCCTCCACCGCCAGCGTGCCGCCGGTCTGGCGGCTGCGGGCGATGACCCGCTTGCCGTTTTCGGCTTTCTCCGCGCCGATCACCTCGTAGCCGGTGAGCACCTGAATGCCAAAGTCCTCCAGCTGGGTGCGCACAAGGGCAGCGATCTCCTCATCCTCGTCGGGCAGCAGCTTGGGGTTGCGACCCACGATGGTCACCTTGGTGCCCATGGCGGCAAAGATATGGGCAAACTCCGCCGCGATGATGCCGCCGCCGGCGATGATCAGGCTGTCCCAGGGCTTCTTGGGGTACTTGTCGCCAAAGAAGCTCTCGCTGGTCAGGTAGCCCACGTCCTCCAGCCCGGCAATGGGCGGCACAATGGTCTCGGCGCCGGCAGCAATGAGAAACTGGCGGCCCTTGAGCTGCGCCTCGCCGCCGTCGTTGAGGCGCACCGTCATGTCATTGGGGCCGGTGAAATGGCCTTCCCCCTTGAAGACGGTGATGTTGCGCATGTTGGAGAAGCTGTGCTCAATGCCCTTGGATACGTCGATCTGGTCCCATACCCGGCGGGAGATCAGCTCCCAATCCACCTGGGGCGCCTCGTAGCGCACGCCCACCTTGTAGGCGCGCTCGGCCTCGCGCAGCAGATCGGCCGGGTACACCAGCATCTTGGAGGGGATGCACCCCCGCGTCAGGCAGGTGCCGCCAAACTTGCCCTTCTCCACCACGGCCACCACCTGCCCCGCCTGGGCCGCCGCCTCCGCAAACATCAAGCCGGCCCCTGTACCAATCACAACCCAATCAAACATGCACACATCTCCTGATCTTCCCAAAAATAAGCGGACGAGCCGTCCGCATCAGACTGCAAAACCCCGTGGGAGGTGCAGGAGGGCCGAGGCCCTCTTGCTTTTAATCGGCCTGGGCGACATGCGCGGCCAGGCCGCAAGCCTTGGCGCAGCCAAGGGTTTCCTTGCCCTCCGCCGCCCGGGAGCGCAGCGAGAGGCGGAGGGCCCATCGTTCCACCCGTGTCGAAGAATGTGCCGCAGGCACTTCTTTGACACGCTGAATCAGACGAACCGTCCGCATGCCTACAGTATACCCCAATTGACCTACAATAACACCGGGTCGATGCCCTCCTGCACCGGCCGGGGCGTGTTTGCCGGCTGTTTGCCCTGCTTTGCCTTGCCCTCGTGCACGGGGCAGCCGCCCTGGATAAACTGGCAGATGGCCAGAAAGCTCTCGTCGGACAGGTCGTGCTCCACCTTGCAGGCATCCTCATAGGCCACGGCTTCCCCTACCCCCAGCGACATCAAAAAGCGCGCGATGGTCATGTGCCGCTCCAGCATGCGCTCGGCCACCTCTCTGCCCCGGGGGGTGAGGGAGATCAGGTTGTCATCGTCCATGGTGATATAGCCGCCTTCGCGCAGCAGCTTCATGGCGTGGCTGACCGAGGGCTTGGTCACGCCCATGGCCTGGGCAATGTCGATCGAGCGCACATAGCCCTTCTCCTGCTCCAGCATCAAGATGCGCTCCAGGTAGTTCTCCTGGGATTCGGGTATGCTCACCGGCGGCCTCCTTCAGGTAATGCTTTGCCGGCTATTATTATACGCACATTATCCAGATGTGCAAATCGGCCCGCGCGTCAGAACTCCGCCCGGCGGTACACCCGCCGGCTGATGGTTAGGGATATCAAACCCACGACGGCCAGCGTCGCCAGCAGCAGCATGGGGGCGGCCCAGCCGCCCAGCGCCCGGCCAATCCGCCCGAAGAAGGCGGTGATCTGCTCGCCGCTCACCTCCTTGCCGATGCGCTGGGGCACGATGATGAGCGCCATATAGATCAGCATGCTGGCCGCCGCGCCATAGCGCGCGTCCACAAAGGATACGGGCATCAGCAGCAGGTGGTACATCACCCCAGCGGCCGTCAGCAGCAGCCACAGGGCAAACAGCGGCATGAACGGGCTGACCCCCATCAGCGACAGCAGGGCCAGCAGCAGGCACAGGTACAGCGGGTACACGGCGGCGCACAGCAGGGCAAACAGGTATTTGCCCCCCACCACCTGATCGCGCGTGACGGGCAGCGAGTTGAACAGCAGGTTGTCCGGCCGGCTGACGGCCGCCTGGCGGTTGACGCTGAACACCAGGTGCGTATAGATCAGCTGACAGAACACGGCCAGAAAGGGCATGGATTGGGGAATAATCGGCCCCACGGGCACCAGCATCAGGCCAATGACGGCGCCGGCGATATGCACCCAGCGGGTCACCATCCATTCCTTGCGCAGCAGGTTAAGCATCGGTTTCTCCTAAAAAGTCGCATTCAAAATAGAGTTAGAAGTTTAGAACTCTGCGCGTCGGTACACGTCCTGGCTGACGCGCAGCGACAGCCAGCCCAAGGCGGCGACTGCCAGCACCAGCAAAATGGGCCCCGCCCAGCCGCCCAGCATCTGCCCCAGCCGGGCCAGCCGGGCCAGCAGGGCCGCGATGGCCTGCCCGCCCTTGCCCCTCTGCCCCATCGCCTGGGGCAGCAGGAAGATGGCCAGCAAGATCGCCATGTTGACCCATGTGCCGTACCGGGCGTCAACATAGGACAGCGGCATCAGCAGCAGGTGGTACAGCACGCCCATCGCCGCCAGCAGCAGCCACAGGTGAAATATGCCCAGCGGCACCGATACGCCAAAGGCGCTTAAACCCAACAAAATGAGGCTGAGAAAGGCCGCGTACCCCACGGCGCACAGCAGCACATACAGGTACTTGGCCCCCACCACCTGCCCGCGGGTGACGGGCAGGGAGTTGAGCAGCAGGTTGTCCGGGCGGTTGGCGGCGGCATACCTGCTCTGGTTGTGCACCAGGTGGCTGTACATCAGGTAGGTAAACAGCGCCATGAAGACGGCGTTGTGCGGCTCCATCAGGCACACGGGGATCAGCCCCAGGCCCATCGCAACGGCAGCCAGGTGCACCCAGGCGGTGGTCAAGAACTCCTTGCGGATCAGTCGGCTCATGCTGTCCCCCTTACAGGTGCAGCGGGCTTAGCAAGCCCAGCACCAGAAATACGGCCCATCCCCCCAGGCCGGCCAGCGCGGCGGCCGGCGAGCTGATCCAGGGCAGAAACACCGGCCCCCCGACTGCCTGGAAGATGACGAAGTTAAGCGCCAGGATCACCAGCAGCATGTTCACCACGCGGGCAACCTCGGTGCGCAGCCACAGCCCGATGGCGGTCATCAGGCCGGTCAGCAGCAGGCCGATGCCCAGCGACTTGGGCACGATGTCCGCCGAAAAGTTTGCCGGGCCGGACACCTGCATATACACCAGCGCCAGCAGCGATGTACCCCCCACGACCGCTGCCTGGTACAAAAACAGCCCCACCACATGATCGCGCGCCGTCACCGGAAACTGGATCAGCCCGGTGCGGATGCTGGTACTGTCTGTCCGGGTGCTCAGCATCCCCAAAATGACATAGATGATTAGAATGGCCGGAAACGCGGCACCGTTGAAGCCGGGCAGAAAGATCCGAAAGAGGAAGGGCGTCGCGAAGGTCAGCAGCATGCTGCGGACATCGCCGGACAGGCCCCTCAGCTCCTTCATCATCACCTTAAGCGCCATGCCGATCCCCCCTTGTGTGGAAGAACATGATGTCCTCCAGGCTGGGCCTGTCCAGCACCAGGCCTTCTCCCCGGATGGGGTGGTCGGCCAGGCCTTCAAAGCCGTGGCTGTTAACCGATACCCCCACCAGCTCGCGGCGCAGCTGGTCGGTCAGATCCTGCGGGCCACCCTTGACCAACACATACTGCTCGTACAGGCTGTCCTTTTCCTGGCTGAGGACGATCTTGCCCTGATTGATGAAGGTGATGTAGTCGGCCACGCGGTCCAGGTCGGAGGTGATGTGGGTGGAAAAGAGGATGCTGTTTTCCTCCCGCTGCATTACCTCAAGCAAAATGTCCAGCAGCTCGCGGCGGAACACCGGGTCCAGCCCGGCGGTGGGCTCATCCATGATGAGCAGCTCGGCCCCGTGGCTGAGGGCCAGGGCCAGGGCGTACTTGGTGCGCATGCCCTTGGAGAGCGTCTTGATCTTCTGGTCGTCCTTCAGGTCGAAGCGGCGCAGATAATCCTCATACAGCGGCTGGTTCCACTGCCGGTAGAAGGGGCTGATCAGGCCGGTCATCCGGCGGATGCTGAGGTTTTCATAGTACACCGGCTCATCGTACACAAAGCCGATGCGCTGCTTGATCTCCCGCTCAAAGCGGATGTGATCCTGCCCAAACACCTCGATGGTGCCGGCATCGGCGCGCATCAGGTTCATGATCAGCTTGAGGGTGGTGGTCTTGCCCGAGCCGTTGGGCCCGATGAAGCCCATGATGTAGCCGCGCGGCAGGCTAAACGTGATGCCGTCCAGCGTAAAGGCCTTGAATGCCTTGCGCAGGTCCTTGATGTCCAGTATATTTTCCATGGTTACTCCTCCCACAGGATGCGGAGCATGCGCTCCAACTCCTCGTATTCAAAGCCCAGCAGGCGCGCCTCAATCAGTGCCTCGGACAGCCGCTCCTCAATGGTCTTCAAGCGCTTCTCCCTCATCATGGCGGTGTCCTGCGCCGCCACAAAGGAGCCCTTGCCCTGCACGGACTCCACAAAGCGCTCGGCCTCCAGCTCGTCGTAGGCGCGCTTGGTGGTGATCACCGAGATGCGCAGATCCCGCGCCAGCGCCCGGATGGATGGCAGCGGGTCCCCCGGGCTCAGGTCCCCCTTCATGATGGCATCCTTGATCTGATCGGCAATCTGCTCCCAGATGGCCTGGCGGCTGTCGTTGGACAGCACGATGCGCATGCGTTTCACCTCACTGTTCATAGTTTTCATATACAGTATGCACACCAGCCTGGCGTTGTCAAGCCCTTCTGAAGAAAATTTTTCCACAAGGGTTGACAAACAGAGTTAGTCACACTAAACTCATTTCTGTGTTAGACGATTCTAACAAAGGAGTGAGTGTATGCCGCTGATCATGCTGTCCCTTGGTGAATCCGCCTGCATCCGCCGCATCAGCGGCCCGCCGCCCGTGCGGGCCCGCCTGGCCGAGCTGGGGTTTGTGGTGGGCGAGCGCGTCACAGTGGTGGCAGCGCTGGGCGGCAGCCTGATTGTGCAGGTCAAGGGCAGCCGCGTAGCGGTGGGGCACGACATGGCCCGGCGGATGATGGTGTAGGCATACGGAAAGGATGGTATTCCCTGATGAAAACCTTACGTGACGTGCCTGTGGGGGCACAGGCGGTGATCAAGCGGCTGCACGTCGAGGGCGCGCTCAAGCGCCGGGTGATGGACATGGGGCTGACCCGCGGCACGCAGGTACATGTGCGCAAGGTGGCGCCGCTGGGCGACCCGCTGGAGCTGACCGTGCGCGGCTATGAGCTGAGCCTGCGCAAGCAGGACGCGCAATCCATTGAGGTCGAATAAACTTTATCCGTCGAATATTTTTTATCTCTCAGTTAGTTTAATCTAACTATTGTCTACTATTCTTTGAGGAGGAAGTCAGCATGGCCATTCGCATTGCCCTGGCGGGCAACCCCAACAGCGGCAAGACCACCCTGTTTAATGCCCTGACCGGCTCGCGCCAGTACGTGGGCAACTGGCCCGGCGTCACGGTGGAGCGCAAGGAGGGCAAGCTCAAGGCCGCCCAAGGCGCTCAGGGGGACGATGTCATCGTGCAGGATTTGCCCGGCGTGTACAGCCTGTCGCCCTATACACTGGAGGAGGTGATCACGCGCAACTACCTGGTGGACGACCGGCCGGACGCCATCATCAACATTGTGGACGGCACCAACCTGGAGCGCAACCTGTACCTGTCCACCCAGCTGGCCGAGCTGGGCATCCCCATGCTGATTGCCGTCAACATGATGGACGTGGTGCGCAAGCAGGGCGACCGGATTGACCTGAACCAGCTGTCTGCCCAGATGGGCGTGGAGGCAATGCCACTGTCCGCGCTGACGGGCGAGGGCGCCCATGCGGTAGCCCAGGCTGCGGTGCGGCTGGCCCGTCAGGGCACTGTGCCCCGGCCGCTCCAGGTGTTCGACGGCCCGGTGGCGCACGCGCTGGCCCATATTGAGGACGCGCTGACGCACCGCCGGCATGGGCACCATCACCATGGGGGCGATGTACGCCGCCAGGGCGAGGCCATGCCCGCCGCCCTGCGGCGCTGGTACGCCATCAAGCTGTTTGAGCGCGATGACAAGGTGCTGGCGCAGCTCAGGCTGGCCCCGGATGTGCGCCGGGGTATCGAGCAGGCCATCGCCGACTGCGAACAGGAGATGGATGACGACGCGCAAAGCATCATCACCAACCAGCGCTACGCCTGCATACAGGCCATGATGCACGATGCCCTGCGCCGCAAGCGGGCACCCGGCAGCCTGAGCGCATCCGACAAAATTGACCGGGTGGTCACCAACCGGGTGCTGGGCTTCCCCATCTTCATCGCGGTGATGTTTCTGGTGTACTACATCGCGGTGACCACCGTGGGTGCGGTGGTGACAGACTTTACCAACGATACCTTCTTTGGCGCGTGGATCATCCCGGGGCTGGAAAGCTGGCTGTCCAATGTGGGGGTATCCGATTGGCTCAGCGGGCTGATTACCGAAGGCATTGTGGGCGGCGTGGGCGCGGTGCTGGGCTTTGTACCGCAGATGTTTGTGTTGTTTTTCATGCTGGCCATCCTGGAGGATGTGGGGTATATGGCGCGTGTGGCCTTTATCATGGACCGCATCTTCCGCCGCTTCGGCCTGTCCGGCAAGAGCTTCATCCCCATGCTGATCGGCTCGGGCTGCTCAGTGCCCGGCATCATGGCCAGCCGCACCATTGAAAACCAGCGCGATCGACGCATGACCATCATCACCACCTCCTTCATCCCCTGCGGCGCCAAGCTGCCCATCATCGCCATGATTGCCGGTACGGTGCTGGGCGGGGCCTGGTGGGTGGGGCCGATGTGCTACTTTATTGGCATTGCAGCGGTGGTCGTCAGCGGCATCATCCTCAAGAAAACCCGCCATTTTGCAGGCGATCCCGCCCCCTTTGTGATGGAGTTACCCGCCTACCACCTGCCCGGTATGGGCAATGTGCTGCGCAGCATGTGGGAGCGGGGCTTCAGCTTCATCAAGCGCGCAGGCACGGTGATTTTGCTTAGTTCCATTGCCATCTGGTTTCTCAAATCCTACGGCTGGGCAGACGGCAAGTTTGCCGCTGTGGAAGACATGGATCACAGCATTCTGGCTGCCATTGGCGGGGCAGTCGCCCCGGTGTTCAAGCCGCTGGGCTTTGGCAACTGGCAAAATACCGTAGCCACCGTGCTGGGCCTGGTGGCCAAGGAGGAGGTTGTTTCCGTATTCGGCGTGCTGTACGGCGTGGGCGAAAACGCCCTTGACCTGGTGGAGGAAGGCGCGTTTGACCAACTGGCGCCCATCGCCATGAACTTCACCAGCATGGCTGCCATCAGTTTCCTCACCTTCAACCTGCTGTGCGCCCCGTGCTTTGCCGCCATCGGCGCCATCAAGCGCGAGATGAGCAACTGGCGCTGGACGGCCTTTGCAGTGGGATATCAGACGGTGTTCGCGTATGTCATCTCGTTTATCGTGTATCAGCTGGGCATGATAGTTACTACGGGCTTTCAGCCTGTTCACCTGCTGCCCATCGCCCTGCTGGCAGGCCTCGTTTATCTGGTGTTCAGCCCCACCCCCTATGGGCACAATGATGCTGCACCACAGGCCGTCAGGGCGTAAGAAAGGAAATAGATATGGTAGATTGGATTATCGGCAGCCTGGTGCTGCTAGCGGCCGCGCTGGCGGCAGGCAAATTGATTCGCGACCGGCGCGCGGGCCGCTCCGCCTGCACGGGCTGCAGCGGATGCGCGCATCAGGGCAGCTGCCCAAGCCGCCCCTGCACACAGGAGCAGCCGCACATCAATCAGTAATTAGCTTTTAGTCACTGTCACCCCCTTCCGGCACCTCCTGGCCGGAAGGGGGCTTCATGTTTAACCCAGGTGAATGACCTGATCGAAACCGGTCAGCTTGTCGGGGGAGAATTGATGGGAGATCACCAGCAGCGTTCGGTCCTCAATCTCCAGCAGCATGTCTTCAATCTCTCCGGATGTCGCCGCATCCAGGTTGTCCAGGGGTTCATCCAGGATGAGCAGCGGCGTCTGCCTAAGCAGCGCACGCAGCACGCAGATGCGCTTGCGCTCGCCGCCCGAGAGGTTGGCGCCGTTTTCTTCAACGGTCATGTCCAGGCCCTGGGCGCTGGCCAAATGATCCAGGCGGAAGCGCTTGAGCAGGGCAATCAGCCGGTCATCCTCCGCCGGCTGGTACATGGTCAGGTTGTTGCGCAGGGTGTCCCGAAAGAGCACGGCATCCTGGCGCACCACGGTCGCCAGGTCGTAGAGGTGGCTGCGCGTCAGGATGGAAATACCGTCCACCGTGATGGCGCCGCCCGACGGGTCATGGTATCGCAGGAGCAGGTTGGTCAGCGTCGTCTTACCGCTGCCGCTCGCCCCTTGCAGCAGGCAGCGCTCCCCCTTGCGCAGCGTCATGGTGAAGCCCCGGATAAGCGGCGCATCCGGCGCATAGGCAAAGGCCACATCCTCAAAGCGGATGGATTGCTCAAAGGGCAGCGGGGACGGTGGGCCTTCGTCCGCCGTTTCCCCCTCCGCCATCAATCGGTTCAGGCGATCGGATACTGCGCGGGCGCTGATTAGGTTGCGAATCAGGCGCGACAGGGCAATCAGCGGCCAGGACAGCTGGTCGATCATGCCGATGGCAATGAAGAACTGCCCGGCACTGAAGCGCCCCTGCAGCACCAGCCAGGCTGCCGCCGCCAGCACGACAAAGTAGGACAGGTAGGAGATACAGGCGCTGATGGTGCCGGCCAGCACATGCAGGCGCTTGTTGCGCAGCGACAGGTCGGCGCTGTGTTGGTTCATCCGGTCAAACCGATGCGCCACCTCGGGCTCTGCAGCAAAGTTTTTGATGACCTCAAAGCCGCTGAGCCAATCGCTCATCTGCGCCATGTTGTGCTCCCACTGCGCCAGGTGCTCCTGCTTGGCCTGCTTGAGGCGGCGCTCCGCCAGTTTGGGCACGTACAGGGGCGTGGTGAGCAGCGCCAAGGTAATCAGCGCCAGCTTCCAATCCAGCCAGAACAGGGCCGCGCTGACCAATACAATTTTGATGAGAATCTCATAGATCATGGGCAGCGAGGAAAAGCGCAGATCCTCCATCTCGTCCACTTCGCTGCTATATTTTTCCAGGTAATCGCCCTGGGCGCGCCGGCGAAACGACATGAAGCTGCGGCCCAGGATGCTGCGCATCAGCCGATCCCGCAGGGCACGCGTGCTGAGCGCCTCAAAGGCCGCCCCCTGCCTGCCATACAGATAAAACAGCGCCAGCTCCAGCACAATGCAGGCCAGCAGCGCCAAGGCGCTACGCAGGCTCTGCCCGCTGTGGCCCGCCAGGGCCTGGTCCAGCACATTGCCTTTGAAAAACTGCGCCGCGACTGAAAACACAGTCGCCAAGAAGACCGACGCGATGGAGACAGCCAGTGCCCTGCGCGCAGGCGTATGATATTTTTTCATGATAAATCCTCCGTCGAACCCACGGCGGAAGGATGTATGTATTTCCTGCCGCCGGTTTAGACGGCGGCCCGCAGCCTGACCATGCGATGTGCCCTCGTTTCGTGTAAGATGTTCAGAGTGTAGCGGATGAGAGGCAGGCGGTCAAGCAAATGCCGGCCTTTCCTTGCCAACAGCCGCCTCGAATGGTATATTTTTCGTGGAGGGATGCATATGGCAAAGCCCACAACCACGATCAAGGCTGCCCTGGCCAGCGTGAACGGCGCGCCGGCGGACATTGAAGCCAACACCCGCGAGATGCTGCGCATGATGCGCCAGGCCGAGGATGCCGGGGCGCAGCTGTTGGTGTTTCCGCGCTTTAGCATTTTGGGGGCTACGGCGGGCGACCTGGCACGCAGCACGGTGCGCTTCGGCGTGTACCGCGCGGTCAAGCAGCTGGCCGAGGCCAGCGGCAAGTGCCTTGTGGCCTTCAGCTTTCTGTTAGGCTACCGGGATTACTTTTACCCCGCGGTGGCGCTGGCCCATGGCGGGCGGCTGCATTATCTGCTGCTGCCCGAGGGCGCGCGCGACCCGGAGCAGCACACCCACTTCCGCCCCCGCAGCACCCATTTTCTGGAGCTGGTGCGGCTGGATCACCCCTTCCGCCTGGAGCGAGAACGCCCCATCGCCCTGCCGGGCACCCAGATCAAATTCGCCGCCACGCTGGACCGCAGCGCGGACAATGCCCGGCGGCTGTGCAGCCGCGGGGCCGTGATGCTGGCCCACATGGCCGCTGACCCGGCCTGTGCGCTGTGGCACCCAAGCCGATTGGTGCAGCGCCAAAGCCTGGAGTGGGATTGCACGCTGCTGTACGCCAACGCCGGCGGCTGCGAATCCACCACCGATTCGGCCTGGGGCGGGGAGCTGGCCGTCGCCAGCAAGGGGCGGCTGCTGGGCATGTCCCCTGTATTCAGCCCGGATGGCTGGCTGACGGCGGAGATTGACCTGTTCCTCCCCCCCAGCACAGAAAAACTGCCGCCGCTGCCCGGGCGCGACAGCAAAATGCCCTATGCCCCGCTGCGGGGCCCGCTGCGCGCCCAGTGGTGCGAGGAGGCGCTGGAAATCCCCGCCCAGGCGCTGGCCAGGCGCATGCAGCGCATCGGCGTCAAAAAGGTGGTGGTGGGGCTGTCCGGCGGGCTGGACAGCGCGCTGGCGCTGCTGACAGGCGCACGGGCACTTTATCTGCTGGGCCTGCCCCGGGAGAACCTGCTGGCCTGGTCGCTGCCCTGCTTTGGCACCAGCGGCCGCACGCGGCAAAACGCCCTTGATCTCATGGATGCCATGGGCATTGCGCGCCGGGAGATCGACCTGACGGACAGCGTGAGCCGCCACCTCAAGGACATCGGCCACGACGGGCGGCACGACGCCGCCTATGAAAACGCCCAGGCGCGCGAGCGCACGCAGGTGCTGATGGACCTGAGCAACATGCACGGCGGCCTGATGCTTGGCCCGGGCGACCTGAGCGAGCTGGCGCTGGGCTTTACCACCTATGGCGGCGACCACATGAGCATGTACGCGGTCAACGCCGGGCTGCTCAAAACCGCCATCCGCCTGCTGCTGAAACACACCGCCGCCACGGCGGACAATCCGGCCCTGCGCCGCGTGCTGCAGGCCATATTGCGCACGCCCATCAGCCCCGAGCTGCTGCCCGGCGGCCAGGCCGCCCAGCAGACCGAGCAGCTGCTTGGCAGCTACCTGGTCAACGACCACATCCTGTGGCTGTTTTTGAGCGGCTGGCGGGCGGAGGTGATGCTCAAGCGCCTGCACCGCGTGCACGGCAAGGCCTACACCCGCATGGAGCTGCTGGCGCTGATGGAGCGCTTTATCCGCCGCTTTTTTGCGGCGCAGTTCAAGCGCAGCTGCATGCCCGATGGGCCGCGGGTGCTGGAGATCGACCTGTCGCCCCGCGGCGGCTTCAGCATGCCGTCGGACGCCGCGCCCGGGGCTTGGCTGCATGAAATCCGCCTATTGATGCAAAAAGAGGAGCAATCGCAATGAGAAACCTGAGCCTGATGACCGACCTGTACGAAATCACCATGCTGTACGGCTACTTTAAGGGCGGCATGCTGGAGCGCCGCGCGGTGTTTGATATGTTCTACCGCCGGCAGGGCAACATGAACTACGCCGTGATGGCCGGCAACGAGCAGTTCCGCGACTACCTGGAGAACCTGCGCTTTGACGCGGAAGACCTGGCCTACCTGCGCGGGCTGAAGCTGTTTGATGAGGATTTCCTGCGGTATCTGGGCGATATGCGCTTTCATTGCGATGTGGACATGGTGCCCGAGGGCAGCATTGTCTACGCCAATGAGCCGCTGGTACGGGTGGAGGGGCCGTTGGGCCAGGCGCAGCTGATTGAGACCGCGCTACTCAACCTGGTGGGGCATCAGACGCTGATCGCCTCCAAGGCCAACCGCGTGGTGCGCGCCGCTTTGGGCGACCGGGTGATGGAGTTTGGCCTGCGCCGCGCCCAGGGGCCGGACGCGGGCATCTGGGGCGCGCGCGCGGCAGTCATCGGCGGCTGCACCTCCACCAGCAATACGCTGGCGGGCAAGATGTTTGACATCCCGGTGTCGGGCACCCACGCCCACAGCTGGGTGATGAGCTTTGAAAGCGAGCTGGCCGCCTTTCGCGCCTATGCCGCCGCCTACCCGGACAGCTGCCTGCTGCTGGTGGACACCTTTGACACCCTGCGCAGCGGCGTGCCCAACGCCATTCAGGTGTTCCGCGAGCTGAAGGCCCGGGGCGGCACCCCGCGCGGCATCAGGCTGGACAGCGGCGACTTGGCTTACCTCAGCCGTAAGGCCCGCGAGATGCTGGACGAGGCCGGCTTCCCCAATACCATCATCGTGGCCAGCAACGACCTGGATGAGTACCTGATCCGCGACCTGAAGCTGCAGGGCGCGCGCATCGACCTGTGGGGCGTGGGCACCAAGCTGATTACCGGCGGGGAGACCCCGGCGCTGGGCGGCGTGTACAAGATGAGCGCGCTGGAGGAGCACGGCGTGCTGACGCCCAAAATGAAGTTTTCCGACAACCCGGAAAAGGTGACCGTGCCCGGCAAAAAGGAGCTGTACCGCGTGTACGACGACCAGGGCATGGCCTTTGCCGACCTGATCACCCTGGCGGACGAGGTGATTGACGAAGTGCAGCCGCTGACGCTGTTTGACCCCAAGCACACCTGGAAGCGCACCACCATGACCGGCTACCGGCTGCAAAAGATGCTGCAGCCCTTCTGGCGCGGCGGGCGCTACGCCGGCCCCAGCCTGAGCGTGCACGAAATCAGCGATTACCGCGCCCGGCAGGAGAGGCACATCTGGGAGGAGCAGCTGCGCCCCGTCAACCCCGAGCCCCCCAAGGTGGACCTGTCGCAAAAGCTGTGGGACCTGCGGCATGACCTGCTGCTCAAGGGCGGCAAGGAAGGCGCATGACAAAAGACCTGTGCGTGCTGTGGGAAACAGACCCCGAAAGCACCGCCCGCCTGGAGGCGCTTGCCCGCGCGGTGTCGGGCCGCGCCTTTTTGTGTACCGCCTTTCACCCCCACATCACGCTGGGCTGCTACCTGCAGGTGGAGGAGGGCGCGCTGGCCGATTATATGCTGTCCTTCGCCAGGGAGATATCCCCCTTTCCCCTGTGCTTTGAAGAGACCGGCCTGCTGACGCCCACCGTGGCCGCCTGTTTTCCCGCCTATGAAGGCGGGCTGCGGCAGCATTACCGGGCCTTTCACCGGCGCTTTGACAGCCACGCCGACCGCTGGACCAGCCTGGCAAACGGGCTGTACACGCCCCATGTGTCGCTGTATACAGGCCCGGGCGAGGTGGACGCCCCCGCGCTGCGCCGGCTGAGCGATGCCTTTTCGCCATTTGCGGGAACAGCCCGGGCGCTCGCCCTCTCCTGGGTCAGGGGCGAGGAGGACTATGAGATTTTGCTGCGCGTGCCGCTGGGGGGAGGGAAAGACATATGACAAAGAGCAATGAGGTCATCCTCTACGAATCCGCAGACGGGGTCGTGCATTTGGATGTTCGTTTTGACGGCACAGAGCTATGGCTGAATCGCCAGCAGTTAAGCGACCTGTTTGACCGCGATATCAAGACAATCGGCAAACATGTCAATAATGCTCTACAGGAAGAGCTGCGCGACGCGGCAACTGTCGCAAAATTTGCGACAGTTCAACAGGAGGGGCAAAGACGCGTCAACCGCATGATAGAGCACTATAGTTTGGACATGGTGCTGTCCGTTGGATATCGGGTGAAATCTGCCAGAGGTGTTGAGTTCAGGCGCTGGGCAAACAAGATACTGTCAGATTATCTTCAAAGAGGTTTTGCGCTGAACCAAAGGCGCCTGGATCAGCTCAAGGTGACCGTTGAGGTGCTGAAGCGTGCAGGCGAACGCCTGAACAGCAGCCAGGTGCTCAACGTGATCTCCGCCTACACCGCGGCGCTGGACCTGCTGGACGACTACGACCGTCAGCGGGTGGGCAAACCCCTCGGCCATGAGGCGATGCACGCGCTCAGCTACGAGGAGTGCCGCGCCATCATCGACCGCATGCGCTTTGGGGCGGAAAGCCATCTGTTTGGCAACGAAAAGGACGAGTCCTTCCGGGGCGCGCTGGCGGCCATCGAGCAGACCTTTGACGGACAGCCCCTCTACCCCACGCTGGAAGAGAAGGCTGCCAACCTGCTGTACTTTATTGTGAAGGATCATAGCTTTTCCGATGGCAACAAGCGCATCGCGGCGGCCATCTTCCTGCACTACCTGCACAAAAATGAGGCGCTGTTCACAGAAGGCCGCAAGCGCATCGCCGACGACACGCTGGTGGCGCTGATCATCATGCTGGCCGAGTCAAAGCCCCGCGAGAAGGAGACCATGGTCAACCTGGTGATGCAGTTTTTGCAGGGGAACGGCGCGCATAGATAGCCCTGACATGGGTATCATAACAGCAGAAGTGTTTGTTTTTTGTGACCTGTAAAAAAGGAGAAAAAGACGAATATTGTGCTGATCCGGCACGCTCCGGCTGTGGAGCGCGGCGCGCCCGAGGCAGACAGGGCAAGAGAACTGACGCCCCGGGGTAAAAAGAAAATGGTCAAGGCGGCAGCCACACTCAAGTGGCACCTGAAAGGCAGGCAGGAGTTTGTGCTGCTGACCAGCCCGGCGGTGCGAGCCGTGCAGACGGCGGACATTCTGGCCAAGGCCCTCCAGATAGAGGCAGAGCACAGGTATCTGCCCGAAATCTACACCGGCGAGCCGGAGGCGCTGTTTGCCGCGCTGGCCGGGCTGCCGCAGGATGCCACGGCGCTGGTGGTCGGCCACGAGCCGCACCTGAGCGGGTGGAGCGAGCTGCTCACCGGCATGCCCATCGCCTTTAGAAAGGCCGGCATGGCGGGCTTGACGCGGGTGGACGGCGCCCCCCTGCGGGCAGAGGTGCAGTGGCTGTACCGCGCGCAGACGCCCAAGGGCATGCCCGCCAAGAGGAAGGCGGAGCCCTTCACCGTCAAGGCCCTACAAAACATCATGATCCACCGTGTGCTGGCCATCCTGGATATGCGCAAGGCCTTTATCAAGCAGCCCGGCCGCGTGCGCACGGTGCACCAGCTGCGGGTGTCCCTGCGGCAGACGCGCTCGCTGCTGTCCTTTTTAAGGCCGGCGCTGAAGGGCCCTGCGCTTGACAACGTGCAGGCGGCGCTGCGCGCCATGGCGGGCACCCTGGCGTATCTGCGGGAGCTGGATGTGCTGCTGATTGAGTGGCGCGCATTTCTCAAGGAGCACCTGGAGCTGCAAGGCGGCAAGGCGCTGACCGGCGCCCTCTTGAAGGAGCGCCACAGGGAACAGGTAGCAGCGCTACCCCGCATTGCCGACCCTATGGTGGAAGAGATGCTGCACGGCGTGCTGGCTTGGATTGACGGCTGGGGCAGAGAATATGGCCGCGGCACAAAACTGAACGCCGCCGCCCGCAAGCGGCTGGACGCCTGGATGCAGGACATCGCCCGGGGCATGGCGCGGCTGGATGTGGATGATCTGCCCCGCACCCACGCGCTGCGGCTCAAGATCAAAAAAGCGCGCTATGCACAGGAGAGCATCCCCTTCCTGCGCGAGCGCCAGCCCCTGGACGCGGCGCAGCTGAAGGCCCTGCAGGACGATCTGGGCACCATCTGCGATACCCACGCGCATATCGACCTGCTGGAGCGCCTGATGGCCTCTGCCCCGCAGCCGCAATCCTCGCAGGAGATGGCGCTGTTCGCCGCCTACCTGGCCGACCTGCGCGATGCCCTTCGCGCCCGGCTGAAAGCCTGATAAAGCGACAGAAGGAGCGTATAGCATGAAACAGCCCGATATCACCCTACGCAGGGAGCTGACCGGCCGCATCCTGGATCTGGGCGGCGGCGGGGAGGGCATCATCGGCCGCGTGTACGGCCCGCAGGTCATCGCCATCGACCCGGCAGGAGGAGCTGGACGAAGCACCGGACGGCTTTGAAAAGCAGGTGATGGATGCCCGCAGCCTCTCCTTTGAGGACGCCTCCTTTGACCATGTGACCAGCTTTTATACGATGATGTACATCCCCAGCAGCGACCACGAGCAGGTGCTGCGCGAGGCCCGGCGGGTGCTCCGGCCCGGCGGCAGCCTGCACATCTGGGATGCGGCGATCATCACCGCCCGGCCCTTCGTGATCGAGCTGGATATCGACGCGGACGGCGTGCCCATCCACACGGGCTATGGCATATACGATGAGGATGCGGCGCAGGACGCGCAGTGGTTTGAGGCGCTGTGCCGCAAGGTCGGCTTTGTCAACGTGCAGGTCGAGGAAACAGGCGCCCGCTTCACCCTGCGGGCCGAAAAAACCTAAGGGAAACAGGCAAAACTACACAAATAACCTCCCTGCTGGTACAATAACCGCATTGATCCGCAGGGAGGTACTTATGTCGTTTGAACGGGTGCAGGCCTATCTGGCAGCCCAGGGGTATGGGGAGCGGGCGATGGCCTTTGACGTGTCCAGCGCCACGGTGCCGCTGGCGGCGCTGGCCGTGGGGGTGGAGGAGGCGCGCATCGCCAAGACGCTTTCCTTCCGCGCGGCGGATGGCGGGGCGCAGCTGGTGGTGTGCGCAGGCGATGCCCGCATCGACAACCCCAAGTACAAGGCCCGCTTTGGCACCAAGGCCCGCATGCTGACGGCGGACGAGGCCCAGGCCGAGACCGGCCACGCGGTGGGCGGCGTGTGCCCCTTTCTGGTGAAGGAGGGCGTGCGCATCTACCTGGATGAAGCCATGAAGCGGTTTGACTACATCTACCCCGCCTGCGGCAGCGCCAACAGCGCGGTCAAGCTGACGCCCGACGAGCTGCAGCGCCTAAGCGGCGGCCAGTGGGTGGATGTGTGCAAGCTGCCTGAGTAGCGGTAGGCAATCATATAGACAGCTAAAGCGATTCTCCCCATATTAAAGTTCTTTGGGGGTTTGGGCCCTTTCTTTCAAGAAAGGGCCCAACGTATCCCCACACACTCCTCGTCTCCCCTACCCCGTGATGGGTTCAAACTGCACCTGCTCCTCGGCGATGTCCACGCAGATGACCGTATCCAGCTGGGGCGGCAGGTCGTCCGGCAGCAGAATGGTCCAGCTGTCCACGCCCTCGCAGGTGCGGCGCTCCCGCAGGGTGAGCGGCCGGCCATCGGCCAGCAGGGAGGCGGCCAGCGGCCTGTTCATCATGTTGATGAGGTACAGCGACCGGCGCGGCGTGAAGCAGTGGATGTACAGGCGGCCGGGGCGGGCGGTGAAGTACAGGCCATCCATGTCGTAGGGGTAGGCGGGTACGGGGTGGGTGCCGTAGATACTCTCGCCGTTGACGCTTAAAAATTCGCCGATGGCGCGCAGCCTGGCTGCGCTCTCCTCGGGCACGCGGCCCAGGGCGTCCGGCCCGATGTTGAGCAGGTAGTTGCCCCCGCGGCTCACCACGCGCACCAGGTCGCGCAGCAGATGCCCGGCTGGCTTCCAATCGGTGTCAAAGCGGCTGTAGCCCCAGGTGCGGTTGATGGTGGCGGGCACCTCAAAGGGGCCGTCATAGGGCAACAGCGGGATGAAGTTATCCCCGGTGGTCATGTAGTCGCCCAGACCGTGGCCGATGCGGCCGCTGACCAGGCACTGGGGCTGGCGCTGCTTCACCAGGTCACGCAATAGGCGGGATTGCTCCCGTGTCATGCTCATGGGCGTGTCAAACCAGATGAGCCCCAGGTCGCCGTAATTGGTCAACAGTTCCTCCAGCTGCGGGATGCACTTGCGGGCCAGGTAGTCGTCAAAGCCCGGGTTGGGGTCGCTGACATACTGCTCGATGCCGCCGGGGTGATGCCAATCCTGGGCCTGGGAGTAATAAAAGCACAGCCGCAGGCCGTGGCGGTCGCAGGCCCGGCGCAGCTCCTGCGCCACATCGCGCCCAAAGGGCGTTGCATCCACCACGTTGTAGGGATTGGCGCGGGAGTGATACATGGCAAAGCCATCGTGGTGCTTGGCGGTGAGCACCACATAGCGCATGCCGGCATGGGCGGCCAAGGCAGCGATGGCATCGGCGTCAAAATCCGCCGGGTTGAAGCGGGCGGCCAGCTGCTCGTATTCTGCCGGGGAGATGCGCAGGTCGTGCATAATCCACTCGGCAATGTTGTGCGTGCGCTGCCCCCGGTATTCCCCGGCCAGCAGCGCGTACAGCCCCCAATGGATGAACAAGCCAAACTTGGCCTCCCGCCACCACTCCAACCCCAGGTTGATGCTCATGGGCTCCTCCTGTTGTGTCGATAAAACCAAAGAAGGATGACCATTGCGGCATCCTTCTGAGATGTTGCGGTTTACCGTCAGTCCAGCGCGCTGCGCAGCACGCGCTCCACGATCTGCTTGGTGGCCACGCCCTCATGGGCCTTTACGCCATCCACATAGAAGGTGGGCACGTAATAATAGTCGTGCCCCTGCTTGAGAAAGTCGGCTACGCGCTGGGGCTCCAGCTTCTCGTCGATCATCTCCACCTCGACGCGCGCCAGTTCCGGGTGCTCCTGCTGCAATTCCTTCAGCCACTTTTTGGCCTGCTGGCAGTAGGGGCAGGATTCGAAATGAAACAGGATGACGTGCTTCATCGCTGCGTCAGGAGGCCTGCAGGCCGTGCTTGATGCGGTCGTTCTCCTCGGCGCGCTTGCCGTTGTTGAAGCGGTCCAGCGTGCCCACCAGATAGCCGGTGATGCGGCGGATGCGCTCAAAGGGCTGGGCGCCAAAGTCGTAATCCACGTCCACATATTCGCCGTCCAGGTTCAGGGTGATGCGGCGCGGCTCGCGGCCATACAGCTCCACGGCGCGGGCCAGGTACAGGTTCAGCTCATCCTGCGGCAAAGTGCCGTTGGTTACATGAAATTCACAGGCCATGATGTGTTCCTCCGTTACGGGTCAAAAATTGTCGAGCAGCAATACTATACCACATCTTGTGGATTTGTAAACCCCAACCCACCACCATTGGTTATTGGTGCCGGCGTACAGAAAATTTTGCGATATGCATTGGCAACGGGGGCAAGAAAGGCTATAATCTGCCCGGTAACAAAAATTTGGAGGTCTGTGCGTATGAAAAAACTTCTTTCCCTGGCACTCATTGTGTGCATGATGTTCGCGCTGGGCGCGATGGCAGAAACCAAGGTGGTCGAAGGCGAAGCCAAGGGCTTCGGCGGCCCCCTGAAAGTACAAGTTACACTGGAAGACGGCAAGATCACCAAGGTAGAGATCCTGGAAAATGCCGAGACCGTCGGCATCGGCACCCCTGCGCTGGAGCAGCTGCCGGGCCTGATCGTTGAAGCCGGCAGCGCGGACGTGGACGGCGTATCCGGCGCCACGGTCACCTCCGGCGCCATCAAGGAGGCCGTGCAGATCGCCCTGGGCGAAAAGGCCGCCGAGGAACCCGCACCCGTCGAGCCGCAACCCGTGCCCGAGGCAGATCAGTACTTTGGCTTTGGCGTCGTGTCCAGCGGCCGCATCGGCCCCGGCAAGGATGACAAGGATGCCCAGGTCTACAGCTTCAACCAGGTGATGGCCAGCGTGATCTTTGACAAGGAAGGCAAGATTCTCTTCAGCCACCTGGACCAGATCGAAGTGGCCACCCCCAACTACGACGGCGCCAGCATGCCGCACTTCTCCGGCTTTCCGGGGCAGAGCGCGCTGAACTATGACAGCGACCATGACGGCAAGATCGACAGCGAGATGACCCAGACCGAAGAAAACTACATGCAGGAGCTGGGCACCTGGATGACCAAGCGCGCCCGCGGCGAAGGCTACAAGATGGGCACCGGCACCTGGGCCACCCAGATGGACGCCTTTGAAAAGCTGTTTGCCGGCAAGACCGTGCAGGAAGTGGAAGACTGGTTCAACAAGTACACCGCCAAGAACGGCCGCCCCCTGAAGGCCGAGCAGAAGGACGAAGAGGACCAGGCCAAGTACAACGCCCTGAGCGATGAGGAAAAGGCCATGCTGGCCGACGTGACCAGCGCCGCCACCATGAGCCTCAACGACAGCCACGGCAACATCGTGGCCGCCCTGCAGGCCGCCTGGGACAACCGCATCCCCTTCGCGCTGGCTCAGTAATTCGGTTTAGAAAGCTAGACCAGGCCGCTGTGCATGCCACGGCGGCTTTTTGCAGCACAGCAATCCCGAAGCATGGGGCTCCGGCAGGCACAGCCTACCGGGAACGAAGCGAAGGGCATTGTGACAAAGACGAGTTTGTCACAAATGTTACAATATTATTGCCATCTTCTTAACGATTTGATATAATCTGAGGGGCTGCAAACCGGCCGCAAGCCCCGCGCCCATTGGCGCCAAAGGAGAGACGCATGATGAACCTGCTGAAACGCGCTGGCGCGCTGATGATGCTGCTGATCCTCCTGCTGCCCGCGGTTTCCATGGCCCAGCCGCCGGTGACCGCCGCGCCGCCTCAGGCCACCGCCCAGGAAGCCCCGGCCGAGGACCCGGCGCCCGAGGCATCCCCCGAAGCCGCCCAAACGATTGCCCCTGTCCAGCCTGCCGCCATCGCCGGGGCGCACAGCGCGCCCGAGGGCTTTGAGTACCTCAAGGCGGCCAAGGCCAACGTGAACAAATACTTCACCGCCATCCGCATACCCGGCCACGAGCACACAGTGTATGCCTTTACCGACAAGGGCGGCATCACCCAGTTTCTGGTGTACGGCCGGCTCGACAAGAAGAAGGGCATGTACAAGGCCGAGGTCAGCAGCACGCTGGCGGGCGACAGCCGCACCTTCACCGTGACGGTGGTGGGCGACAAGCCCTACAAGGCCGTGTGGGAGGACTTTGCCAAGCCCAAGGGCATCAAGCTGGACGATACCACTTTGCCCAAGGGCTACCGCAAGACCAGCAAGACCGGCGTATGCTACTTTACCAACCTATTTAAGCAAAAGGAGTACCGCGTGCTGGGCCGCCTGGACGGCCGGGGCGATGCCTACTACCCGCCCGTTTACGGCAAGCCCAAGGCCGGCAGCCTGGCCATCGACATCAGCCAGGACAGCCTGCGCTTCCACCATGACGGCGAGAAGTACTATAAAGTGCCCGCCGAATACAAAAACGGCTTCGCCCTGCCGGTGTTCATCCGCACCCAGGAGGGCGAGCAGGTGGTCGTGTGGACCGACAAGTCCATGCTGGAGCGGGAAAAGTTGAAATAGTTTCACCACCAATGAACCCAGCCGTGCACTAACTGATTGCACAGCGGGGTTTTTTTGCGTGTTGCGATAGGCAGTGACCGGAATGGTGGGTGAATGCTCCTTGCGGCTGTGCTATAATCATGTCATACTAAACGAAAACGTTAATGCAAGAATGGACACAGGATTTTTTCGGCTGTGCGAAGCCGAATGAGGGAGGCGTAGCGGCGCTACGCTGACCGAAAGAGGCAATGCGCAGGCGGAAAAAAACAAGTCCCATCGAAGCATTAAGGTTTGAGTTTAGTATCACACACAAATCGTACAACCGCAAGGAGGCCCCCATGAGCATCCGACAGGACGCAGACCGCATCATGCAGGCGGCGCTCAAAGCCGCGCAGCCCGATACCGCCGTGCGGCAGGCGCTGGACAATGTCCGCTTTGACCCCGAGGGCCGGCTGGTGCTGGTGGCCATCGGCAAGGCTGCCTGGCAGATGGCAAAGGCCGCCCACGATGCGCTGGGCCGGCGCATTGACGCAGGCATCGTGATCACCAAGCATGGGCACGGGCAGGGCAAGCTGGGCCGGCTGTTGCTGCGCGAGGCAGGGCACCCCGTGCCCGACCAGAGCAGCTTTGCCGCCACGCGAGAGGCCATTGCCCTGGTGCAGGGCCTAAGCGCGCGCGACAGCGTGCTGCTGCTGATCTCCGGCGGCGGCTCCGCCCTGTTTGAGCAGCCGCTGATCGACCCCGCCGAGCTGCAGGGCATCACCCAGCAGCTGCTCAAAAGCGGCGCGGACATCGTGGAGATGAACACCATCCGCAAGCGGCTATCCGCCGTGAAGGGCGGGCGCTTTGCCCAGCAGTGCGCGCCCGCCACCGTGCACGCGGTGGTGCTGTCAGACATCATCGGCGACCCGCTGGACATGATTGCCTCCGGGCCGGCCTGGCCCGATGCAAGCACCTCGGCGGACGCGCTGCGCGTGGCCAACAAGTACCAGCTGGCCCTGTCCCCCGACGCGGCCGCCTGCCTGCGGCAGGAGACGCCCAAGGCGCTTGATAATGTGCACAGCCTGGTGACAGGCAGCGTGAAGGTGCTGTGCGCCGCCGCAGCCCACGAGGCGAAGGCACTGGGCTACGAGCCCCTCATCCTGACCGCCAGCCTCAGCTGCCAGGCGCGGGAGGCGGGCAGCTTCCTGGCCGCCATTGCCCAGTACCATCAGGACAGCGAAAAGAGCCTGTGCTTCATCGCCGGCGGCGAAACCGTGGTCAAGCTGACCGGCACCGGCCTGGGCGGCCGCAACCAGGAGTTGGCGCTGTCCGCCGCCCAGGGCATTGCAGGCCTGAGGGATACCGCCGTGTTCTCCCTGGGCTCGGACGGTACCGACGGCCCCACCGACGCTGCCGGCGGCTACTGCGATCAGGATACCGCCGCCCGCCTGGCCGCCCAGGGCATCGACATCCACCATGTCCTCCAGGATAATGATGCCTACCACGCGCTGGACAAAATAGGCGGCCTCATCATGACCGGCCCCACCGGCACCAATGTCAACGATGTGAGCGTGGTGCTGATCAAGCGGTAAAGGACGGGACGCAGAAACGAAATAGGTCTTACGAAGCGGGGAGGTGCTTTTTCGAGAAAAAGCGCCTCCCCGTACCCCTCCGCAAAAAGCTTCAACTTTCTGCGCTATGCCTGTTGCTACGCTTACCACCGATACATTATTGGAACAGCTGCCCCGGCAGCTTCAGCTTTTCCTTGGGCACAAACCCCCGGTCATACGCCTCCACCGCCGCGTCGTCGATGCCTTCAAAGGCCGCGTCCTCCCGGTAGATGCCGTGCACGCCAGCCAGCGCGCCCGGGTACAGCGGCAGCGCCATGAAGGCGTCAAAGCTGCTGCCGTCGGGCAAGGTGAGGCCGTACTGCGCCGCGGGCCCAAAGCCAAAGCGGCCGTAGTAGGCCGGGCTGCCCAGAATGATCACCGCGCGCTCGCCCGCCGCGAGGGCCAGGGCCAACGTGTGCCGCACCAGCGCGCTGCCAATGCCCTGCCGCTGGCGGCCGGGCAACACGCTCAGCGGGCCGAAGGTAAGGGTATCCCACCCGGTGCCCTCCGCCCCCTGCACCCGCGAGCGGCTGTACACGATGCTGCCCACGATGGCCTCCCCCTCCAGCGCCAGCAGGTGCATATGCGGCAGATAGCCGAGCGACCCGCGCAAGCGGTGCAGCAAGTAGTGCTCCACGCAGCCGGGGCGGTACACGTTCCAGAAGGCCTCCCGCGTCAGCGCCTCCACCGCCATATGGTCGGCGGGCGTCTCCGGGCGGATATCCAATCTGTTTGCCTCACCCTGTGTTTGCCGCGCCATCGCCTCATCCCCTCCATCGGCTGCATCCCCTGTACATGCTGCACCCCCTGCACCCTCTGTGCGACAAAGCGCATCTTGGGCCTTCCCTGCAGGGATAAAGATAATCCCTCTTCTTCTATAAAAACTCACTCTTTATTCTGCAGGGTGCAGGGGGTGCAGCAATCCATATTCCGAATTCCGAATTCCGCATTCCGCATTCCGAACTCGCCCCGCCCTACTCCTCCATGTACTTCCTGATGATCGCCTGCGTGCCCTCATCGCCATAGCCCTCATCGGCCAGGGCGCGGTAGGCGGCCAGCGTCTCATCCAGCACCGGCAGGCTGAGGTCGCGGGCGGCGGCCTCCTCATGGGCCAGGCTCATATCCTTGATGAAGTGCTTGATGTAAAAGCCGGGCCGGTAGTCGCCCTCGGCCATCTTGGGGCCGTTGTTGGCCAACTGCCAGGAGCCGGCTGCACCGCCGGTGATGGTGCCCAGCATCTCCTTCACATCCAGCCCCGCCGCCCGGGCGTAGGCGATGGCCTCGGCCACGCCGGATACTGTGCCCGCGATGACGATCTGGTTGGCCATCTTGGTGTGCTGGCCCTTGCCGGCGCTGCCGGCGTAGCGGATGGTCTTGCCCATGGCTTCAAACACCGGCACGCACCGCAAAAAGGCATCCTCATCGCCGCCCACCATGATGGCCAGCGTGGCGTTGCGCGCCCCGGTATCGCCGCCGCTCACGGGCGCGTCCAGCGCCTGCAGGCCGCGCTCGCGGGCCACGCTGTAGATGCGCTCAGCCAGCTTGGGCGAGGTGGTAGTCATGTCAATCAGCGTGGCGCCCTCCTTGGCCGACAGGATGATGCCGCCCTGGCCGAAGTAGACCTCCTCCACATCCTTGGGGAAGCCCACCATGGTGATCACCACCTCAGCCTCGCGCACGCAGCCCTTGATGCTGTCGTGCCACACGGCCCCCTGCGCCAGCACCTCCTGGGCGGATTCGCTCCTGCGGCTGTACACCTGTACGCTGTGCCCCGCCTTGAGCAGGTTGGCCACCATGCCGCGGCCCATCACCCCGATGCCGATGAATGCGATGTTCATGAAACCCTCCTCAACCTATAGTTTTGATATCAATATTTCGTAAAAGGCCTGCATCCTGGCCAAGGCCTTCAGGCTGATGCGCTCATCGTGGCCGTGCATCAGCGCGCGCTCCTGCCTGGTCCAAGCCAGGGCGCTGAAGCGGTAGACATGCTGGCTCACACGGGCGTAGTGGCGCGAATCCGTACACGCGGGGAACAGGTAGGGCGCAATCAGCGCCTCGGGCCACACCTGGGCCACGGCCTCGGTCAGCACCTGCCATGCGCCGTCCCCCGTCAGGCTGGGCGGGCTGGGCTCGCTGATGGCGCGGATGGCAATCTCCAGATCCTTGCGCTTGAGCAGGCGCTCTGCCCGCCGGCGGACGGACTTGCTGTTTTCCCCCGGCAATATGCGCACGCTGGCCGTGGCCGAGGCCCGGTCGGGCAATACGTTGACCGCGGGCGAGCCCGCAAGCGAAGTAAAGGCGCAGGTGGTGCGCAGCAGGGCGTTGATCTCGCCCCCGCGCAGGCCGGCCCACAGGCTGATCAGCGGGCGCAACGGCCCCAGGTTGGCATACACCGGCCGCCAGGGCAGGCGGGCATGACGGCCCGCATCCTCCATCAGCTGGCGTACGGGCGGCGTATAGCGCAGCGGCCAGGGCCACCGCTCCAGCCGGCGCACGGCCCAGGCCAGCCGGCCCACCGCCGTATGCCGGGGCGGCATGGCCGCGTGGCCCGGGTTGGCCGTGGCCGTCACCGTCAGCTCGGCCAGGCCCTTCTCTCCCGTGCCGATCAGGGCGCAGGGCACCGTGAGGCCGGGCAGGGCATCGGGCACCACGCCGCCGCCCTCATCCAGCACAAAGGCGGGCTGCACGCCCCACTCCTGCAGGGCGCTGAGCATGGCCTCGGCCGTGGGGCCCATGATCTCCTCATCGCCGGAGAAGCACAGGTAGATATCGTTCACCGGTACAAAGCCCTGGGCAATCAGCCCGTCCGCCGCCTCCATGGCCGCGGCCAGCGTGCACTTGGTATCCAGGGCACCGCGGCCCCACACATAGCCCTCCGCGATCTCGCCCGAAAACGGCGGCTTGGTCCACCCCTCCGCCTGGGCGGGCACCACATCGTAATGGGACATCAGCACGGCGGGCGCCTCGTCCGAATGGCCCGCCCAGCGGTAGATGATGCCCTTGTCCCCCACCAGCACGCGGGCGCATTGCGCCGCCACATGGGGGTACAGGGCCTGCAGGCGCTCCTGAAAATTGGCGAACGCCGCCGCGTCCTCCAGCGCCGGGTCGCGGTAGGCCACGGTGGCAATCTGCAACAATTCGCCCAGCTTGACCGCGATGGGCATCTCGGGCACCGTCACCGGGCGCGGCCCCGCCTGGCGGAAGCCCGCAGGCGGCCTGAAGCGGACCGCCCGGTACACCAGCCAGCCCGCAAAGCCCAGCACCGCCAACAGGGGAACAAGCCACAACAACATGTGATCGCTCCATTTCTGAGTAATAATGGGGAATTGGTGGGTATCACAAATTCGGAAAGCGGAATTCGGAATTCGGAATAAAGAACGAAGAAACTGCAATCTCCCGGGAAACGGACCATGATAAGACGATATGATCGCAAAAAACCATTCCGGATTGCATACAACAGCCTTACGGTACGTCTTATTCCGAATTCCGCTTTCCGAATTCCGAATTAACCTATTATTCTTCTTTCCTGCCCAAAATGGAGCCCAGCAAATCGCCGGGGTCAATGCCGGCCTTCTTTACTTCGGCCAGCACGCCTTCCAGCAGGGAGGGTTGCTTGGCGGTGGATTTCCTGGGGGTCGTCGCCTTCTTTGCGGCTGTTGTCTTTTTTGCGGCCGTTGTCTTTTTGGTGGTCGTTGTTTTCTTTGCCGCGGCGGTCGTCTTGCGGGTCGAGGTGGATTTGCCGCCCGCGGCCTTGGCAGCCAGCCGGCGCTTCTGTGCGCGCCACTCCTTCTTGTCCTCATTCAGCTTGGCGATGTAGCCCTTGTACTTTTCAATCTTCGCGTCCGCTTCCTTGATCTTGCGGTCCAGCTCCCGCTGGGTCAAGCCTTCAGCCATGGGCATCCTCCTTTGTATCCGGGTCAAGCATTTGCCGCGCAAAGGCGCGGATAATATGCGCCACCGGCGGGGAAAGCGGCTCGGGCAGCGCGCCCGGCGCAAACCATCCCCAGTCGGTCACCTCGCCGGGCTGGGGCCGCACATCGCCTGTCCACTGGCGGCACAGGTACACGATGTCCACGCAGCTGACCTCATCGCCGTTGGGGTACACATAGTGGCACGCCGGGCCGGAAAACACCTGCCACAGCGTCAGCGCGCCAGCGCGCAGGCCCATCTCCTCAGCCAGCTCGCGGCGGGCCGCATCCTCCACCGGCTCGTCCAGCTCCACCGAGCCGCCCGGGTAGGCCCAGCAACCGTTATCCTGCCGCCTTTGCAGCAGCAGCTCGCCCGCGGGGTTGATGCAGATGACGCTGGCCCCTACCTGCAACAGCGGGCGCTTGCCCACCAGGCGGCGCAGATCCATGATATAGTCCGCCATCAGCCGTTGCGCGGGTCGTCCGAGCGGTGGGCGGTGCCCCCGCCATCCGGGTCAAAGTACTCGATCTCCATGCGGTCAAAGGGCACTGCCTCCATGAAGTGCTCGGGCAGAAAGCGCGTCTGGCGGTATTCCGCCCAATCGCGCTCATGCTTGGGCACCTGCACGGGCATGGGCAGGTCCATCTGGTGGCAGGCCGCTGCCAGCGCCTCGCGCCAATCGCCCTGGGGGCAGGGCGCCACGCTGTCGCGCACCATTTTGTTTTTCCGCATCAGCCTGACCCACAGCTGTCCTGCCATCGTTCCCTCCTTCGCCCTGCACACAGCCAAGCGGAGCCGTTGTTTCCGGCCCGCTTGGTTGGCGCAGCGCTACCCTCTTGCTCGTTACTCCTCGGGTTCGTTGTCGCCGGTGATCTCCTCGATCACGTTGTTCAGCAATACCATGGGGTCCTTGACGATTTCCTTGACGCCCTCGATCAGCCCCTCCAGCGCGGAGGCGTTCGCCGCCGGCGCCTTCCTGGCTAGCGCCTTTTTCGCCGGGGCTTTCTTGGCCGGGGCTTTTTTCGCAGGAGCCTTCTTGGCCGTCGTCTTGGTTTCGGTCTTTGCCGCGGCCTTGGTGGTCGTCTTCGCGGGCGCCTTCTTTGTAGCAGTTGTCTTCGCCGGCGCCTTGGCCGTGGTCTTCTTGGCCTCGGGCTTTTCCGTGGCCTTGGCAGCCGTCGTCTTCTTGGCTTCGGGCTTGTCCGCTGCCTTGGCGGCCGTCGTCTTGGCAGGCGTCTTCTTGGCGGCAGCCGTCTTTGTGGCGGTTGTCTTTGCAGGTGCCTTCTTAGCAGCAGTCATAGTAGCTGTCTTTGTAGCCGTCGTCTTGGCCGTGGTCTTCTTGGCCTCGGACTTGTCTGCTGCCTTGGCGGCCGTCGTCTTCTTAGCGGGGGCCTTCTTTTCGGGCTCCTTCTTGGCGGCAGCCGTCTTTGTAGCGGTCGTCTTGGCCGGCGCCTTCTTGGGGGCTTCCTTCTTTTCTGCGGCGGGTTTCTTGGTTGCCATGCTGACACGCTCCTCTATTTCAATTTTCATCCGATTGCAATGCGCTTTGCCGTATGTCCGGCGCTGTTTGCAGTATATCATAGCCTACCCCGGGAATACAGCCCTGAAACCAACCCACCGCCGTGTTTTGCCAATGGATTGCCTCGCCTGTTCGCGGCGGCCGCCCACCCCCTTGACAAGCGGTTGTGTTGCGCTATAATTGCTTAGAACTTCAAACTATTTGATGTTCAAACGATTGATCGGAGAAAAGGATGGCAAAGGAGACGCGCGAAGCCCTCAACCGGTTTCTGGTGGACATCTTCCACAGCGTGCTGCGCATTGAGGAGCGGCGCCTGCGGCAGATGGGCTATGAGGACCTGTCCATCTCCGAGATGCACGTCATTGAGGCCGCCTGCCTGTTGCAGGGCCAGGGGCGCAACACCGCCAAGGGCCTGGCCGGCAGCCTGGGCATCACGCCGGGCAGCCTGACGGCCGCCGTCAACGTGCTGGAAAACAAGGGATACCTCCAGCGCAGCCAGGATCCCAAGGACCGCCGGCGCGTCCACATCACCCCCACCCCCCGCGGCCTGCAGGCCGAGCGCTGCCACCGTCAGATTCACGAGCACCTGATCGACGGCGTGATGGCCGGCCTGCGCAAGGAGGAAGCCGCCGTGCTGGTGCAGGCGCTGGAGGGCATTGCCCGATTTTTTTCATCAGAAAGGACCGACAGCATATGATCAGAATCATCTCGGACAGCACCTGTGACCTGACCCATGAGGAGCTCAAGCAGCTGGATATCCTCACCTTGCCCCTGACCATTCATTTTGAGCAGGAGAGCTTCCGCGACGGCATCGACCTGGACAGCGACAGCTTTTACATCAAGCTGAAAAACGCCAAGGCCTTGCCCACCACCTCTCAGGTGCCGCCCGGCGAGTTTGAGGATCTGTTCCGCCCGCTGATCGCCCAAGGGGACGACCTGCTGGTCATCACCATCGCCGCCAAGCTGAGCGCCACCTACCAGTCCGCCGTGACCGCCGCCCAGCAGGTGGCGCCGGAGCGCATCCACGTGGTGGATTCCATGAGCGGCTCCTTCGGCCACGTGCTGCTGCTGCAGCGCGCCGTGCTGCTGCGCGACGAGGGGCGCCTGAGCGCCGCCGAAATTGCCCAGGAGCTGCGCCAGCTGGCCCCGCGCGTACGCCTGTATGCGGCGGTGGATACCCTCAAATACCTCAAGATGGGCGGCCGCCTGTCGGGCAGCGCCGCCCTCATCGGCGGGCTGCTGGGCATCAAGCCGCTGCTGGAGGTCAAGCAGGGCGAGGTGCATTCCATCGCCAAGATCCGCGGCGAGCGCAATGTGATCAAGGAGCTGTTGGAGCACTTCCAGGCGGCCAAGCCCGACCTGCGCTACGGCGTCAGCTTTGGCAACTCCGTCGCCAAAGACCGCATGCGGGAAGCCATCGAGTACTTCCGCCCCCATATCGGTGATGCCCCCGCGTATCAGACCGACCTGGGCGCGGTCATCGGCACCCACACCGGTCCGGGCGTGGTGGGCGTGGGCTTTATCGCGCAGGAGTAACCCCTGTTTGATCAACATACAAAAAGGCACGGGATAGTCCCGCGCCTTTTTGCTTATGGCCCTGTATCACACGGGCATCTTGGTCTCCCCATACACCTCGTTGATCACCTGCGCCAGGCTGCAATAGATGGCGGACGCGCCGCAGAAAATGCCCACCCAGCCGCCGATGCGGGTGATGGCGGTGTTGCCGGTAAAGTCGCCGGCAGCCAACAGGAAAAACAGCGCTGTCAGGCTTAAAAACACCACCTGCAGGCCCCTGTTGAGGCGCAGCGTGGCAAAGAACATCAGCAGCGTAAACACACCCCACAGCAGCAGGTACCAGCCCATGCTGGTCAGATCGGCCCCCGCCATGCCCTCAAAGGGGTTGAGCCAGATGAGGATCAGCGACCACCAGAAGAACCCATACGCCGTAAAGGCTGTGGCGCCAAAGGTGTTGTTCTTGAAAAACTCGATGATGCCGGCAATGATCTGCGCCGCGCCGCCCAGGGCAAAGCCCATGGCCACGATAACGATCGACAGCCCGATCAGCCCGGCATTGTGCAGGTTGAGCAGCAGCGTGGTCAGGCCAAACCCAAGCAGCCCCAGCGGCGCCGGATTAGCAATGGTGGAAGCCTTCGTCGGTGAACTCATCAAAATACCCTCCGCGTCAATGTGATGCCCGCGGCATTATAGGCGAAAGGCGCAATGAAAGCAATCTTCAGCCGATGCAATAATAGTTCGCCGGTTACGCAAGGGTCTTCCCCCTGCCTGGACGCGGCACAGGGGCGCATGGGCACGCAAAAGGCGCGGGTTGATTTGCCCGCGCCACTGTCTTTGCCGCCGGGGGTCAGTAGTTCAAAAACATCCAGTAGAAGCCGAACTTGTCCTTCACCTGCCCGTACAGCGGGCTGAAAAACGTCTTCTCCAGCGGCATGATAACCTCGCCGTCCTTGGCCAGGGCATCAAAGGCAGCGCGCAAGCGCTCTTGATCCTTGCTGGAAAAGTTGATCCACACGCCCTCGTTGGGGGTGACGGTTGTGCCGGGCATCATGTCGGACATCATGATGTCGCCCACAGCGGTCTTGACGTTGGCGTACATGACCAACCCCTCCGCACCGGGGGGCATGTCGGCCTTGTCGGCCTCGGGCAGGTCGGCAAAGCGCATCATGTACGCGACCTGGCCATCCAGCTGCTGGGCATAGTAGGCCGCCGCCTCTGCGGCATTGCCATTGAGACTCAGATAGACTTCGATCATAAGGTGCTCCTTGCTTCGCGCGCAGGGCGCGGTACATTGTAGTGTTCCGTTACAGGATAATTTTACCCATTGGGCATCCCTGACACCGGTTGAAGCAGCAAAAAATCGGCTGTAAAACGAGAAGGCTTTCAAGTTTTTGATACGTAAAGTGGATAGAGTACACTAACGTTCGCAACTTGAGTTTAGCCCGATAGGAATGGGCAAGCCACTGGGACTCCGCTACAATGAGTGTTGCTAAGACATTCACAAGGAGGGGAACCCAATGG
>Ga0123333_10000870_pt1 | contig 32278 bp, 20 predicted proteins | sample BioC12SIPDNA_3_FD_89957 | JGI IMG/M metagenome (GOLD analysis project Ga0123333, IMG submission 89957) | Anaerobic biogas reactor microbial communites from Washington, USA - Biogas_R2_B C12 SIP DNA | ecosystem: Engineered > Bioreactor > Anaerobic > Unclassified | place: Washington, USA... | reverse complement strand
CAACTATCTGATCGCCAGGGGACTGGCCATTGCGGCTACGGACGCCGCTCGCAAGCAACTGGCCGGCAAGGCCGAGGCAGATGCCCGCCGAGAAGCAGAACTGCACGAAGCGGCTCGCCGGCATGCCGAAAAGCTGGAGCATGTCGAGCTGACGTTTTCGGCACGGGTCGGGGAGAATGACAAGCTGTACGGATCGATCACGGCCGCGGATATCGCCGAAAAGCTGGCCGAGGCGATTGGCGACGAGGTGGACAAACGCAAGGTCGCCCTTGAGGATCCGCTTCGCGAGTTGGGCAGCTACGACGTATCGGTCAAGCTGCATTCCGATGTGCAGATCACTGTCAAGGTCAACATCGTTCGCGAGGCATAGCTCGGCGACGGTTTCTGCGCACCCGTCCGGCCAGGCCTGGCGGGTGCGTTTGCTATGGACGCAGGCCCCATTCTGTCGCCCCATCTCCTTCTTCTTGCGGGCATGATCCAATTGGGCTAGCATACCACCATGTCGGTCGCTTCCGGTAGGCCTTTCGAAGGCGTTGAGCGCAGGATCCAGCCAGGGGAAGCGCTCCTGGGGCATTCCGGCGGCGATAACCCAGAGCAGGAGAGATGTGATGCTGCAACGAACGCGTGCTCTCGTGGCCATCATGCTGGCGATTGCGATAATCGTCGCCGGCGGATGCACCAACATGTCCTCAACCGGCGATGAAGAACCCACGCCCACGCCGCTCCCGCCTCCCGAGGTAGCCAAACAGCCAACCTATACCGTCCAGCGAGGCGACGTGGAGGATAGGATCACCTTTAACGGTCGTATTTCGCCCACGGTGGAGGAGCAGCTCTACTTTGAGGCAGGTGGACGGGTGGTGAGCGTCCATGTGAGCCGCGGTGATCAGGTGGAGCAAGGCCAACTGCTGGCTGAACTCGATATCACGGATCTGCAGCGAGAGCTCGCCCAGGCGCAGATCGAGTTGGAGACGGCCCAGAGCAACTTGAGCACGGCGCTAGAGTCGCTTGATGCCAGGCAATCGAGCGCGGAAGCGCAGCTGGATATCCAGCGTCTGCAGCTGGACAAGCTTCGGGGGGCACTTGCCTCTCTGGATCTGGAGGTTCGGTTGGCCAAGGGCCGTCTGGATGAGGCGTTGGCGGGACCCAGCGCGGACCAGATCGCGTTGGCCCGCAGCAGCCTGGAACAAGCACAGAGCTCACTCTGGGCTGCCCAGTTGGCACGCGATTCTGCTTGCGGGAACCCGGGCATCCAGTGTGATTCCGCCAAGGCCAACGTACAGCGAGCCGAGGCGACGGTTTTCCAGCAGCAACTGGCACTGCAGGCTGTGGAGAAGGGTCCCTCTGAGCTGGAGATCCTCTCGTTGCAGTCGGCGTATCAGAGGGCTCTGCAGAGCCGCCGCAATGCCGATATCGATATCGCCGTCCTTTCGCGGCAGATCGAACTGGCCGAGGAGGAACTGGCTCGCGCTGCGACGGACGTTGATCCGCAGGTGACGCGTGCGGTGAACCGAGCCACGCTGGCTGTGGAGCGCCTGGAGGACCAGATCGCCGATCGTCAGATCGTTGCGCCGTTTGCCGGGCGGATCACCACCATGTCGGCCAATGAGGGCACAAACGCCGAGGCCTTCAAGTCCGTGATGGTGATTGCCAATGATGCGCAGCTGGAGGTGACGGCTCAGCCGACCAACGAGCAGCTGGATAAGGTATCCGAAGGGATGCTGGCGCAACTGGTGCTCTCCCAATACCCTGGAGAGGTGCTCACCGGTGAGATCTACCAGCTTCCTTACCCTTACGGGGGCGGTGGAAGCAGCGATCTGGTGGATGTGGACAAGAACACGCGCATCTCCTTCGATCCGGGCGATCGCGAGGTCAAGCCGGGCGATCTGGTCCGGGTGGACGTGGTCGTTGCGCAGGCGGCCGATGCTCTCTGGCTGCCGCCGGCGGCCATCCGCACCTACTCGGGGCGCGCGTTTGTGGTCGTCAGAGAAGGTGCGACCGAACGAAGGGCCGATATTACCATCGGCATCACCGGGTCGGAGAGAGTAGAGATCGTGTCCGGGCTTGAAGAGGGCCAGGAGGTCATCGGCCAGTAGGTGGATCGAGTGTCATCCGGGTCGAAGCACGGGGGCGTATGTCGCGCGTGTCGGGCGCGGCGTCACCGTGCTGCTGGGGCCGATGCATCCATTGCCCCCAGCCTGACCGAGGGCTCTGAACAAACCAGCGCCAGCGCCTGGGTTTCACCGGGAGTGTGCATCATGAGGGGCCCGCACAGCTGGCGACACCCCTCGCGGGATGGCGTTGCGGCACCTGTCATCGTGGGCGTGCGGAATCGGACGCGCGAGGGGTCTCGTGCGGCATTCGCCGCCAAGTACCTAAAGGCAGTCTAGCTGGGAGAGGCAGTCTAGTTATGGCATCGAACGGTCCGATGATCCTGTGTGACGGCCTGGTCAAGATATACAAGGTCCAGGATCTGGAGATGGTGGCTTTAGGAGGACTGGACCTGGTTGTCGAGCGCGGCGAGTTCATGGCCATCATCGGGCCCAGTGGCAGCGGCAAGTCGACCCTGATGAACATCCTCGGCGGGCTGGATAGGCCGTCGGCGGGCAAGGCAGTCGTGGATGGCCAGGACCTTCTCAAGCTTTCCACGGTGGCACTGACAAAGTACCGGCGAGAGAAGGTCGGCTTTGTGTGGCAACAGCCATCTCGAAACCTCATTCCATATCTCACCGTGAACGAGAACGTCCAGCTGCCGATGATCGTGGCGGGGCTGGGCCCCAAGGAGCGTGAGGACTGGGCGCAGCAGTTGCTGGAGGCGGTCGGTCTGTGGTCCAGAAGGCACCACGCTCTGGCTCAACTCTCTGGTGGAGAGCAGCAGCGAACCGCGATCGCTGTGGGCCTTGCCAACAAGCCCGTCCTGCTTCTGGCGGACGAGCCCACCGGCGAGGTGGATACGGTGACGGCTCAGGCGATCATCGATACCCTGCGCACCCTTAGCGAGGAGTTCGGCCTCACCGTCGTCATGGTGACGCACGATGTCCGTGCCTCCAACCAGGTCGATCGTGTGGTCACCATACGCGACGGCCGCACCTCCAGTGAGCGCGTGCGCCGGCTGCAGGCTGGCGGCGAAGACGCGGATGCTCCAAGCGGCGAGGGCGAGCCTCTACAGGACGACGCGAACGGCCAGGCTGGCCGCAGTATATCCGCAGATCCGGCGGCGGCTTTTCATGAGTACGTGGTGCTGGATTCCGCGGGGCGGCTGCAAGTGCCACGTGAGTTTCTGGAGGCGCTGGGGATTTCCGATCGCGCTCAGATCGATCTCACCGACGAGGGCATACTCATCCGGCCGGCGATGGGCCTTTCCGATACGACCGCTCAGGCTGCTCGTGCGGCCGAGGCGGCTGAGAGCTGGGCGCGCCCCGGGCGTTCTCGGGATCTGCGCCTGCAGGTGGCCGGGGCGAGGCGCAACCTGCGCAGGCTCCTCGGCAGAGGCGATCAAGCTGACCAGACAAAGGATATCACGTGACAGCAGAATCCAATGGCGATCTCGTCGTAAGGAGCGTCGGCGTAACGCGGGTCTTTCGCGTTGGTCAGAACGAAGTGCACGCGCTGAGGGGAGTCAGCGTAGAAGTCCGGCCACAAGAGTTCGTGGGGCTGATGGGGCGCTCCGGCTCGGGCAAGACGACGTTGATGAACATCATCGGTGGGCTTGATCATCCCAGCGAAGGTCAGATGTACGTGTATGGCCAGGATATCTCCGGCGTCTCCGACCGCGAACTGACCGAGCTGCGACGGCACCGCATCGGTTTTATCTTCCAGTCCTTCGCGCTCATGCCAACGATGTCGGCCTTTGAGAATGTAGAGCTCCCGTTGCGCATGCTTGGCACGAGGGCGAGGGTGCGGCGCCAGCGTGTGATGGAGATGCTCGAACTGGTGGGGTTGACGCGATGGGCCAGGCATCGCCCTCAGGAGCTTTCCGGCGGGCAGCAACAACGCGTCGCGATCGCGCGTGCGCTCGTCAACCGCCCCGGGTTGATCCTTGCGGATGAGCCTACGGGAGAGCTGGATAGCGTCACTGGCCGCGCGATCATGGATCTGTTTCGGACCATCGTGACCAGCGAGGACGTATCGATTTTGATGACGTCCCACGATCCGGTGATGCGGGAGTATACGCACTATACCTACGACATGGCTGATGGACAGATTCTCAACGAGCGCGGGACGGGCGACGAAAGTTGACGCGCTCCGCCCCGATGGGTATAATGGCTATGTTACAGGCTATGACGGAGACGAGTACGTCACAGGCCACGCTCAGAGAGCCCGGGGAGGTGTGATCCGGGTGCGTTGGTTGTGACCGAAGATCCCTCCCGAGCTGGCACTCAAACGGCAGCGGCCCAGTAGACGTGCCCGGATTCGCCCCTCGTTACCAGGGCGCTCCTGTATCAGCCAAAGCACGGCGGCCGCGGTGTTGCGCAGGGTGAGTGGGCGTATGCCAATCAGGGTGGTACCGCGGGATGCTCCAGCAGCTCTCGTCCCTCAAGGGACGGGAGCGTTTTTGTTTGTGCGCACATGTGGTGCTCCAGAGGAGATAGGTGATGACCTTCAATCCGGTGCCGAGCAACGTGGACTTCGTCGAGCAGGAGAAGGACGTGCTGCAGATGTGGGAGCAATCCCGCGCCTTTGAGCGTTTGCGTGAACTGCGCCATGACAGCCCGCCCTGGTCGTTTATCGACGGTCCCATCACGGCCAACAACCCGATGGGCGTGCACCACGGCTGGGGACGTACCTACAAAGACCTCTTCAACCGCTTCTGGGCCATGCAGGGTCGCGAACTGCGCTACCAGAATGGTTTTGATTGCCAGGGCCTGTGGGTCGAGGTCGAGGTGGAGAAGGAACTCGGATTCGCCACCAAAAAGGATATCGAGGCATACGGGCTGGATCGCTTTGTGATCAAGTGCAAGCAGCGCGTATTGCGTATGGCGGCGGTGCAAACGGAGCAGTCAATCCGGCTGGGCTACTGGATGGACTGGAACAGCCCTGCCCACCTGCGGTGGCTCGCGGACAGGCTGGGTGAGGACCCACAGCAGATCATCACGGTGCAGGGCCCCGATGGACCTGTGACGGACACGGTTGAGCAGATTGTCGGACGTCTCGGCTTGAGAGAGATGGGCGGCAGTTACTTTACCTTCTCAAACGAGAACAACTATGTCATCTGGAATATGCTCCACAGGTGTTGGGAGAACGGATGGCTTTACCGCGGAGCTGATTCCATGCCTTGGTGCCCACGCTGCGCCACCGGCATCAGCCAGCACGAGATTGTGACGGACGGCTATGCCGAACTCACCCATGAGGCCGTAACGGTCCGATTCCCGTTGCGAGGCCGGCCCGGCGAGTCGCTTCTGGTGTGGACCACCACCCCCTGGACTCTATCCAGCAACGTCGCGGCGGCCGTGGGAGCCAAGCTCGCCTACGTACGTGTGCGCGCCGGAGACGAGATCCTCTATCTCTCAAAGGGAACCCTGCACATGCTCCAGGGACCCTATGAGGTGCTCAGCGAGCTGACCGGGGCCGATATGGAGGGCTGGGCTTATGACGGCCCCTTTGACTACCTTCCGGCCAACCAGGAACCGGGCGGGCACACGGCGCTGCGCAAGCTGACCGAGGGGATCGAGCAAACGGCTACACAGGCCCATCGTGTGGTGCTGTGGGATCAGGTTGGCGAAGAAGAAGGAACCGGCATCGTTCACATCGCCCCGGGCTGCGGGGCTGAGGACTATGCCCTCGGGCGGGAGCTTTCCCTGCCGATCGTGGCGCCCCTGGACGAGGAAGGCGTTGTCGTCGAGGGTTTCGGCTGGCTCAGCGGGATGAACGTCGCGGACGTAGCCCATCCGATCTTTGACGATCTGCGGAACCGTGGCCTTCTCTATCGGGTGCAGGACTATACCCATCGCTATCCGATCTGCTGGCGATGCAAAACGCCGCTGGTGTTTCGCCTCGTGGACGAGTGGTTCATCAGCATGGACCAACTGCGCGAAAAGATGATGGATGTGACTCGCCAGATCCGCTGGATCCCCGCCTTTGGCCTGGATCGCGAGCTGGACTGGTTGCGGAACATGCATGACTGGATGATCAGCAAAAAGCGCTACTGGGGCCTTGCGCTTCCCATCTGGGAGTGCGAGGATTGCGGCCACTATGAGGTCGTAAAGGACGAGCACGACCTGCAGTCGAAGGCCGTCGCCGGGTGGGACATCTTCAACGGGCATACCCCACATCGGCCCTTTATCGATGCCGTCAAGATCCGCTGTTCTCAGTGTGGCGCCGAGATGCGCCGGATCGAGGACGTTGGCAACCCCTGGCTGGATGCAGGCGTGGTTCCGTTCTCTACCCTTGGCTACCGCAGCGATCGTGCCTACTGGGACAAGTGGTTCCCTGCCCACTGGATCAGTGAGTCATTCCCCGGCCAGTTCCGGAACTGGTTCTACAGCCTGCTGGCCATGTCCACGGTCCTGGAGGAGAGGCCACCGTTCCTGGAGAATTTCTCCTATGCACTCCTGCTCTCCGAAGACGGTTCGCCCATGCACAAGTCCTCAGGGAACATGATCGAGTTCAACGAGGCGGCGGACCTGATGGGCGTGGACGTGATGCGCTGGCTATACTGCGCTCACAAGCCGGAGAATAACCTGCTGTTCGGCTATAACAGGGCCGATGAGGTCCGGCGGCAGTTCCTCCTGCCGCTCTGGAACGTCTACAACTTTTTCGTGAGCTATGCCCGCCTGGACGGCTGGGAGCCCGCCGCCGAAGGCTTTGATTCGGACCGGCCCGAGGGCCGGGCGCCCGCCGGGCAGAATCCGCTGGATCGCTGGATTGTGGCGCGCTGTAACCAGGTGAGCGAGGCGGTGAGCGCCTCACTGGCTGATTCCGATGCTTACTCGGCTACCGTCGTGACTGAGGCATTCATCGACGATCTCACGAACTGGTATATCCGGCGCAGCCGGCGCCGGTTCTGGAAGAGCGAGCATGACCGGGACAAGCAGACCGCCTATGCCACGCTCTACTATGTGCTCGTGCGCCTGATTCGTATGCTGGCGCCGTTTACGCCTTTTGTGACAGAGATCATGTATCAGAATCTCGTGCGCTCGGTGCAGCCCGAGGCCCTCCAGAGCGTGCATCACACGCTCTGGCCAGAGCCGGAAGCCGACACGATTGACGGGGATCTGATCGCCCAGATGGCGTTGGCCCGTGATGCGGCGAGCCTGGGGCTCAGCGCCCGCAACTCGGCAAACATAAAGATCCGCCAGCCTTTGGCCAAGGCCCTCCTATACGCGGGGGGTGCTGGTGCGGGCCTCTCCGAGGAACTGGCCAGCCTCGTGCGCGACGAGTTGAACGTCAAGGAGTTGGTGTTCGTCCGAGACGAGGGCTCGCTCGTTCGCTATCGCCTGGCTGGCGAAGGCCGTCTGCTCGGGCCCAAGTACGGCGCTCTCTATCCGCGGATCCGCCAAGCGCTCGCCGAACTCGATCCCGTGCCGGCGGTGCGGCGCCTGAAGGTGGGACAGCCCATCGAGATCAGCGTGGGCAGCGAGACTGTCTCGCTGCTACCTGAGGAGATCATCATCAACGCCGAACCAGGGGAGGGGCTAGCCGTGGTTTCAGACAAGGGCGTGACTCTGGCGGTGGACACGACGATCACCCCGACCCTGCGGGCCGAGGGGCTGGTTCGTGACCTCGTTCGCTACGTGCAGACGTTGCGAAAAGACGCCGGCTATTCCCTCGATGATCGCATCACCGTTGGGCTCCTCGGGTTGACTCCGGAGGCTCATGCGGCGGTCGAGGAGTTCGGCGCCTACTTCCGCCAGGAGACGCTGGCCACCGTGCTGCTCTTTGAGGATGACGGACTTGCCTGGGATGCGAGCGATGGCCAGAGGCTGGATGGCGACACCGTGGAGGTGCGGGTCCGCCGCTAGACCGCATTGTCTTGATCGAATATCGCAGGACTCTGAGCGGTATGGTCTCGTGCCATACCGCTCACTTGCTTTGGCGAACGACGCTGGCAGGTCGAGGTATGCGAGCGTGCCGTGGCAGACCACTTCGCCTGCAGGAGAACGCTATCGTGTGCTCAGCGGCGCCACACCGTACTCGCTCGCCAGGCGCCCCATGATGGCGTACACGTCCTCAGAGAGGGGGATCCCCTCGCGTCGTGCGCGCTCGGCGGCGCGGGCTTCGAGTTCACCTGGCAGCAGCACTTCCTTGCTGCCGGCCTCCAGTTCGCAGCTCTTGATGTACCCCACCAGCGCATCCATGCGGGCGCGGAACCCCTCCAGGGGCCCGAAAGCCGAGAGGTCCAGAGCCCCGAAAATGTGACCGATGCGCTGATGGGTGCTCGGGTGGTTGAACATCTCCCCCACCTGATTGCCCACCATGGCTCCAGCGATCACCGCGCTCAGGATCTCCATCACAAGGGCGAGGCCGTAGCCCTTGTAGCCACCCAGCGGCAAGAGTCGCCAAGCCTCCTCAGGGTCGGTAGTGGGCTGATCGTCCCTGTCCACCGCCCATCCAAGGGGGATCGGCTTGCCGTCGATCGCCGCTACCTGGATCTTACCCCTCGCCGTCTGGCTGGTGGCCATGTCCAGGATGATGGGCCCGCGTTCGCCTCCTGGCACCGCTATGCAAATCGGGTTCGTCCCGAGCATCTTCTGGCGCCCCCCCGAAGGGGCGACCTGCACAACCGTATTGGTGCTCGAGAACCCGATCATGCCTTCCTGCATCGCGAGGCGTGCAAACAGAAAGGCGGCACCGTAGTGAGAACTGGTGCGCACGGCCACCCAGCCGGATCCGTGCACGCGCGCCAGTTCTATGGCGAGTCTCATCGCCTGGCGGCCAACCACGGCGCCCGGTCCGTCGTCGCCATCGAGGAGGGCACAACCACGATCCTGGTGGATCACGGTGATGTCCGGCCGCGGGTTGATGCCGCCCCCGGCAAAGCGCTCGGCGTAGACTCTGAGAAGTCGCGAGACGCCGTGGCTGGCCAGACCGTGCATCTCTCCCTGCACCAGGTTCTCTGCGACGACCCGGGCGTGCTCCGGGGGGACACCCACGGCCTCAAAGATCGCACTCGCAAAGCGAAGCAGTTCATGCTCATCGACTCGTGCAACAGGCATAGCGTTACCTTTCCGGGAAGCGATCAGATCGTGTCCGGCTCTGGCAGCCGGCGCGTTCTGGGGCGGTATGGCAACAGGAAAAAGCCTCGAACCCGCTCACCTGTGGACTGGGAGGCTTCCAGAGCCGCGTCCGTTGGGCAGGCGTTCAGATCCAGCGTCACCTCGCCACGATGGTTGGGGTCGTAGAGAAAGAGCCTGACCCGCGCCCCTTTGCGCTCGTAGTCATAGCCCGTGACCACCACCTGGTGGTTGATGGTGGGGTCGCCCAGCCGTACGCGTACGAGCAGGATGACGGCGGGCTCACCTCGCTTGAGCAGGGCGAGCAGGCGGGGCAGTTGGCGCCGGAGTGTGGCGCGAGCCACGGCCTCGTCCGGCAGGGCCATCCAACAAAGCGTGCGGAGGGGCACCAGCAGGCACCGCCAGCTATCCAGTTGTCGTCGCACCAGGTAGCGGTGCATCGTCGTGCCCCACCGCGGTGCGGTTACCATTGCGGGTGCAGGAACGCCAGCGTGGTAGTAGTCGAGCGCGGCGTAGCACATGCCACCGCACAGCCCGTAGGATATCCGCCCTGGACGCAGTCTGAGCGGGCCGATGCGGCGGGGGCGGCTTTCCAAGGCGAACCGGTTGGAAAAGGGCAGTCCATGGTCCTCTGCGTCCATCCGGCTGTGGGAGCCGCGCTCCAGGGCATGCATGCGTTGAGGCATATCTCAGCAGCCTGACTCACGCATCCAGGCGTACCTCTCGACCGGTGCTGGAGGAGAGATAGATTGCGTCCAGGATGGCCTGGACGTCCAGTACCTGCTCCACTGGCACCATGCACTCCGCCTTGCCGCGAATGCACTGTACGAAATGTGCGATCTCCGCCGTATGCCCGTCCACCGGAACCAGGCCGGTTGGGCTGACATCCACCATGCTGCCGTGCATGTCTCTGTAGATGCACAGGGGGGACATGTGCGCCCCTCCCTCAGTTCCGAGGATGCGCGTCCCGATGATGTTGCCTTCGATGTGAGCGGCCCAGCAGGCTCTGAGTATCAGGGAGGCACCATCCTCAAAGCGGATGAGGGCGACGCCCATGTCATCCACGTCGAACTTGTCCACATCCCACAGGCCACGGGGAGTGGCCAGATCTCTGCGCTTGCCAAAGTTGGCATACGTCATGCCCATCACGGCCACCGGCTTTGGGTTTCCCATCAGCCAGAGAGCGCGATCCAGCGCGTGGACGCCGATATCGATCAGCGCGCCGCCTCCCTGGAACTTGCTTTGCGTAAAGACGCCCCAAGTGGGTATGCCTCTGCGGCGCATATACGTCGCCTCTCCGTGGTAGATGCGGCCCATGTCACCGGCTTCCACGATCCTTCGCAGGGCCATCGCCTCCGCCTCGAACCGCATGTGTACGCCGATCTGGAGCAGCTTGCCGGCCTTGCGGGCCGCTTCGGCCATCTCCTGGCCTTCGGCCAGGCTCATGGCGATCGGTTTCTCACAGAGTACGTGGAGGCCGGCCTCAAAGGCCGCTACTGTGGCTTCCCGGTGCGCCGAATTCGGCGTGGTGACAGAGACGGCATCCAGTTCCTCTTTGGCGAGCATCTCGCGATAGTCGACGTAGGCTCTGGCGCCAGGGATATCAGTGGCCACCTGTGCAGCGCGCCCTGGTACGACATCGCACAGCGCCGCGATCTCCACGTCCTCCAGCGCGCGGTAGCCGGGTATGTGTGCTGCCGTGGCAATTCCGCCCGTTCCGATGATCCCGATGCGAATCGTGTTCGCCATTCTGCGTGCTCCCCTCTCGCGATGGTTCAGTATGCGACGGCTGTGCTGTCATTGCGGGGCTCGGCGCCCGCCAGCAGCGCTCCGCTCTGTGGGTCCACCATGATGACCTCTCCGCCTCCGTAGGTGCTCGCCTCGTCGCTGATCACGTGGCCGCGCACTCGCAGGGAGGCGAGCACCTCCTCGCCATAGTATGGCTCAATGGAGAAGGTGGCACCCTGACCCTCACCCACATGGTAAAAGAAACGCGGTGCGTCCAGCGCCTGCTGTGGCGACATGCCATGATCGAGCATATTACACAAAACCTGTACTTGGCCCTGCGGCTGCATGTGCCCGCCCATCACGCCAAAGCACAGCGCCAGCCGGTCCTCCCGAGTGACCATGGCTGGGATGATGGTGTGGTAGGGGCGCTTGTGTGGTGCGAGGCAGTTCGGGTGCGCCGGATCCAGGTTGAACAGGCGCCCCCGGTTCTGCAGCGTGATGCCGGTGCCCGGCACCGTAATGCCGGAGCCAAAGCCGCGGTACAGGCTGCTGATGAAGGAGCAGGCGTTGCCTTGGCCGTCCGCCGCGGCGAGGTATACAGTGTCCGAGGGGCCGGGCAGCTTCCAGGGCGCCGGCAGAGCGATCGCCCGATCGGCCGATATCAGAGCCCGTCGCTGGGAGGCATACGCCTCGGACAGGAGTTGCTCAACAGGGACGCTCGCCATGGCGGGATCGGCGACGAAGCGCGCGGCGTCCACCATCGCCAGTTTGATGGCTTCCATCTTGAGGTGTGCGGTGGCCGCGTGGTAGAAGGGCATCGCGGCCAGATCGTCATGGCTGAGGATACTGAGAGCCAGTAGTGTGGCGACTCCCTGGGCATTGGGGGGGCATTCCCACACGCGGTAGCCGCGATAGAGCGTAGAGATCGGCTCAACCCACGTCGAGCGATGGTCGGCGAGGTCCTGCGAAGAGAGAAGCCCTCCCAACTCTGCCGATCGCGACGCAATGCTGTGGGCTACCTGGCCCTGGTAGAAGGGAGCGGTCCCTTGCGTGGCCAGTAACCGCAGCGTGCTCGCGAGGTCGGGGAGCGCCACCACCTCCCCGGGGCGGGGTGCGTGCCCGCCCGGAAGATACACCCGGGCGCTTTCGGGATCTCGCTGCAGAAGCGGTTCGCTCACTTCCCACAGGTGGCTGATATACTCCGAGACGGGGTAGCCCTGCTCAGCATAGCCTATGGCGGGAGCCAGCACACGCTCCAGGGGGAGCCGTCCGAATCGGGCGGAGAGATCACACCAGGCGGCAGGGGCTCCAGGAACCGTCACAGAGAGGATTCCGCGCTCGGGGACCGCATGGAGCCCGCGAAGGGCAAAGATCTCCGGCGTAGCACTCCACGGGGCGCGGCCGCTTCCATTCAGGGCATATACACGACGGTCCGCGGCCAGGTAGACGAGTGCAAAGACGTCGCCGCCGAGCCCGGTGCTCATGGGCTCGACGACGTTGAGGGTCGCCGCGGCCGCCAAAGCGGCATCAACGGCATTCCCGCCAGCCTGCAGCACGCTCAGGCCGGCTTGCGCCGCCAGCGGCTGGCTGGTGGCGACCGCTCCGTTCATGCCGGCAACCACCGAGCGGCGGCCGGCATCCATGCGCCGGGGGCCGGCGCCTGTGGTCACTAGGCGTTCCCCTGATCGGTAGCAGAGATCGACGAGAACGCAGGCTCCAGCGCGTGGTACAGCGTCCGGTAGACCGGATAGTACTCGTTGTAGATCGACTGGTTCGCCGCGATGGGCTCGATTCGATCGGTGATCCGTATGCTGGCCTGGCAGGCCTCCGGAACAGAGCCGTAGACGTTGGAGCCCACGCCCGCAAGCAGCGCCGCGCCGTAGGCGGTGCTGTCGGTAACGTTGATCGTCACCATCTCGGTGCCGAATACGTCGGCCATGATCTGTCTCCAGACGTCGCTGCGTGCGCCGCCGCCTACCGCCCGCACCTGCTGGATCGGGACGTTCAGATCCCGGAAGAGCTCTACGCAATCCCGCAGGCTGTAGGCTACGCCCTCCAGCACAGAGCGGACCATGTGGCGCTTGTCATGCCGCAGCGTCAGCCCGACAAAGGCGCCGCGAGCGTCTGGGTCGGCATAAGGGGTGCGCTCGCCCGTTAGATAGGGGAGGAAGAGCAGCCCCTCGCTCCCGGCCGGAGCCTGCTGGGCCTCGGAGGTGAGTATCACGTACGGGTCTACGTGGCTGAGGTGGGCGACGGCACGCTCGGAGGCCCCAAGCGTGTCTCGGAACCAGCGGAAGGAACCTCCAGCCGAAAGCGTGACGCCCATGACGTGCCACTTGTCCGGTACGGCATGGCAGAAGGTATGCAGTCGCCCTTCCGGATCGCGGCTCGGGCTGTCCGTGTAGGCGAAGACGACGCCCGAGGTTCCCATGGTGACGGACACGAGGCCGGGCTCAACCACGCCAGTGCCCACAGCGCTCGCCGCTTGATCCCCTCCGCCTCCCACCACCGGGGTCCCGGCCTTTAGGCCGGTCGCCTCGGCGACCTGAGGCGTCACGGTGCCCGTGATCACGATGGACTCCACGCACTCGGGCATCCATTCGGTGGGGATCTCCAGGGCGGAAAGCACCTCTTCGCTCCAGCGGCGGTTCTGAACGTCCAGCAGCACCGTTCCGGAGGCGTCGGAGACCTCGGTCGCGTACACGCCCGTCAGGCGATAGCGCAGATAGTCCTTGGGCAGCAAAACCTTGGCGGCCTTGGCGTAGAGCTCTGGCTCGTTGTCGCGCATCCAGACGATCTTGGGAGCCGTAAAGCCGGGCAGGGCACGATTGAGGGTGAGATCCAGGAAGCGCTCGCGCCCCACCGTGTTCATGATCCAGTCGCACTGAGCGGCCGTTCGTTGATCGTTCCACAAGATGCAGGGGCGGAGGACCTCGCCATCGGCGTCCAGCATCACCAGGCCGTGCATCTGGCCGGTCAGGCCGATTCCGGCGATCTCCGAGGGATCGATTCCGGACTGCTGCAGAACCTGTCGGATGGTGAGAATGGCCGCTCGCCACCAGTCCTCCGGATCTTGCTCGGCCCACAGCGGACGCGGCGTATACATCGGATACTCGCTCATGGCGCTCGCCACCACGTCGCCGTTGTCGTTGATCAGCAGCGTCTTGGTGCCGCTTGTCCCGACGTCGATCCCCATCAGATAGGCCATGTTACTCCTCTCATTTATCGGCAGGCACAGATTGAGGCTAGTCTAGTGCGTGGGCTCGCATTCGGCAAGTGCTCTGCCCACAGCGTTGGTCATCAGCGCACGCGGGTGCACGGTCCCTTCCTCCGCGCTGCTGTCGCCGCTCGAGTAGAGCCATGGCTACGTGGCGAGCTGTATTGTGCTTGACGGGCGCTTGTAGTATCATACGGCCCGTAGGCTAGCCAACCGATGGCAGGTCAGAAACGTGCACAAGGAGAACGCTGATGGTCAAGGTGACGATCGATCGTGACGAATGCATTTCCTGCGGGGCTTGCTGGTCGAGCTGCCCGGACGTCTTTGCCGAGAGCGATGACGACGGGCTCTCCTGCATCGCCACGGAGTATCAGGTGAATGGCGATCTCGCCACCGGTGAGATTCCCGATGATCTCGAAGACTGCGCGACAGACGGTGCGGATAGCTGCCCCGTCGAGATCATCCACGTCGGCTAGGCTGGCCATCAGGCCTGTCTCAGTCTGAACTACAACGGCCCTGACCACGTGGTCAGGGCCGTATGTTCGTTTCGATGCATCAACGCAAGCCGGCGCTCCTGCTATTGGGGGCCAGCCAGCGCGGCACTGAGCTCGGCCGTAAAGCGCTCCAGCGCGTCAGGCCCCTCCGCTGCCCGTTCCACCACGGCGCTTCCCACGATGACGCCATCAGCGCCGGTGTCGGCCACGGCGCGTGCCTGCTGCGCCGTCGAGATGCCAAAGCCGACCGCGATCGGCGTTCGCGCGAGGGGACGCAGCGCCGTGATCTGGGTCCGCAGCGTATCCAGTGGCAACGTGCCACGCCCGGTCGTGCCCAGTCGCGACACAACGTACAGAAAGCCAGAGGTACGCGCCGCGATGATGGCCTGCCGCTCGGGGCTGCTGGTGGGGGCGATGAGGTAGATCAAGGCGACCCCTGTGGCGTCGCAGGCGCTCTGCAGTGAGGAGGCCTCCTCTGGCGGCAGATCGGGGACGATTAGTCCGTCTACGCCGACATCGACGCAATGCTGCACGTATTGTGCCGGGCCGTGTGCCAGGATCGGGTTATAGTATCCCATGAGGATCAACGGCTGCCGGACGCCCGCCGCACGGATCTCTGCGGCTAGATCCAGGCAGCCCGCCGGGGTGATGCCGGCCTGCAGCGCCGCGTGGCTGGCGCGCTGGATCAGCGGGCCGTCGGCCACCGGGTCCGAAAAGGGCACGCCGAGCTCGATGATTCCAGAGCCTCCCTGATCCAGCGCACGTACGAGCGGCACCGTAGCATCGCGCGTGGGGTAGCCAAGTGTCAGATAGGTGATGAGTTCCGTGCGACGGTCCTCAGCCGCTCTCTGGAATGCGGCGCTGATGGCCTCGGCGCCGCGGGATTGGGTGCTCATGGGCGTCCCTCCTGTGCGAGGATGGTGTCCAAATCCTTGTCGCCTCGGCCAGATAGGTTTACCAACAGGATATGCTCCGGAGGATGTAGAGGCGCCAGTCGGATCGCTTCCGCCAGCGCGTGGCTCGATTCCAGGGCTGGCAGAATCCCTTCGGTGCGAGCCAGTGCGTGGAATGCCTCCAGCGCGGCTTCGTCGGTCGCCCATGTGTACTCGGCGCGCGCCAGGACGCGCAGGTTGGCGTGCTCCGGGCCGATAGCCGCATAGTCCAGCCCCGCCGAGATCGAGTGCGTCGCGGCGATCTGCCCATCGGGGTCCTGCAACACGTAGGTGTGAACCCCTTGCAGCACGCCGGGACGGCCGCGCTCCGGGTCGGCGAGGCGAGCGGCGTGCAGTCCCGTTTCGATTCCTTGCCCGCCGGCCTCAACTCCGATCAACTGCACGGGATCGTCCAGAAACGGATGGAACAGGCCGATAGCGTTCGAGCCCCCACCCACGCAGGCGATCAGGGCGTTGGGTAAGCGCCCCATCTGCTCAAGGCTCTGGGCCCGGGCCTCGCGGCCGATGATGCTTTGCATGTCGCGGACGATCATCGGGTACGGATGAGGGCCGAGAGCCGAGCCCAACAGATAGTGGCTGTCCGTGACATTGGCAGCCCAATCCCGCAGGGCCTCGTTGATGGCGTCTTTGAGCGTGCACGAGCCGACATCCACTGGGCGCACCTCTGCACCCAGCAGGCGCATGCGTGCGACATTGGGCGCCTGGCGGGCCATGTCCTCCGTCCCCATATAGACCACGCAGGTCATGCCCAGCAGAGCCGCCACGGTCGCCGAAGCGACACCGTGCTGGCCGGCCCCGGTCTCGGCAATGATCCGACGCTTGCCCATGGCGCGAGCGATCAAGGCCTGGCCGAGAGCGTTGTTGATCTTGTGGGCCCCGGTGTGCGCCAGGTCCTCCCGTTTCAGCCAGATCCGAGCACCACCGCAGGCAGCGGAGAGACGCCGAGCCTCGGTGAGAGGCGTGGGTCGCCCGACATAGTCGCGCAGGAGCTCAGCCAGGTCGGTCTGAAAGGTCGCGCTGGCGCGCAGCGCCCTATAGGCGTACTCCAGATCCTGCAGCGGTCCAATGAGCGTCTCAGGCACGTAGCGTCCGCCGTAGGCACCATAGTAGCCACGGGAATCGGGCAATCCGCGCCAGGCGCGATCAGTTGGCTGGGTCATGCCGATCGTACTCCTTGACTCGTTCGATAAAGTCGACAACCCGCCCTGGGTCCTTGACTCCGGGGCTGCTCTCCACCCCTGAGGACACGTCCACTCCCCAGGGGCGTACGGCTCCAAGTCCCGTCTGCACGTTCTCCGGGACGAGGCCGCCGGCTAGGATCAGGCGGCTACGCCGGGGCAGGGCGACGCGCATGTCGGTCCAGCGCCAGGCGGCGCCGGATCCGCCGGGCCGCTTGAGGTCATAGCTGTCCAGGAGGAAGGCCCACGGCGCATAGCGATCGAGTCCTTCCAGGGCTCCCGGGCGTCCAACGCGCCTGCCCACGATGTAGGGCAGGCCCAATTCGTGGGCGTACTCGGGCGATTCGTCGCCGTGGAGCTGCGCAAGGTCCAGGCCGCAGCGCTCGCACACCCTCTGGACGTGGTCGGCGGGCGCGTTCACGAACACGCCCACCAGCAACGGGCCTGTGCCCGAGGGATAGACTGCCCTGAGCGCCTGCACGATCTCTGCAGCGCGCTCCGGGCGGAGGTATCGCGGGCTGGGCGCGTAGAAATTCAGGCCCAGGAGGTCTGCGCCACTGGCGGCGGCCAGCAGAGCGTCCTGAACGCGAGTGATGCCGCAGATCTTGATGGCGGTCACCGCCCAGCCTCTTTGAGGGCACGCACCGCTGCACTCACATCCGGCGCGGTGACGAGAGCCTCGCCCACCAGCACCGCATCGACTCCGATCGCCGCCAGGCGGTGAACCTGTTCCGGGCTGTGTATGCCGCTCTCGGTTACGACAAGCGCCTGCGGTGGCAGCAGCGAGCGTAGCCGAGCGGTGGTTTCGATATCGACGCGAAAGGTGCGCAGGTTACGGTTGTTGATGCCGACGGCTATCGGATCCAGAGCCGCGACGGCGCGCGCCTCGGCTTTGTTGTGGACTTCGACCAGCGGCGTGAGCTCCAGGGCCACCGCACGATCGTAGAGCAGGCGCAGCTGGGCCCGCTCTAGTGCGCTGACGATCAGAAGGACTGCTGCCGCCCCCGCAAGACGCGCCTCGAACAGCTGGTAGCTCTCTACGATGAAATCCTTGCGCAGCAGCGGTGTGTAAAAGCCAGCCGTGGACAGCGCCCCATGCGCATCGACGAGATCGGCGAGGCTCCCCAGAAACCGCGAAGGCTCGGTCAGGACCGAGACGGCGTCCGCGCCGGCGCGAGCGTAGAGGCACGCCTGTTCAGCGGGATTCAGATTGCCGTTCAGCGTGCCGCGCGATGGCGAGGCGCGTTTGATCTCGGCGATGAGTGATGTCCCGGGCCCGCGCAGTGCATCAACAAACGACCGATCAACGGGGGGCGCGTTGTGCGCGCGCTCGCTCAGCGCCTCCAGTGGCTCCACCTCCTTTGCCGCCGCCACGCGCTGGCGCGAGCGCGCCACGAGATCGTCCAGGATCATGCTGCCCCCTGAGTGTAGGCGATGAGTCGGTCGAGCACCGCCGTGGCGCGGCCCGTGTCGATGATCTCCGCGGCCAGCGCCAATCCCGCGCGGACGTCGGCAACACAGCCGGCGATTCTGAGCGCCGCGGCTGCATTGAGCAGCACCATATCACGCCGCGGCGAGCGTTGCCCGGCGAGCACCTCACGAGTGATGACGGCGTTGTCCTCGGCGCTTCCTCCGCGGATATCGTTCAGTGAGGCCCGCGATAGTCCGTACTCTGCCGGATCCAGGACATAGGTGGAGACCGTCCCCTGCTTGAGTTCCGCCACCAGGTTGGCGCCGGTGATGGAAAGCTCATCCAGTCCATCGGCGCTGCTCACCACCATTGCGGCTTCCGATCCCAGATCGGCCAGCACGTGGGCCAGCGGCTCCACCAGCGTTCGGTCATATACACCGATCAGCTGGAGCGAAGCCTCGGCGGGATTGGTTAGGGGACCCAGTACGTTGAACACGGTCCGTACGCTCATCTCGCGCCGCGGGCCTATGGCGTGTTTCATGGCCGGGTGCAGCGCGGGGGCGAAGAGGAACCCAAAGCCCACCTCATCGATGCAGCGGCCGACCTGCTCCGGCGAGAGATCCAGCCGGATGCCGAGCGCCTGCAGCACGTCAGCGCTGCCCGCCTGGCTGGAGACGGAGCGGTTGCCGTGCTTGGCGACGGCCACACCGGCTGCGGCGACGACAAAGGCCGCTGTCGTGGAGATGTTGAAAGTGTGCGCGCCATCGCCGCCGGTGCCGCAGGTGTCGATCAGCGGCTGGCGTGTGGTGCGGACCAGGGTGGCGTGCTTGCGCATGCCGCGTGCCATTCCCACTATCTCGTCGATGGTCTCGCCCTTGGCGCGCAGGGCCGCCAGAAAAGCGCCGATCTGCGCCGGGGTTGCCTGCCCATCCATGATCTGCATCATGACGGCCTCGGCCTGTGCCGACGTGAGATGGTTCCGCTCCAGGGCGCGTTGAATCGCGCTGGGCAAAGTCAGTGAGGCCTCGGCCACGCGATTCGTCTGTCGCTCGGTGCCGAGCGACAGTAGATTGGCGAGCATACGCTTGCCGTCGCGGGTGAGGATCGACTCGGGGTGGAACTGCACGCCCATGGTGGGCGCATCGCGATGCTCAATCCCCATGATATCGCCGTCGCTGGCGCGGGCGGTGATGCGTAACACATCGGGTAGCGGCTCCTCAACCGTCAACGAGTGGTAACGTGTAGCGTCAAAGGCGCTCGCGATGCCGTCAAAGAGCGTGCCGCCCTGGTGCGTGATGCGCGAAACCTTGCCGTGCATGGGTACAGCGGCCCGAGAGACGCGCCCGCCAAAGACGTGGGCGATGCACTGGTGGCCCAGGCACACTCCCAGAATCGGGATGCGACCGTGGAGCCGGCGGATCGCCTCGTTGGAGATGCCCGCGTCATGCTCGGGCGTGCCGGGCCCCGGAGATACAATCAGATGGCTGGGGGCCGTCCGCTCGAGGGAATCGACGGTGATGGCGTCGTTGCGGAAGACCCTGACTTCTGCGCCAAGCTCACCCAGGTACTGAACCAGGTTGTACGTGAACGAGTCATAGTTGTCGATCACTGCGATCATCGCGCACCTCCTGGGGTAGCGGGACGGCTCTCGGCCAGTTCGAGCGCGCGGACCAGCGCCCTCAGTTTGTTGTCGGTTTCCTGGAACTCGGTTGCGGGGTCGGAATCGGCCACGATGCCGGCCCCGGCCTGCATGTACAACTCCTGGCCCTTGAGGACGCACGTCCGGATGGTAATACAGGTATCGAGGTTCCCCGAGTACCCAACGTAGCCCACAGCGCCGCCATAGGGTCCTCGACGCTCGGGCTCTAGCTCGTCGATGATCGCCATCGCGCGGATCTTGGGCGCGCCGGAGAGCGTTCCCGCTGGGAAACAGGCCTGCAGTGCGTCTAGAGCGTCATGCCCCCGCGAGAGCCTGCCCTCGACGGTCGAGACGATGTGCATCACGTGCGAATAACGTTCCACCTCCATCAGCTGGGGGGTTCGCACCGTGGCATAGTCGCACACGCGCCCCAGGTCGTTCCGCGCCAGGTCGACCAGCATGACGTGCTCGGCGCGCTCTTTTGGGTCCGCCAGTAGCTCGACCTCCAGCGTGCGATCGAGCTCGGGGGTTTCACCACGCACCCGGGTGCCCGCCAGCGGGCGCGAGGTCACCACGCCATCCTCTACGCGCACCAGCATCTCTGGCGAAGAGCCCACCAGTGTGAGATCGTCGGGGAGTTCCAGGTAGAACATGTACGGGGACGGATTCACACGACGCAACGCACGGTAGAGATCCAGCGGGCGGGCGCTGGTCTGGCGGTGAATGCGTCGCGAAGGCACCACCTGAAAGATATCGCCAGCGGCAATGTACTCGCGCGCACGGCGTACGGCGTCCTCAAAGGCCTCCCGGGTAAAGGCCGATTCCATCGGCGGTGGTGTTCCGGGCATCGGGAGGGCCGGCTCCAATGGCGGTACCGGCGCGACCAGGCTCGCGAGAATCTCTTCCATCGCTGCTTCTGCCTCCGCGCGTCCGCGCCTCTGAGAGGTGGCCGGGCGCTCGTGAACCATGACGAGCAGCCGGTGCTTCAGGTGGTCGTAGGCCACGACGCGATCGCACAGCGCCAGAGAGGCCACCGGTAGGCCCAGCGTGTCCGGGGGCGCCTGCGGCAACCGCTCAAGGTCGCGCACCAGATCGTAGCCGAGCATGCCCACGGCCCCGCCTGTGAACCTTGGCAGGTCCGGTGGCAGAGGGGCGTCGTAGCGGGGTAAGATGCTACGCAGGACGTTCAAGACGTGACCCTCCGCGGGATCGAACACCGACGCGTGTCCATCGGCTTCGGTGAGCACGATGCGATCTGGCCAGGCCTGCAGCAGCGCGCGCGGGCGCGTGCCGATGAACGAGTAGCGCGCCATGCGCTCGCCGCCCTCGACACTCTCCAGCAGGGTGCAGGCACCCAAAGAGCGCAGTTTTATCAGGGCAGAGATGGGGGTCTCCATATCGGAGGGTACTTCGCGCACCAGAGGGGGGGCGATCGTCTTGAGCGTGCCGAGCCTTGTGTTCATCGTTCCTCTCCTGTAGCCTGCATGCTGGTGCGGGAGGGAACAAAAGAGCTCCCCGACCCCGCAGAGACGAATCTCATAGCGGGGCGAGGAGCTAGAGCTCTCGCGGTGCCACCCACCTTTGCCGGCGCCCTGTATAGAAGAAAACCCGTCGGAGACGGGTATATGGACCAGGGAGCCAACCTCTCGTCAGATACGGGGCCTCGACCACGCGCTTGGCCGCAACCCGATATCCTGCGCTGCGATAACGGAGCGCATCCGGTGCGTACTACTCGGGAGTGATCAGGTCCTCCCTTTCGGCGCACGGCTCGCGGGTCCATTCGACCGTGGTCTCGGCGTCGGGCTCACACCTGCCCCCGACTCTCTGGGCCGCACCCCACAGTGTACTCTTCCCGGTCATCGCCTTGTCGTGATGAACTGATGACAGTGTACATGATCGCATCTACCCGTCAAGTGGGCTCCTGGCGCGGGTCGTCCGCACCGATGTATGCCCTCCCGGCTAGGGTCTTTGACACGGCCGGTCGCCTTCGGTATCATCATCAAACAGGTTATATATGGAAAACTCTGATCGTACCGCGCGAAGGCTAGGCCGTGCGCGATGGTTGGTGGGCGGCTTGATCGCGGTGACGGCCGTCCTGGTCGTCACACTGCTTGCGCACCATATCTCTGCGGGACAAGACGAGGCTGTCGACCTGATCGGCGCTGTCTCCGGGCCGGAAGGCATCGCAGGGCACCTGCGAGAGATGTTCTGGACCTCGACGGTCACGCCGACGGCATCCGCCACTCCCACGGACACCGCGCAGCCTACAGCTACGCCGTTGCCTGCAACGCAGGCGCCAACGGCTACTACAGCGCCCACGTATTCACTGACCCCGAGTGACACGCCGTTACCCACGGTCACATCGACGCCGACTCTGACCCCGACTCCCACGGCTACGCCGCACCCCCTGCCCACCCCCGATGGCGCCCTGCGAACGCTTGATGTGCCCATCCTCATGTATCACTACATCTCAGAGCCTCCGGCTGGCTCCGACGCGATTCGAACCGATCTGTCGGTGACTCCCGAGCGTTTTGATGAGCAACTCGCCTATCTGAAATCGGCCGGGTATACGACGATCTCCCTGAACGATCTGGTGCGCGCGTTGACGGTAGGCGCCCCTTTGCCCGAGCGTCCGATAGTGCTCACCTTTGATGATGGCTATCGTGATGCCTATGAGCACGCGTATCCACTTCTGACCAAGTATGGCTATGCCGGGACCTTCTTCCTGATCACGAGCTATATCGATCAGGGGCACCCAGAGTACCTGACGTGGCCACAGGTGTCGGAGATGGCCGCTGCCGGCATGTCCATGGAGGCGCATGGCTATACCCATGACGCAATGGAGGGCCGGGGACGGGATTACCTCATCTGGCAGATGCTTGGGTCCAAGGAGGCGATCGAGGAACGTACTGGCGAGATTGTGCGCTGTTTCTGCTACCCCTCCGGCCACTATGACGAAGAGGCCATGCAGGTTCTGCACGAGTTGGGCTACTGGGCTGCAACTACGACCTTGTTCGGGCACGAGCATTCGTCCGAGAGCCTTTTCGATCTTGAGCGGGTACGTGTCCATGGCGACTATACGCTGCCACGTTTTTCCGACCTGCTGGAGGCGCTTGAGTGACCATGAGTCAGGACGCGCTTCTTCTGGCTGCTATCTGCGACGAGTTGTCAGATCTGCTCGTCGGTGGGCGCGTTCAACGTGTGGTACGCCCATCGGAGCTGAGCATCGGGATCGAGGTGTATGCCGGGTCCAGATACCAGCTTCTTCTGGATGCTGAAGCCGACTCGGCGAAAGTAGCCCTGTGCGAAGAGCGCCTGAGGCGCGGCGCCGAGAACGCTTCACCTCTTCAGCTCCTCTTGCGCAAATATGTGGAGGGTGCGCGGCTGACAGGCATCAGTCAACCCGGATTGGAACGCGTGCTGAGGTTCTCGTTCACCGGGGCCGAGGGGTCCGTCGAACTGGTGTGCGAGGTCATGGGGCGCCTAAGTAACCTCCTCCTGCTTGACCAGGCAGGCCTTATTCTGGACTCCGCCAAGAGAGTGCCGGCGCGCATCAACCGCTATCGCACTGTGCTCCCGGGGCATCGATATGTTCCACCGCCCCCTCAGAACAAGATCGCTTGTGCCACACTGGATTTGGCGGCCCTGAATCAGGCTCTAGAGGCCCAATCGGGCCAGGTACCGCGTCGCCTTGTTTCCGCCATCGAGGGTATGAGTCCGTTGCTGGCGCGGGAGGCCTGCTTCCGGTCAACCGGAAACGCCGAAGCGCGCTGGCCTCTGGATGATGCCGAGCTTGCCCGTCTCCTCGCAGAGATGAAGGGACTGCTGTCGCTCGCAGAGATGCATGAGTGGGCGCCTTCGATCGGGTATCAGCACTGCTCGGATGCGCGCTATGCCGTCGCGATCGCTCCTTATCCCCTGACTCATTGTGACAGCTGGGAGCCCGTCGCCTCGGTGAGTGCGGCCGCGGCGACGCCCTTGAGTGCCGTTCGCCCGCGAGACGCCTATGCCGGGGCACGCGCGGGGATCCGGGCCCTGATCGACGGCCAGGTGAAGCGGTTCTCTCGGCGCGTGGCATCCCTCAAGCGTGCTGCGGCGGAGCCGGAGGAACTGGCTGATCTACAGTTCCGAGGAGAGGCGATCCTGGCCCTGGCCTGGTCCATACAGCCGGGGCAGGAAGAGCTTGTGTTCCGGAGAGGTGACGTGACGGGCGAGGAAGGGGCATCCGGCGATGAGGAACTCCGCCTCACCCTGGACCCGACACTGTCGCCGGCGGCGAACGCGCAGGCCGCATTCCAGGCCTATCGCAAGCGTCAATCAGCCGGGGAGCGGATTCCGACGCTCCTGGACGAGGCACGCCGCGAGTTGGCGTACCTGGAGCAGCTTCAGAACGATCTCTCCCTGGCCCAGGATCGACCCGGGCTGGAGGCCGTGCGCGCCGCGTTGCAGGAGGCCGGCTATCTTCGAGCAGCTGCTTCACGGGTGCAGCCGCGAGCGGCCGCACCGCTTGAGCTCCGAGGCCCAAACGGCGCTCTGGTTCTTGCGGGGCGGAATAGTGCCCAGAACGAGATCGTAACTTTTCGGATGAGCGAGCCACGCGATCTCTGGTTGCATGCTCGCGGCGTGTCCGGTGGGCATGTGATCGTACGAAGTGGCACGGACGCGCTGAATGAGCGAGATCTGCTCTTTGCCGCCTCTGTGGCGGCCTACTACTCGCGGCTGCGCGATGAGGCTACGGTCGCCGTCGATTTCACAGAACGTCGCCACGTTCGGCGTATGCCCGGTGGGCGCCCCGGTATGGTCACCTATCGAAACGAGCGCACGCTGACCGTCCAGCCCCGAGATCCATCTCTGCAGGGCGAGGAGGGCTAAGTGCCCGCCAGGACCAGCGTTGCGCAGTTTGAGGCCCTGGTCGATCGAGCCGTCGCTGCCCTGCCCGGGTGGGTGCACGAGCACATGCAGAACGTGCTGATCACCACGGCACTCTGGCCCAGTGCCGCCCAGCAGCGTGTGGTGCAAGTGAGGGGCCAGATGCTGCTCGGGCTGTACGAGGGGGTCCCCCTCACGCGGCGAGGCAGTGGATACCATCTCCATCCGCCGGACAGGATCACGCTGTTTCAGCGGCCACTGGAGCAGGTGGCAGATAGCGAGGCCGATTTGGAAGGCCTCATCCGGGACACAATCGTCCACGAGATCGCGCATCACTTTGGCTTCTCGGAGGAGGACCTGGCCCGGCTGGAACGCAGGGGATAACAAAACCGCCGGACGAGCGCGCTCGTCCGGCGGTTGCATGGGTAACCGCTACTGGATGGTGTACAGATCCACGGGCTGGCTGACCGCAGCATTCCCTGCGCTGTCGTAGACCACCACGTGTGCTACAAAGGCACGGGCACCTGCGGGCGGAGAGAGCGCCGGCAGGCCTCCGAGAAGGGCTTGGAGCGCTTCTGCGTTCTCGATCTCTCCGGGCAGCGCCTCGTACGGCACCCTTACAGTAAACGGAGGCACGTTGCTGCTGCCGGCCAGGTGCCCGTTCAGGTAGAGCTCTACTCTCTGGACCGACCGATTGTCCTGCGCGGTCACCTTCACGATCACGGCATCGTCCGCTCCAACCTGGAAGGTTCGATCCTTGTCGCGCTTGTCCTGGTTGCCCTCTACAACCGGCATGTCCGCGCTGGGGCTGGCTATGCGCACCGATGGTGCCTGGTTGTCCACCACCACGGGGACGCTGACCGTGCGCCGGTTGCCGCCATCGATCACCACGAGCTGCAGAGTATGAGGGCCGTCGAGGCTGGCAGTGTCCCACATTCCCAGCACGTTGTTATCCACGCGCTCGCCGGATTCCCCCGTGACGGGCATCCACTGCACGGGATTGGTGCCGGCACCTACCTCGAGCCAGAAGCGTTCCTGGCTCCCGGCGCGCGCGTTTCCGGTGATGGTCACGACGCCGCCAACCGACTGATATGCTCTAGGGCTGATGAGAGCGACGTCCTGATCGGCGTAGCTGGGGCCGTGCGCGCTGCACATCTCCGTAGGTGGCTGCGGTAGTCCTTCTTCTGCGACCCAATCCGCTGCTTCGGCGGGGTACACCGTGAATACGGTGGTCTCCACCTCTTCCGGCGGGCAGTATGGTGTGGCCAACTGCCCAGTGGTGCGGTCTATCTGGATCGGCACATGCATATCGTCCGGTTCCGTGGGAACGGTGCCCTCGATGAATACCTCCTGCCGAGTGGCAGGGGAGTACTCGGTGGGCAGCTTGCCGGAGACGGTATCCACCGTCGCCGTGACAATGCCCTCAGGCCTGTCAAAGGGCTCGATGGGCAGACCCTCATGCAGATAGGTCATGATCTGGTTCCAGATCGGCCCGGCGGTCCGTACGCCATCGGCGCCTTCCGCCATTGGATCATGATTCGCGTTGCCGGTCCACACGCCCACTGCGTACTGCGGGGAGAACCCGACCGTCCAGCCGTCATGAAAGTCGTTTGTGGTGCCCGTTTTGACGGCCGCTGGTCGGTCGCCCAGGGTCAGTGCACTGTAGGCGCCAAAGGCGGACGAGCGCGCCTGGTTGTCCGATAGCACGCTCTGGATCAGGTAGGCGACCTGGGGGCTGATGACGTGGCGTGCCTCGGGCTGGAGGTAGCGGTAAAGCTCCTCGCCGTTGGCTCGAGTCACGCGCAGGATGGCCACCGGATCGAGCTGCCTGTAGCCCGGTTTGACGTCCTCTGCTTCCTTTGGGACTCCGAGCATCGTGCCGTCGTTTGCGAACACGGAAAAGCCGTAGACCATGTCCACCAGGCGAACCTCGCTTCCGCCCAGCGCGACGGAGAGGCCGTAGCCGGAGCCGGTCAGAGTCTCGATGCCCATGGCATGTGCTGTATCGATCACCGGCGTGACGCCTACTTTGTCCATCATGATGACAGCCGGGATGTTGTACGAGTTGCCAAGAGCGTAACGAAGCGTAATGGCACCATGGAAAGTCTTGGAGTAGTTCAGCGGCTCATAGTTCTCGTTCGGAGGGTTCGGGAAGCTGACCGGTATGTCCATGACCATGGTCGCGGGCGTGTAGCCCTGTGCAAAGGCGGTAGCGTAGACAAAGGGCTTAAAGCTCGATCCTGGCTGGCGCGGAGAGACGGCCATATTGATCTCGCCGTCGATCTCTTCATTTCGATAGTCGAGGCTGCCGACCATGGCCAGTATCTCTGCCGTCTTGACGTCCTGCACGACCACAGCGGCGTTGTCGAACTTGAGCTGTTCTCCGAGCTCGCCGACGTGTTCGCGCACGATACGCTCGGCTTCGGCCTGAACGTCGACGTCCAAAGACGTGATAACCTGCAGGCCTCCACCATACACGGCCTCGGCCCCAAACTGCTTCTCCAAGAGATCGCGTACGTACAGCACCCAATGGGGCGTTTGCATATCCACGGATGCCGGGGCCACGACGAGCGTTTCTTGCTTGGCAGCAAACGCCTCTTCTGCAGAGACATACCCAGCAAGATAGAGCCGATCCAGCACCATCTCCTGGCGTTCTTTGGCATCCTCCGGTGCGCTGAGTGGCGTGAGAGCAGGCGCGTTCGACAACGGGACGAGCATCGCGGCTTCCGCCAGTGTCAGATCTCTGGCCGACTTGCCAAAATACGTCTGCGCGGCGGCCTCGATGCCGTACGCCATGTTCCCGTAAAAGATGTTGTTGATATAGGCCTCAAGGATCCGGTCGCGACCTTCACGGCCCTGGTTCTGCCTCATCAACTCGATGGTCAGGACCATTTCCTTGATCTTGCGCAGGTAACTGCGATCGGCCCTCTCTTCAAAGGTGTCAAACAGGGTGAGTTTCACGAGCTGCTGTGGGATAGAACTGCCGCCGCCGAGAAACTCGCCGGTTAGCTCTCCCCAGATCGCGCGCGCCACCCCCTCGACGTTCACGCCGAAAAAGTTGGTGTAGAGCGTCTCGTCATAAAAGTTCTTGTCTTCCATGACGACGACGGCGTCTATCAGGTACTGGGGCAACTCATTGATGCTGATCCAGGTACGCCTGCCACCATCGGGAGCGATGATCTCGTACAGCAGATGCTCGCCGGTGCGATCGTAGATGCGGGTGGTCTCAAACGTGTCGAGGCTGCGTCGCTGGATCTCCTCTGCCGGGGGAAGCTCTTGAGCAAACGAGGTGTAGATCGTGAACACGCTGCCGGCGGCCAGGCCAGCCATGAGTACGAAGGAGCCCAGCGTGCCCAGGATCAAGATGAGGGCCAGGCGGAAGAGCATCGCTCCTCCGCCTGACCGCTTATGTTTCCGGGTCAGGGTCCGGATATGCCGGCTGTTCATGCTTAACTCTCGTCGAGCGATTCCGGCATCTGAAGTCTGGGCATGGCGCCACCGCTCTTGGCCCGGAAGGCCGCATCCAGAGCGTCGAGCTCTTCAAGTTGGTCAATACCCAACAGGCTATCGCCCATCTCGCCCAGGACATCGGTACCCAGTGGCTCAAAGCCCTCGCCCGCGGCCAACTCGGCCTCCTGTGCCAAGATCTCCGCCTCGGTGCGGAAGCCTGTGCCGGCGGGGATGAGCTTGCCGATCAGCACGCTCTCCTTGAGGCCTCGCAGTTCATCGACACGCCCCTCCACGGCTGCTGTGGCCAGCACGCTGATGGTGTGCTGGAAGGAAGCCGCAGAGAGGAAGCTCTCTGTGTTGAGGGCCGCCTTGGTGATGCCTAGGACGACTGGCTCTCCCTGTCCCGGCTCCAAACCTTCCTCGATGGCCTTCTGGTTCGCCTCCTCGAAATCGAAGCGGTCGACCAGTTCTCCGGGAAGGAAGCCCGTATCGCCACTCTCGATTACGTTGACGCGCCGCATCATCTGGCGAGCCACGACCTCGATGTGCTTGTCATTAATGTTCACGCCCTGTGAGCGATACACCCTCTGGATCTCCAGAACCAGGTACTCGCGCACGGCTTCGATGCCCATGATCTTGAGCAACTCGTGGGGGTTCTTGACGCCCTCCGTGATCTGCTCGCCGGCAGCGATCTCATCGCCATCGGAGACGCGCAGGCGCGCCGTAGGCGGGATGTCATACTCGCGCTGGCGGACTTCCTCGTGAATGATCACGATGCGGTCGCCCTCCAGAGTCACTCGCCCTCCGGCCTTGGCGACCACGGGTTCGCCTTCCTCGACAACGGCCATCGCCTGGCCGCGCTCAACCGAGTCGCCTTCTGAGACGATCAGCTCATAGCCTTCAGGCACGGTGTGCGATGCACGCCGCAGCGTCGAGTCGCTGATGACCACGGTCCGCCGGTCGCCATCGGCCAGAACGTTCAGATGGCCGCTCATGTCCGCGATGATCGCCTCACCCCGAGGAATGCGGGCCTCAAAGAGCTCCTGCACGCGCGGGAGACCCTGCGTGATGTCACCGGCTCCGGCTACACCGCCCGTATGGAAGGTTCGCAGCGTCAACTGCGTGCCCGGCTCCCCAATGGACTGTGCCGCCACGATGCCCACGGCTGCACCCAGTCTGACGATCTCGTTCCGCGCCAGGTCCAGGCCGTAGCAGTGCTGGCACATGCCATGGCGCATGCTGCACGTGAGTGCCGACCGCACATAGACACGATCGATCGTGCTGTTCTCGACGTACTCTGCCACATCGCGATCGATGTACTCGTTCGTGCCCAGGATGATCTCGCCAGTCTCGGGGTCTACGATCTGGGCGGCACTGAAACGCCCCAGGAGCCGCTCCCCGAGCGTCTCGCCGGCGTCCTTGGAGGATGCCCGATCGATCCAGATGCCCTGGCTCGTGCCGCAATCCTCGGTGTTGATGATGACCACGTGAGCCACATCCACCAGGCGGCGGGTCAGGTAGCCGGCATCGGCCGTGCGCAACGCCGTATCTGCAAGCCCCTTACGGGCCCCATGAGTGGAGATAAAGTACTCGAGGGAGGTGAGTCCTTCACGGAAGTTCGACCGGATCGGAAGCGACATGATACGTCCGGACGGGTCGGCCATGAGTCCGCGCATACCCGCCAGCTGGCGGATCGGCGTGAGACCACCCTTGGACGAGCCGGAGTTGACCATGATGCCCAGCGAGCTGTTGGGATCCAGCTCCTTGGCCACGGCATCCGTGACCTCGTCCGTGGCCTCTGTCCAAAGATCCACAGTCATCATGTAGCGCTCGCTGTCGGTGATCAGGCCCCGGCGATATTGCTGCTCGACCTCGGCCACCTGTTCGTTGACGCGGTCCAATATGAGGGCCTTCTCTTCGGGCACATGGATGTCGTCGATGGCGATAGTCGTGCCTGAACGCATGGCATACTCAAAGCCGATGTCCTTGATCGCATCGACCACGACACCGGTATCGTCCACTCCCAGGCGCTCGTAGCAGTCCGCGACGACCTCCTTGAGGCCGTTCTTGTCCAGCACCCGGCTCACGAAAGGAACCGTGTCCGGCAAGGCGGCATTGAACAACACGCGCCCAACCGTGGTATCGATCAGTTCGCGCTTGCCATCGCTATCATCCATGTATTTGATGGCGGCGTGCACATGCACAACGCCCAGGCTGTAAGCCAGCTGTACCTCGTCTGAAGAGCCAAAGACCATGCCCTCGCCCTTGACGCCAGCCTGTTCCATGGTGAGGTAGTAGCAGCCCAGCACCATGTCCTTGGAGGGGCCCACCTCTGGCTCGCCATTGGAGGGGCGCAGAAGGTTGTGGCTGGAGAGCATCAGTTCGCGCGCCTCACGCACGGCCGGCTCCGAGAGCGGCACGTGGACCGCCATCTGGTCGCCGTCAAAGTCCGCGTTAAAGGCCGAGCACACCAGCGGATGCAGGTGGATCGCACTGCCCTCAACGAGTACCGGCTCAAAGGCCTGAATGCCCAGGCGATGCAGGGTGGGGGCGCGGTTCAGCAGCACTGGACGGGTCTTGATGACCTCCTCCAGTACTTCCCACACTTCCGGAGTCTCCCGTTCGATCAGTCGCTTGGCTCCCTTGACATTGATCGCATGGGAGTATTCGACCAGTTTGTGCATCACAAAGGGACGGAAGAGCTCGAGGGCCATCCTCTTGGGGAGGCCGCACTGGTAGAGCTTGAGCTGCGGGCCAACCACGATGACGGATCGCCCCGAATAGTCCACACGCTTGCCCAGGAGGTTCCGTCGGAAGCGTCCTTGCTTGCCCTTGAGCATGTCGGAAAGCGACTTGAGCTGGCGCCGGCCACGGAGTGAGATGGCCTTGCCGCGACGGCTGTTGTCGATGAGCGAATCAACCGCTTCTTGAAGCATGCGCTTCTCGTTGCGAATGATGACCTCAGGCGCCTGCAGCGACATGAGATGCTTGAGGCGGTTATTGCGGTTGACCACGCGCCGGTAGAGGTCGTTCAGGTCAGAGGTCGCAAAACGGCCTCCATCCAGCTGGACCATCGGCCGCAGCGCGGGCGGTATCACCGGCAGGACGGTCAGGATCATCCATTCGGGGCGGTTGCCCGATCGGCGCAGCGCCTCTGTGATCTGCAGGCGGCTGACTGCCTTCTTTTTGCGTTGCTTGGAGTGGGTGGTCCTGATTTCTTCTCTGAGCTCAGTGGACAACGTCTCCAGATCGATGTCACAGGCGATGGTATAGATCGCCTCAGCGCCCATACCGGCCTTGAACGCGCGACCCCACTTCTCCGATAGATCGCGATACTGCTGCTCAGAGATCAGCTGTTTGGGGCGCAGGCTCATCAGCTGATCCCGCTCGTCCTCAAAGCGCAACCGGATCTCCTCGATCTTGGATTCGAGGCCTTCGCTGTACTGCGAACGGCGACCTTCGGCTTCCTGGCGAGCAGCGGACATCTCCTCAGCCAGCGGAGCGAGGAGCTTGTCGCTCTCTTCGGAATACGCCGTCTCAATGCGAGTCAACTCGTCCTGAACGAACTGGTTCAGCGTGGAGAGGTGAGCACGGGTAATGCGCTCACCCTGCTTCACGACCGGCACCTCGGTCGGCGTGAAGATGACGTCCTCCGCGGCGGGCGACTCGAGTTGGCGCTCCAATGACTCGCGGAGCCTGGTGGCTTCGCTCATGATGCGCTCGATCGCCTGATCGCGCCGGGAACGGATGTCCCGCACGATCACCTCTTCGCGCTCTTCGCCTTCCTTGTCGCGCGAGTCCAGCGCCTGATCGATGGCGCCGATGCCCTGCTCGGCCTGCTCGGCGTAGCGCGCGATCTCGCGGTTCATCTCTTCCTCAAGCCGGTGGAGAGCGCGCTCGCGCGCGGCGTCATCGACCTCAGTGATGATGTACTGGGCATAGTAGAGCACGCGATCCAGGTTGCGCTGAGAGATGTTCAGCAACAGCCCCAGATAGCTGGGCGAACGACGGGTATACCAGATATGGGCGATGGGAGTCGCCAGATCGATATGCCCCATTCGCTCACGGCGGACCCGGGAATGCGTTACCTCAACGCCGCACTTGTCGCAGACGATGCCACGGAAGCGGACTTTCTTGTACTTGCCGCAGTAGCACTGCCAGTCCTTCGT
>Ga0123333_10000865_pt1 | contig 32387 bp, 24 predicted proteins | sample BioC12SIPDNA_3_FD_89957 | JGI IMG/M metagenome (GOLD analysis project Ga0123333, IMG submission 89957) | Anaerobic biogas reactor microbial communites from Washington, USA - Biogas_R2_B C12 SIP DNA | ecosystem: Engineered > Bioreactor > Anaerobic > Unclassified | place: Washington, USA... | reverse complement strand
TCTTTTTGGATACAAACCCTAAAATGTATTTCGGTCTCACCAAGGCCTTAAACACATCCCGGCGAATTTGGTTGCAAATTTTTTTTGTTGCGCGAAGATTTTCACCAGGCTTCCCCCATGCGGGGGCGCAGGGAACCTTATGAAAAATGATCGAGACATGGCCGGGCCTGACTCGGGGAATACCGCGACGTTGCGGAGGGCGATGGGCCTGGTCCCGAACCGGTTCATCGCGATCAGCGTCGCCGTCATCTGCCTCGGCCTGCTCGGCAGCGCAATCTTCAACTTCGCGACGCTTCTGCGGATGCACACCCTGTACCTTGCCAACCGCGGGAACGCGATCACCCTGTCTGTCGAATCCCGGGCCCGCGGGGGGGGCCGGCGGAGCAATCCCGAATTCTGGCAGCCCCTCCTCGAGGAGAAGTACGCGGCCTACGCCGAGGATGTGGCGTTTCTGGCCCTGGTCGACCGCAACGGCTCCATTCTTGCCTCGGCCGGGAAACCCCCGTTCGGACCGGTCGGCCTCCGAGAGCCCGGGGACGGGGACGTGTATGTTTTTGAAGAGGCGCTGGGAAGATCCAGGAATGCCCGCGGCGAGGACGCCTCCCTCGTCGCCGGCCGGAGCATCCGGGTCGGCCTCTACACTTCGGATGCCGATTTCATCCGGCGCCAGGCCTGGATATTGCTGGCCGTGTCCGGGGCCGCCATCGCCGCGCTGATCGTCGTGTCGCTGTGCCTCATGCGGATGTTCAGCCGGTTCCTGGAGTTGAAGATGCGCGAGAGTTCCGAGGCCAACCTCAGGTCCCTCGGGGTCATGGCCGCATCCCTGGCCCATGAAATCCGCAACCCGCTCGGTTCCATGAAGGGGCTCACCCAGCTGGTGCAGGAGGGGCTGCCGCCCGATGACAGGGCGCAGGGGCACCTCCGCACCGTCGTCGGCGAGGCCGAACGGCTGGAGCGCCTGGTTTCGGACCTGCTCGATTTCGCCCGCCCGAAGGAGCGCCAGATCGGTGCCTTCAGCCTGTCCGGGCTCCTGTCCGATGTCCGCGCCATGATGGAGCCGAGGTTCGCGGCGGCAGGCGTTGCCCTGCAATGGGGCATCGACCCCGGTTTGGAGACCGTACGCTCCGATGCCGGCGGCATCCGGCAGGTTCTGCTCAACCTGCTCGTGAATGCGCTCGAGGCGACTCCCGAAGGCGGAACCGTGGACCTGCGGATCGCGGCGGACGGGGAGGATCGGTCCTGGACGGTCCGGATCGACGATACCGGCCGCGGACTGCAGGGGAGGGATGCCGAGGAACTGTTCGAGCCCTTCGTGACGACCGGGCCGCGCGGGACGGGCCTGGGGCTGACGATCTCGCGTACAATCATCGAAGGCCTGGGGGGGACCCTCACGCTCGAGGAGAGGCCGGAGGGCGGCATGCGGTGCACGGTGCGGCTGCCTCGGGCATGATGCCGGCCGCCGGAAGGGGAACCGGGCCGCGGACAACGGGGGATTCCATATGAAATACTCCATACTGGTCGTCGACGACGAGCCGGGACAGCGGCAGTACATCGGCGGCGCGCTAGCCTCCAAGTACGAGATCCTCACCGCTGCGGACGGGGAGGAGGCGTCCCAGCTGCTCGAGCACCGCAGCGTCAGCCTTGTTATCACAGACGAGCGTATGCCCCGGATGGGGGGGATAGAGCTGTTGCGGTGGATGCAGGAGCGGATGCCCGAAATCCCCGTGATCGTGCTGACGGCCTACGGCTCGATCGAGACGGCCGTCGAGGCCGTCAAATCCGGCGCCGAAGAGTATCTGATCAAGCCCCTGAAGAGCCCCGAGGAGCTGCGCGTGGTTGTCGACAGGGTTTTGCGCCGCCGCCTGGCCGAGGACAGGAACGACTGGCACCAGCAGGAGGCCGACGCGGCGTTCCCGGCCGACGTCGTGGCCGAAAGCGGGGCGATGAAGAAGGTGTTTAGGCTGGCGGACCAGGTGGCCGGGCAGACCAGCACGGTCTTGCTGACGGGGGAGTCGGGGACGGGGAAGGAGGTCGTGGCCCGCTATATCCACCGCCGCAGCCCCCGCCGGGGCCAGGCGTTCGTGGCGATCAACTGCGCCGCGATCACGGAGACGCTGCTCGAATCGGAGCTGTTCGGGCATGAAAAGGGGGCGTTTACGGGGGCCGTGGCGGCCCGGCGCGGCCGGTTCGAATATGCCAACGGCGGGACGCTGTTTTTGGACGAGGTCGCGGAAATGGGCGTAAACGTTCAGGCGAAATTCCTGCGCGTCCTGCAGGAGCAGCGGTTCGAGCGGATCGGCAGCGACCGGGCCATCGAGGTGGACGTGCGCATCCTGGCGGCCACGAACAAGGATCTCGGCCAGGCCATCCGGGACAGGACCTTCCGGGAGGACCTCTACTACCGGCTGAGCGTGTTCCCGATCGAGATACCGCCGCTGCGCGAGCGGCGCGAGGACATCCTGCCGCTGGCGGAGCATTTTCTGGAGAGCCTGTCGGGCCGCCTGGGGAAAGGGCCGCATGCCTTCAGCGCGCAGGCGAAGGAGCTGCTGGCCGGCCACGACTGGCCCGGGAACGCCCGCGAACTGGCCAATGCGGTCGAGCGCGCCCTGATCGTCTCCCGGTCCCGCGTCATCGAAAGGGAGGACCTGCCGCTCGAGGCCGGAGACGGGGCGCCCTCCCCGGAACGGACGGGGCTTCTGGCCCAGGTCGAGAAACGGACGATCCTGGAAACGCTGTCGAGGCACGAAGGGGACCGGCGCGCGGCATCCGAAGAACTGGGGATCAGCCTCCGCACGCTGCAGTACCGCCTCAAGGAGTACGGCGGGGGCGGCCGTTAGGGAGTTCGATGCTATCAGAAGGAGACCGCGGTGAAGGGGGCCCCGGACCGCCGTAGGACCGTTCCCATGCCGGCACACGGTGCGCCCCGACTCGTCCCGCAGCCCGCCACGCATCGCGAAGGGAGGCGCTTATGAAACCTGGCAGGACCCAGAACCGAAGAGAGTTCCTTCTGTCGGCCGGCTGCGGGATGGCCGGCGCGCTGCTATGGCCGCGGGCGGCCGCGGCGGGGTGGGACCTCGTCCCGGAAATCCTCGGGCGCATCCGGGCGCCCGTATTTGCCGACCGCGATTTCGACATCACGCGCTTCGGGGCCCTCCCCGGCGGCGTCATGGACTGCACCCGGGCGCTGCGCGACGCCATCGATGCGTGCAGCCGCGCAGGCGGCGGCCGCGTCCTGGTTCCGGCGGGGGATTTCCCGACCGGGCCCGTCCACCTGAAGAGCCACGTGAACCTGCACCTCTCCCCGGGGTCGACGCTCCGGTTCATCCCGGACCCGGCCCTGTACCTCCCCGCAGTCCACACCCGGTGGGAGGGGGTCGAATGCATGAACTATTCCCCCTTCGTCTACGCCTTCGGCCAGGAAAACGTCGCCGTGACCGGTGCGGGCACGCTCGACGGCCAGGCCGACAACGCCTACTGGTGGCCGTGGAACGGCAGCCCCTTTTTCGGCGGCCGCCGCGAAGGGCCCGGCCAGGCCGCCGCGCGGAGGAGGCTGTTCCAGATGGGGGAGGAGGACGTCCCGGTCCCGCACCGCCTCTTCGGCGCCGGCGGTTTCCTGCGCCCCAATTTCCTGCAGTTCTACCGGTGCCGGAACGTCCTGGTCGAAGGCGTGACCGTCCGGAATTCGCCGATGTGGCAGCTCCACCCCGTCCTGTGCACCAACGTCACGGTGCGGGGCGTGTCCATGGTCAGCCACGGCCCCAACAACGACGGCTGCAACCCGGAATCCTGCCGCGACGTCCTCGTCGAGGACTGCTTTTTCGACACCGGGGACGACTGTATCGCCATCAAATCGGGCCGCAACCGCGACGGGCGCCGCATCGGGGCCCCTTCGGAGAACATCATCGTGCGGCGCTGCCGCATGAAGGACGGCCACGGGGGCGTCACCATAGGCAGCGAGGCGTCCGGCGGCGTGCGCAACGTCTTCGCCGAGGACTGCGACATGGACAGCCCGAATCTCGAGCGGGCGCTGAGGCTGAAGACGAATTCCGTGCGCGGCGGCTTTATCGAGAACGTATTCATGCGCCGCGTCAGGGTCGGGCAGGTGAGCGACGCGGTGCTGCGCATCGATCTGTTCTACGAGGAGGGGGATGCGGGGCTGTTTCCCCCCACCGTCCGCCACATCGAGATGGCCGACGTCCGGAGCAGCAAAAGCAAATACGGGGTCTACCTGCGGGGCTACCCCCACGCCCCGCTCCGCGACATCCGCCTCCTGGGGTGCGCATTCGAAAACACCTCGCACCCCGACGTCATCGAAAACGTCCGGGGGATGACAATCGAGTGAGCTCCAGCCCCGGGTTTGTTCACCGCGCTATTGTCAGGACGGCGCCGCGGCTTTCGGCCCAACCGGAGGCGTTGCGGACGGTGGCGGTGTAGACGCCCGCGTCGGAGCCGGCCGCGTTCGCTATGGTCAGGGAGGACGAGACGGCCCCCCGGATCGGGCGCCCGTCTTTATGCCACTGGTAGGCGGGGTCCGGGACCGCCGCGGCCTCGACCCGCAATAGGGCGGTCTGCCCCGGTTTCACCGTTGCGGAGCCGGGTTCGGAGACGATCAGGGGGGCCAGCCGGGGCGTCCAGCCCCCCAGCACGTACGCGGGGTCCCGGTAGGCTGTGATAACCGCCCCGTCCTCCTCTGTCGTCAGCCGGCGCGAAGCGGGATGGCGCCTGCCGGTGTCGACCGGCGCGCCGTCGGCTGCGCGCCGGCTGTTGTGCTCCCAGTAGCGGATGTTGGACGCGTCCCCGCCGATCTCCCCCCATCCGGCGGGATCGATGCCCGAAAGCGTGCAGTCGATCAGCACGGCCTCGCTGTAGGGATAGTTTTTCCCCCCGTTGGTCGGGTTGCGCGCCAGGACGGTGTCCCTGCCCCCCAGGGCGGTGAACGCGCACCGGACGAAGACGTTGCCGTGGTTGCCCGACGTGTTGCGGATCCACATGAAGGGGCCGCCCGACTCCAGCTCGCAGCGGTGGAAGAACGCCGGCCCGCGCCCGAGTATCGTGTCGCCGTCCCCCCGGATGCGGCAGTCGGTGTAGTAGGCCGCGCCGTTTGTCTGCAGGGCGTCGCCGGAGCCGATGACGGTGACGCGGCTGAGGATGTTTTCCTCCCCGTTGAGCAGCAGGCCCTCGGCTTGGCCGTAGGCGGTGTTGCGCACCGTGAGGTTGACCAGGTGGATGCCCCTGCAGTTGTCGGCCGCGAAGACGGCCCGCCGGGAGGGGAACGTCCCCGGCACTTCGTTGGTCTTGATGTTGGGCGGGTGGGGGTTGAAGACTTCGCTGTTGCTGTAGCGGATGACGACCCCGTCGCGGTCCTCCCCCAGAAACGTGATGCCGGCCTTGCTGCGGAAATAGACGATTTCCTCGTACATCCCGCTGCGTATGAAAATGACGACGCGCGCGGGGTGGCCTTCGGGGACGCGGTCGACGGCCCCCTGGACGGTGGTGAAGTCCCCCGTGCCGTCGGCGCTGACAATCAGGCGTCCCGAATCCGGGGAAGGCGGTGCCTCCTTCGTCGTGAAACGCCAGCCGTCCGGACCGGCCACCCCCTCGAAGCCGACGCCGCCGAACACTTCCGGGTCGATCTCGACGTAGTAGGACCGGCCGTACTCGAGCAGATCGTGGTGGGGATAGATGGTCGCCGTGTTGCCGCGGACGATCACCGGGTAGAAGTGGAACGCGTCGGTGAATCCGCCGATGATGGTTCGCTGGAAGGCGCCGGGTGTCGGGAGGGCCGCGCCGGACGGGGTCCCCGGCCTGGTGTCGGCGTTGGTCGGGCGCCCGGGGGCGTATTCGTAGGGGACCGGGGTGTAGGCGGCGCCGGGGGACCGGTCGGGCGCGGTCGGCCCCGGCGCAATGCCGAGGTCCAGGGCATCCGCCAGCCGGCCGTCGGCCGCGTCGTATATGCGGATCTGCCCCTCGCGGCCCAGCACGGGCGCGTCCCGGAAGGTGATCTTAAGGGGGGTGTCCGGGTTCACCTGCAAGGCCCGGTCCGGGGGGAAGAGGACGGCGGCGGGCTCAGCCGGCGCCGGCTGCGGCGCCGGCACGGAGGCGCCCGCCGCCAGCAGGGCGGCCGTACCGCAAAGCAACAGTCTCAAGGCCGGGTGCATGGGGACGCCCTCCTTCTATCGGGCAAGGTGCAGGTCCATGAAATCCAGATACACGTTCCAGTCCGACGTCCCGTCCTCGGCCGCCATGCCGTGGCCCCCGCGGTGCATGTAGTAGCCGATATCGTGCAGGATGGGCTGTCCGGAGGGGGGGATGCTCCGGGTGCCGAGGCCCTTGCGGCCGAACAGCGCGTAGACCGGTTCGGCCTCGACCGCGGCCACGAACTCGCCCAGCGGGTCGGACCACTTGTCCGTGTCGCCCGTCTGCAGCAGCACGGGCCGCGGCGCCATGAGCGCCAGGAGCATGTGCGCATCCATCGGGGCCTCGCCGGGCCGGTCCCCCCAGGAGGCGTAATTGGCGCAGAACTGGTAGCCGTAACGCTGCGGCAGCGTGATCAGCTTGATGGTTTCCCCGTAGTTGCGGCGGCTGATCGCCGCCCCGCCCTGCCCGGAACAGCTCGGAATGGCCAGGGCGAAACGCGGGTCGCTGGCCGCCGTCCAGAGGGCGGTCTTGCCCAGGCGCGACACGCCGGTGACGGCCACCCGCGCGGCGTCTATCCCGGGGTCTGTCTCGAAATAGTCCATGACGCGGCCGAGGCCCCATGCCCACGCGGCGATGGCCCCCCACTCGTCCGGCGCCGGTTCGCTCTGCCCGGGCTCGAGGTACAGGCCGCGGATGCCGTGGCGCAGCCCTTCGCGGAAATCCGGTTCAAAATCCCCGTAGTATACGGTCGCGAAGCCGTAGCCGCGACGGATAAACTGCATCACGTCGGTCCCCGGGAACGGGGACCTCCCCGTGGCGGGCACCCGCTGCTTCTGGCCGTTCCACACCTTCCCCTGCTTGACGCCGGGGTCGTCGACGGTCTGGCAGTTGGCCGTAAACCCGATGTTGAGCAGCAGCGGGGACGGCCCCGCCGCCTCCGCCGGCAGGTAGATGAGCAGATCCGCCTCGATATCTCCGCCGAAGCGGAGCGTGACCTGTCTGCGCAGGGCCCGGCCGTCGAACACCGGGGTGCCGCGGTCGAATACCTCGAAGCGGACGTCTTTCGGGTCGCCCAGCGCCCGGCCGAACTGCTGGTCCTCGAGGAGCTTGAGAATCTCCGGGCGGCGCCGCGCATTCCAGGTTTCGGGGTCGGTGACGGGGCTTCCGTCCTGCAGGGTGAGCAGGTCCGGAAGCGTGTAGGCCGGGACGCCGGATTCGGTGTAATTGATCCTGATGCCTTCGCGTTCGTCATCGGGCCAGTCCCGGATCTGCGGCCTGGCGGCCGGGGACAGCAGCGCCGGAACCAGCGCGAGCAATGCAAGGCGTGTGAGGCGGTATGTGGCCATGGACCCTCCCCTTCTGGCTGCGGCGCGCGCGCCGGCCGGCGGGCGCCGACACCCTATAGTAATCCGCCTGCCCGCTCCGGGGGAACCTGTTTTTTCGATTGCGCCGGGGCCCGGCCTTTGCCGGGCGGCCATTCCATGTTACAAGTTGGGGGTCCCGTCGTATTCTGCCGTGGGGGTACAGCAGGGAAGGGCCCGGCGCCCTCGCAGGGCAATCCGCCGGGTGATGGGACTCCGTCACGGCACCCGCGGGCCAAACCCGCGTGCGGTCGTCCGCGGATGCCCGCAGGGCATGCGGCCGGACGGCCATTCCGGAAGGGATGCCCCGCTTCCGCATGCCTTCCACAAACACGGCTTCCGACGGCCCTGCCCGCGGCCGCTGTTGCGGGCCTGCCGGGGGAGTCGTTCGGCGGCCGATACCGGGCCGCATGCATCGATCGGGGAGATCAAGAGAGACGCGCCATGAATACAGGACGTAGGCATTCAAACGGAATCGGGCGTCCCGTCGCCTGTGCCCTTCTCTGGGGGGCTGTCGCCCTGTCGTTCTCAGGCTGCTGGGCCGCCCCGGAGGAGGCCGCTACCGGCGCCGGCCGCATCATCCCGGCCGTGGAAGCCGTCGAGGCGCGCCTGGACTCGCTCCCGCTCGTCGAAAGGCTGACGGGCGCCGTGAGGGCGCGCAACCAGGTGGCGATCCATCCGCGGATCAGCGCGGCCGTAACGGAGGTCCTGGCCCTCAACGGCCAGTTCGTCCGGGAGGGACAGCCGCTGGTCCGGCTGCGGGACACGGAGTTCCGGGAACGGCTCAAGCAGCTGGAGGCGGCCCGCCGGATCGCGCTGGCGCAGGCGCGGCAGGCACAGGCGCAGCTGGAGGAGGCGCAGGCCGACAGGCGCCGGGCCGAACGCATGGCCGAACAGAGGCTGATCAGCGAATCCGACCTGGAATCGGCCCGAACACGGGCGGTGTCGGCCGAGGCGGCGCTCGAACTGGCCGAGGCCAGGGTCCATCAGGCCGAAGCCAACCTGGACGAGCAGGAGGAAGCCCTGTCCCAGACGGTCGTCCGGGCGCCCGTTTCGGGCACCATCGGCGACAAAAACGCCGAGGTGGGCATGCTTGTCAACAGCGGGACACAGCTTTTCACTCTGGGCCAGCTCGGATCGGTGCGGGTTGAAGTGGTGCTGACCGACCGCATGCTCGAATACATCCGGGTCGGCCAGCGGGCCGAAATATTCACCGACAACGGCGCGGCGCCCCGCCTGGCCGCGACGGTGTCCCGGATCTCCCCCTTCCTGCATCCGGTGGCGCATACGACCGTCGGGGAGATCGACGTCGAGAATCCCGGCAACCGGCTCCGCCCGGGGATGTTTGCCGGCGTGGACATCTATTACGGCGAGAGCGAACAGGCGACGCTGGTGCCCTTGAGCGCGCTCTACGAGAACCCGGCGACCGGCAGGACCGGCCTGTACGTCAGCAGCGTCCCTCTCGGGGCCCCGGGGGACGCCTCCGGCGGCGCGGGAGCCCTTTCGGATCCGGTGCTGTTCGAATTCATGCCGGTGGAGATCGTGGCCAGAGGCCGGATGCACGCCGGCGTCCGCGGCATTGAACCGGGGCGATGGGTCGTCACGGTCGGGCAGAATCTGTTTGCCGGCCAGTCGGGCGAGGCCCGGGTCCGGGCCGTCGGCTGGGACCGGATCGAGCGGCTGCAGCAGATGCAGGGCCAGGAACTGCTCCAGGAGATCATGCGGCGCCAGCAGGCGGAGCGGGATACGGCCTCGTAGCGTGTGCCCTTAGGGAACGATGGAGTAACGGAGCATGAATCTTTCAGGATTGGCCGTCAGGCGCCCGGTGGCGACCACCATGGTTTTTCTGATCATCCTGGTGATCGGCATCACCGGTTTGCGGTTTTTGCCCGTCGATCTGCTCCCCCCCATCGAGTACCCGAGGCTGACCGTCAGCACCAGCTACCCGAACGTCGGGCCCGAGGAAATCGAGACCATCATCACCGACAGGGTGGAGAACGCCGTAGCCAGCGTGCCCAACATCGAGGAGATCCGTTCCAGGTCCCAGCAGGGGTTCAGCCGGGTCACGCTCGAATTCGCCCAGGGGACGAACATCGACGAGGCGGCCAACGACGTGCGCGCGGCCCTGGACCGCATCCGGAATGCGTTCCCCCCTGAAGTCGACACGCCCCGGCTGATGAAGTTCGATCCCGACAACTTCCCCGTCGTCATCCTGGGGGCGCACTCCAGGCACCCGCTCGACGAACTGACCCGGATCCTGGAGCGTGAGATATCCCAGCGCTTCGAACAGATCCCCGGCGTCGGTTCGGTCGACGTCTGGGGCGGGATCTACCGGGAGATCCAGGTGCAGCTCCACAGGGACCGGCTGGCCTCGAGCCGGCTCACCGCTTCGGATGTCCGGCAGGCGCTGCAGCGGGAAAACATCACCCTCCCGGCGGGCGACATGCGCGAGGGGCTTGGCGACCTCTACGTCCGCACGCAGGGGGAATTCCAGTCCCTCGAGGAGATCCGCAACACGGTCCTCACGATGGTCGACGGCCATCCGATCCGGGTGCGCGACGTCGCGGAGGTCCTCGACAGCTTCGAGGACATCAACCGCGTCGTGCAGGTCGACCGCCGCCCGATGCTGCGCATGGGCGTGCAGAAGCAGTCCGGGGCGAACACGGTCGCCGTCGCGGCCAGGGCGCGCGCCGTGATGGAGGAGATCAACGGGGAGCGCGACGACATCGAGCTGCTGCTGGTGACCGACCAGAGCAATTTCATCCAGAATTCCATCGACAACGTCGAGCAGTCCGCCCTGTGGGGGGGGCTGCTGGCGGTCTTCATCCTGTACCTGTTCCTGCGCAACGGCTCCTCGACGTTCATCATCGCCCTTTCGATCCCCATATCCATCATCGCCACGTTCGGGCTGCTCTACTTCGGCGGCCTCACGCTGAACCAGATGAGCTTCGGCGGCCTTGCCCTCGGGATCGGCCTGATCGTCGACAACGCCATCGTCGTTCTGGAGAACGTCTACAGGCTCCGCGAGCGGGGGAGCCCTCCCGCGGAGAGCGCCCTGGTCGGGACCCGGCAGGTCGCCGGCGCCATCACGGCCTCCACGCTGACGACGATTGTCATTTTCCTGCCGGTGGTCTTCATGCAGACCGTCTCCGGCATGCTGTTCAAGCAGCTGGCCCTGGTGGTGGTCTTCTCCCTGGTGTGCTCGCTGTTTGTGGCGCTGAGCCTGGTGCCGATGCTCGGCAGCCGGTTCCTTTCGGTCCGCCCGAGCCAGGGGGGGGCGCGCGCGGGCTCCGGGAGAGGCCGCTGGCTGCGGTGGCTGGAGCAATGGTACGTGCGGCGGCTCGAAGGCGCCATCCGCCACCGCGGGATCGTTTTCATGCTGACCGGCGCCCTTCTCGCCGCCGCCGTGCTCCTCTATCCGAGGATCCCCGTCGAACTGGCCCCGCAGTCCGATGCCGACGAGATCAGCATCCGCCTTGAAATGGCCCAGGGCACCAACATCACCGTCGTCAACCAGTACCTGGGAGAGCTCGAGGAGCTCGTCCGTGAGGTCACCCCGATGGACCATGTCGAGCATCTGACGACGGAGATCAGTCTCGGCGGCGCGGATGTGGAACTGTCGCTGAAAGGGGCCGAGGAGAGGACGATCGGCAGCTTCGAACTGGCCGACCGGATCCGGAGGCATGTCGCCGGGAAAGTGCCCGGCGCCGAAATCAGGGTGGAGGCGCAGTCCGGACTCTGGATGCTGCGGCGGCTGTTCGGTTCCGGCGGGACCGAGGCGGTCCAGATAGAGATCAGGGGCTACGACCTCAACGCGGCCGACAGCCTCGCACAGGCGGTGAAGGAGAGGATCGAGACCGTGGCGCAGGTGGCCGATGTGCGCCTCAGCCGCAGGGAGGGGCGCCCGGAGCAGAACCTGATCGTCGACCGGGAAAGGATCGCGGACCTGGGCCTGTCCATCAGCCAGGTCGCGGGGATCCTCCAGGCCAACATCGGCGGCACCCGGGCCGGCGTGTTCCGCCAGGGGGGGGACGAGTTCCCCATCACCGTCCGCCTGCAGCCGGAGGACCGGCTGAGCACGACCGATCTGAACAGCGTTTCCATAAGCACCCCCTCCGGGCAGGTCCTGCCCGTCTCCGCCCTCGTCCGGGCCGAGCGCCGTCGCAGCCCGACCGGCATCGAACGCGTCGACGGGCAGCGGGTCACCTACGTCACCGCCAACCTCGAAAGCGGCGCCGCCTTGGGCGATGTCGTCGATAGGCTGCAGCGGGAGCTCCGCGATCTGCCGCTGCCGGCGGGGTTCTCGATCCTGTTCAGCGGTGAATACCAGGAGCAGGAGAAGGCGCAAAGGGACTTCATCGTCTCGGTCCTCCTGGCCGTTGTCCTCATCTACATGGTGATGGCGGCCCAGTTCGAGCGTTTCCTGGACCCGTTGATCGTCATGGCGTCGGTCCCGCTGGCGCTGATCGGGGTTGTCCCGACGCTGCTCGTGACGGGCACTTCGCTGAACATCCAGAGCCTGATGGGGGTGGTGATGCTCATCGGCATCGTCGTCAACAATGCGATCGTGCTCGTCGACTACATCAACCTGATGCGGCGCGAGCAGAACCTCGACATCCGGGAGGCGGTTCTGCAGTCCGGCCGGCTGCGGCTGCGCCCGATCCTGATGACGACCTGCACCACGGTTCTCGGCATGCTCCCCCTGTCGTTCGGGACCGGGGCCGGCGGGGAGATACAGGCCGCCCTGGCCCGGGCCGTCATCGGCGGTCTTACCGTGTCGACCCTGATCACGCTCGTGCTGATCCCGGTGGCCTATCTCAGCGTGCATTCCCTCCTCGGGCGGGCGAGACGGACGGCCTGACGGCTATCCGGGGTTTTCTTCCCGGAGATTTCAGGATGGCGCCCCGTGTGCCGCCGCCGGCTCAGGCGTGGACGCTGCGGCCGCAGGGGGTGGCCAGGGCGCAGGGGACGGCCCGGCTTCCGCCGCGCAGCCGGCGGACAATGAACATCGGCATTTCAACCGGTCCCCTGTTTCCTATAGTATAAGGGCATGAAACTGGATCCGTCATTCTGGAAACTGCTGCAGCACCTGCCCAGGCTGGCCCGCCTGACCTGGAGGCTGATGAAGGATCCGCGCGTGCCGCTGGCGGGCAAGGCGGTCTTCTGCCTCGGCATAGCCTATGTCCTGTGGCCGGTGGATCTCGTCCCCGACCTGCTGACCCCCATCATCGGGTCCTTCGACGATGTGGCGCTGTTGCTGGTCTCGCTGCGGTACCTTCTGCACCGGACCCCGCCCGAGGTGCTCCAGGAGCATCTGGCCGTACTCCAGGCGCCGTAATCCCGCCCGGTCCGGTGTGCGGCCGTCGTCCCCGGTTTCGGAAAAATATCCGCCCCGAAAGTATCGCATTCCCGCGTCCGGCCGATATGTGCAGTGATCATGACGCGAGAGAATGCGGCACAGGACGAAAAGAATCCATCATCCCCGGGCGCCTACGAGCGTTTCCAGTCCATGCTGAAGGTTATGGCGGACAAGGGCGCGAGCGACCTCCACCTGTCCACGGGGAGCGGTTTCCGGATCCGCGTTCTCGGGAAACTGGTTCCCGCGCCCGATTCCGGGCCGCTCACCTCCGGGGACCTTTCCTCCATTGCCGCGGGCATCCTGCTTTCGGGCCGGAAATGCACCCGGGCCAACGTCGTCGGGTTCATCGAGAACCTCACGGACCTGGACTGCTCCTACTCCGTCCCGGGGCTCGGGCGCTACCGGGTCAACATCTTCAGCCAGCGGGGATCGCTGGGCCTGGTTCTGCGGCACATACCCTACGCGCTCCCCACGCTGGAGTCCCTGGGCCTGCCCCCCGTCGTCGGGGAGATCGCCATGGCCGAGCGCGGCCTGGTGCTCGTGACGGGGGTGACCGGCAGCGGCAAGTCGACCACGCTGGCGGCGATGATCAACCTGCTGAACCAGAACAAACAGGCCAAGATCGTCACCATCGAGGACCCGATCGAGTTCTTCTACCGGGACCAGGCCTGCAGCATCGTGCAGCGCGAGTGCGGCGCGGACACGGAAAATTTCGCCCGGGCCCTGCGGGCGGCGCTGCGGCAGGATCCCGATATCATTCTGGTCGGGGAGATGCGGGACAGGGAAACGATCGATATCGCCATCAAGGCGGCCGAGACGGGGCACCTGGTCATGTCCACGGTCCACACGACCGACGCTCCCAAGACGATTTCGAGGATCCTGAGCGTCTTCGAGCCTTCCGAGCAGGCCGCCACGCGCCTGAGGCTCAGCGAAACCCTGATGGGGGTCATCTCGCAGCGTCTGCTCGAGAAGGCCGACGGCAGCGGCCGCATCGTGGCCTGCGAAATCATGCGCCAGACCGAGACCGTGAAGGAATGCATCGCGGATCCGGCCAAGACCGCAATGGTCAAGGAGTACATCGAGAAGGGGCGGGAGATGTACCGGATGCAGACCTTCGACCAGCACCTGACGGACCTCTACCGGGAAGGGCTGATCAGCCTGGCGACGGCCAAGGCGGCCGCCACGTCCCCGTCGGATTTCGAGCGCAACCTGTCGTTCCAGTAAGGCCTAGTCCCCGAAGCAGGTTCCGACGTTGCGGGCCGCCTGGATCAGAGGGTGGTCGGTCGGCACCAGGCGCTGCTTGTTCTCCGCATCCTCCAGGGGGATATCGGTGACGGTCCGCCCCTTCATCACGACCAGCCTCCCCCGTTCGCCCTGCATCAGAAGCTCCACCGCCTTGTTGCCGAACTCGGTTGCCAGGACCCGGTCGGCCGGGACCGGCGTGCCCCCCCGCTGGATGTGCCCGAGCGTGATCGGGCGCGTCTCGATACCCGTTCTCGTTTCGATGTCGTCGGCCACCTTCTGCCCGATCCCGCCGAGCCGGATCGGGTCGGGGCTGGTCGGGTCGAAGCGGTTCACGACCTGTTCCCCCCCCTGGTAGCGGGCGCCCTCGGAGACGCAGATGATGCTGAAGCGCTTGCCGCGTTTCGACCTGTTGAGGACGTAGGTGCACAGGATTTCGATATCAAAGGGTATTTCCGGCAGCAGGATGATGTCCGAGCCGCTGGCGATGCCGGCGTGCAGGGCGATCCACCCCGAGTTCCTTCCCATGACCTCCACGATCATGACGCGGTGGTGGCTGGCGGCGGTGGTGTGCACGCGGTCGAGGGCGTCGGTGGCGACCGATACGGCGGTCGCGAATCCGAACGTGACGTCGGTTCCGAACAGGTCGTTGTCGATGGTCTTGGGGACCCCGATGCAGTTGATCCCCAGCCGTATGAAATCCGAGGCGATCGACATCGACCCGTCGCCGCCGATGACCACCAGGGCGTCGAGATGGTTGTGGGCGATGTGCTCGAGGCACCGGTCGGTGACATCGCGGTACTCGATCGAGCCGTCGACCTTCACGGGGTATCGGCGCGGGGCGGTCTTGTTGTTGGTCCCCAGGATCGTTCCCCCAAGCGTGAGGATATTGCTGACCGCCTCGTTGTCGAGCGGCTTCACCCTGTTCTGGATCAGCCCCAGGAACCCGTCCTCGATGCCCATGACTTCAAGGCGGTATTTAGACAGGGCCGTCTTCGCCACGGCCCGGATCACCGCGTTCAGCCCGGGGCAGTCGCCTCCCGCTGTCAGAATGCCGATTCGGTTGATTGTGCTCACAGGGATTCTCCCGATGGATGAATGTGCGTTGGCGCCCAAGCAAGTACTCCGTAATGATCATATCAATTCTGCGGCCCGATGGCAGCCTCGATCCGGCTTTTTGCCGAAATTTCGCGCCGCCGGGGCGGAGGGGCTCCGGCAGGACAGGGTCATCCCCAGGGGGACCTCGCGAGCAGCCCCGCGGCGATCGCCCGGCCGATATTCGACATCAGGTCCCGTTGCCCGTTGACGAGATAGACGTGGGGCGTGAGGGCCCAAAGGGGCGGGCCGATGTGTACCGGGCGCCGGCGGCCGGCATAACGGTGCGGCGCGGCGTCGAGGAGCATCGGGAGGACCTTGTCGGAAAGGCGCAGGGCGGTGTCGACGACGAAAAACGACAGATCCGGCCCCAGCAGGAGCACCCGCTCCCAGAAGGCCGCCGCCGCGGCGGCGGCGAGGTTTTTGGGCGGGGATGATTTCAGCTCCAGGTACAGCAGCTTTCCTTCCCCCGCGGCGACGACGTCGAAGTCCCCCCCGGCGCCCCGGGCGTGGACTAGGACCCCCGCGGCCGTGTCGAACCCGAACCGGCGCCTGAGCTCCCGCGCCACGTACCACTGCAGCGTCTCCCCGAACCCCGCGCCCGGTTTCTTCATGCGGTACAGGCCCGCCGGCAGCCTCTCGGCGGCCCCGAGCTCCACCAGGACGCCGGCGTAGTCCCCCGCCTGCGACGGCGTCAGGTAGCGGGTCGTCTCCGCGGGCGAGAATCCGTCCGGTTTCCGCAGGGCCCCCCGCAAAAACAGCCGGAAGCCGTAGTGCCCGAACCATCCCGCAAACCGGTCCAGGAGGTCCTCTCCCATCTCTTCGGGAAACGGCAGGGCCGGCCGGGAGATCTCGGGACGGAAGCCGCGGCGGATGAGCATGGCCATGACTTCGCCCGAGGGCTCCGGGACGGCCTCCGGCTCCCGGACCCGGGAGGAAACCTCCAGCAGTTCCTGTTGCCGTGCGCTCCGTTTCCTGCGGGTTCCCTCCGGCGCCATGATGCCCATTGTCCCGCATGCCGGGCCCGTTCGGCAAGCGGCTTCCGCGAGGGGGCGTCGGCGCACGCATCCCGAAATGGGGGAGCGCCGGGCGGGCCACTAATGGTATGATCAAAAAACCGGGGAAACTGTTTGGCTCGACTGAGAACGGGACGGGACCCATGACCTATCGGAATCTATTTCGCGTGTGCGTCGTTTTCGCAGCGGCCCTGGCGGGGGCCTCCGCGGTTTCCGGCGACGGCGGGGATGCGGACGCCGCGCTGATCCGCAGCATCGAGGATAACCTGATCGCGCCCTGCTGCTGGACCCAGCCCATTTCCGAGCATGAATCGGACGTTTCCGATCAGATGCGCAGGGAGGTGCGGGCGATGGTGGCCGCGGGGATGAGCCGCGAGGCGATCCTGGACCATTTCGTCGCCCTGTACGGGGAACGGGTTCTCGCGGCTCCGCGGCCCGAAGGCTTCAACCGCCTGGCCTATATCCTCCCCTGGGCGGCGCTCGGAGTCGGCGGAGGGATTCTTTTCCTGCTTCTGAGGAAGCTGCGCGCGCCGGCGCCGGACGCCCCGCCCGAAACGGCGGCGGACGCCCCGCCCGAAACGGCGGCGGACGCCCGCTATAGGGCCGTCATCGAAAAAGAGCTCCAGGACCTGGAAGGACGGTAACGCCGACATGGAAGCGCGACCAGTGCCCGGTACCTTCAACGAACGGTTTGAAGAGATCGCCTGCCGCCACCCGGACCGGACCGCCTTCCGGCTGAAAACGGCGGCGGGCTACCCCACGACCTCCTACCGGGAGGCCCGCCGCCAGGCTCTCGGGGTCGCCCGGGGCCTTCTCGCCCTCGGCCTCCGGCGCGGCAGCCGCGTGGCCATCCTCTCGGAGAACCGGCCGGAATGGGTGATCGCCTATCTCGGCGCGTTGTACGCCGGGATGGTCGCGGTCCCGATCGATACACAGATATCCCCGGGGGAGTGGCGGCGCCTGATAGAGGACGCCGAAGCGCAGGCCGTCTTCGCCAGCGCGCTCCTTTTGCCGGGACTCCGCCGGGAGACGGCCGACTTCCGGCCTCCGCTCCGCCTGATCTCGCTGGATCCCCTGCCGGGGGACCATGACGCGCGCAGCGAACTCCGGGGGCTCCTGGAGTGGGCCGCCGAAACGGCCCCGGCGCCGGCGCTGCACGATGCCCGTCCATCGGACGTCGTCACCATCATCTACACTTCCGGGACGACCGGGACGCCCAAAGGCGTCGTGCTGACGCAGTCGAACATCGTCAGCGAGCTCGAGAGCATCCTGGCCGCGATCCGGGCCGACGAGAACGACGCGCTGCTGTGCCTGCTGCCGCTGCAGCATGTCCTGGCGTCGGTCATCAACGTCCTGGTGCCCCTGTATCTGGGCGCCCAGGTCGTGTTTGCCGACACCCTCCGGCGCACGGAAATCCTCGAAGCGCTCGAGGAGGCGGGCATCACGATCCTGGCCACCGTGCCGCAGTTCTTCTATTTGTTCCACAGGCGCATCCGCGATGAACTCGCCAGGAAGGCTTTCCCGGCAGGGATGCTGTTCGGGTGGATGCTCCGTCTGAACCGCCTCTGCAGGGGCGCGCTCGGGGTGAACCTGGGAAGGCGGTTGTTCCCCCGGGTGCACAAGAGCTTCGGGAGCAGGCTCCGCCTGTTCGTCAGCGGAGGGTCGTTTCTGGACCCCGCGGTGGCCCGGGATTTCCACGACATGGGGTTCACCATTCTGCAGGGGTACGGGCTCACGGAAACCACCGGGGCCGCGGCGGTGACCCGGGTGGAGCGCAATGTCCTCGGATCGGTCGGCCCCGCGCTACCCGGGGTGGACATCCGGATCCAGTCCCCGGATGCCACGGGCACGGGGGAGATCCTGATCCGCGGCCCGGTCGTCATGAAGGAGTACTACCGCAACCCCGAGGCCACCGGGGAGGTGCTCCGAGACGGATGGCTCCACAGCGGGGACCTCGGGCGGCTCGACGCCGGCGGGAACCTTTTCATCACGGGGAGGAAAAAGGAGGTCATCGTTCTGCCCAACGGCAAGAACATCTACCCGGACGAGCTGGAGACGCACTACCTGCAGTCGCCCTGCATCCAGGAAATCGCCGTTATCGGCGTCTGCGGCGAACAGGGCAGGGGGGAGAGGCTCCATGCCGTCGTCGTGCCGGATTTTCAGTGCCTGAAGTCCCGGAAAATCGCCAACGCCAAGGAAGCCCTGCGCGACCAGATCGCCGGGCTTTCCAACCAGCTGCCGAAGTACAAGCGCCTGATGAGCTACCAGATCCGGGGAGAGGCCCTGCCCCGGACGACGTCGGGCAAGATCAAGCGGCTGGAACTGAAACGGCGGGTCGAAAGCGAGCGGCCGACGGCGCCGGAGCCGACCGGCGGGCCCTCCGTGACCCTCCCGGAGGACAGGGCCCTGATGGAATCGGCCGTCGGGAGGGAAGTCCTCCGGTGTTTGTGCGACACCTACGGGCGGAAGCCTCCCGTCGAGGCTTCGATGAACCTGGAGCTCGACCTCGGGTTCGACTCCATGGAGCGGGTCGAACTGCTGGCCAGCCTGGAACAGTCGCTGAATCTGAAGCTGCCCGACGATTTCGGCATGGAGACGTTCACGGTCCGCGACCTGATCGGGCAGCTTGCGCATCAGACGGGGGAGGACCTGGCCACCGCGGCCGGCCGCCAGAGCTGGGGGGCGATCCTGTCGGGGGAGGCCCGGGGGGACCGACAGGAGTGCCTGCGCGTTCCGCCATCGGGCGGCGCGGGAACGCTCCTTAGCTGGATCTGTCTCCGGGCGGCCCACTACGCCCTGTTCCGCACCCTGCTCGGGATCCGGGTCCGGGGCCTCGGGCATCTTCCCGGGAAGGGTCCCTACCTGATCTGCCCGAACCACCAGAGCTACATCGATCCGTTTGTCCTGGCGTCATCGCTCCCCTACAGCGTCTTCAGGCAGCTCTTTTTCGTGGGGTACAGCGTGATTTTCGAGCGCGGGGTCATGAAACCGGTGGCCCGGTGGCTCCACATCGTCCCGGTCGACCCGGACTCCCATCTGCTGCGCGCCATGAGGACGGGAGCCTCCGGCCTCAGGGACGGGCGCATCCTGTGCATCTTCCCCGAAGGGGGCCGGTCCTACGACGGGGAGCTGCAGCCGTTCAAGAAGGGGGCGGCCATCCTTTCCCGGGAGCTCGACGTGCCCGTCGTCCCCGTCGGCATCCGGGGGGCGCACGAGGTCTGGCCGCGGGACAGCCTGCGGATCCGGCCCCACAGGGTCTCCGTCCGCTTCGGCAAACCCCTGTCCCCGCTCCCGGGGGGGGGTGCAAACCCCTACCAGGCCGATACCGAAAGGATCCGCGACGCGGTCGCATCCCTCATGGAGGAGGATTGAGGCCGGCGCCCCGGCATCGCCTTCTGAGGAGTCAACGGAAACGCTGCTGCGCGGATTGAATGCCCTGGCATCCCGGTATCCGGCCGTTGCCGCAGGGGAGCGTTCGGCAAGCGGGTTCGAAGGGACAATCCGAGGGTGCACCCGGGGCTTCTGCCGCGAACTTTTAGGGAAGATGGCGCCGCCCGATAGCGGGGCGACACCACGTCCATCCTTCCTCGGCAGCCTCAGGTCCGGGCCGCCGGACTCGCGGGACTCCTACGGGTGCTGCGGCGGCAGGTCCAGGCCCATGGTCTCGGGCAGGCCGAACATCACGTTCATGTTCTGGAGAGCGGAACCCGCCTGGCCCTTGACGAGGTTGTCCACATGGCTGACGACGCGGAAGGTTCCCGTGCGTTCGTCCGTGGCCACGGTCGCGATGAGGCGGTTGGATCCGCGCACGTCGCTCGTGCCGGCCGGTTCGGGGAAGTCGCGCACTTCGAGGAACGGCTCGCCGGCGAAGGTGTCCCGGTAGGCTTCCAGGATGGCCCTGTGCGTGACCCCTTCGGGCAGGCGCCCGTAGAGCGTCGACAGGATGCCCCGCACCATCGGCACAACCTGCGGGGTGAACGTCAGGCGCACGGCTTTCCCTGCCAGGCGGCCCAGTTCGCGTTCGATCTCCATCACGTGCTGGTGCCCGGTGAGGCGGTAGGCGTTGCTGTTGTCGTACCGCTCGGGGTAATGCTGCCCGGGCGCCGGTTTTTTGCCTGCGCCGGATACGCCGGTCTTGCAGTCGCAGCACAGGCCCGCAAGCTCGACCAGCCCGTTTTTGACGGCAGGCCACAGCCCGCAGATGCAGCTCATGGCGAAGCATCCGGGATTGCCGACGATGCGGGCCCCCCGGATGGCGTCCCGGTGCAGTTCGGTGAGGCCGTAGACGGACTCCAGAAGCAGTTCCGGCGCCTTGTGCTGCGGATCCCTCCCGATGCGGGTGGCGTAGTCCCTGTAGAGCTCAACGGAGTTGAAACGGAAATCCCCCGAGTAGTCGATCACCTTGCGGCCCGCGGCCAGTTCGGCCGGGGCCGACACCTGCCCGACCCCGTCGGGCGTCGCGCAGAAGGCCACGTCCGCTTCGACCGACCGGGCTTCGTCGGAATCGGGCGCGAGGATGGGCAGGTCGCAGTAGCCGCGCAGATAGGGCCACATGTCGCTCAGTTTCGTGCCTACGCCCTGCACGTCGACCAGCGCCGCCAGTTCGGCCGCCGGGTGCCGCAAGAGCAGCTCAACGAGGCCGATCCCCCCGTAGCCGCCCGCTCCGATCAGTTTGACTCGAACCATCGTGTGTCCTCCAGATGATGATGCCCGTTCCGGGGAATTTAACCACAGGTCCGCCCCGCCGGCGAGTGGAAATTCCGGGTTCCCGGTCCCGGGCGGGTCGGGGGGGCGCGCCGGATCCTTTTCCATCGCTTGAAAAGTCGAACGGGGCCGTGCGATAATCTCGGGCGTGACGGCTCCGGCATCCGGGACTCCTTCTGCCGCGCCGCCGGCGATCCGATATTTTTCCGGGGAGCTATGACCGCTTATTTCATCCGCCGATTCCTGCTCATCGTCCCCACCTTCGTAGGCATTACCGTCCTGGTGTTCGTCGTCACCCGTTTCGTCCCCGGCGGCCCCATCGAACGCGTCATCGCCCAGGCCCAGCAGCAGGCCATGGAAGGGGGCGGCCGGGTCACCAGCGAGGCCGTCCAGCGCCAGCCCCTGTCGGACGATCAGATCAAGCTGCTCGAAAAATACTACGGTTTCGACCAACCCGTGCTGGCCAGCTATTTCCTCTGGATGGGGAAGGTGATCCGGGGGGATCTCGGCGTTTCCACGCGCTACTACGACCCGGTCTGGGACATGATCCGGGAACGGATCCCCATCTCCCTGTACTTCGGCATTCTGACCCTGATAGCCACCTACGGGATCTGCATCCCGCTGGGCGTGGCCAAGGCCATACGCCACAAAAGCGGGTTCGACAACGCGACCTCCGTCATCGTCTTCTTCGGGTATGCCGTCCCCGGATGGGTGGCCGGCATCCTGGCGATCATCCTGTTCGCGTCCCACTGGGAGATCTTCCCCCTGGGCGAGCTGGTCAGCGAGAATTTCGAGGAGCTGTCCCTGCTCGGGAAGGCGGGCGATCTCGCCTGGCACACCGCGCTCCCCCTTTTCGCCTACCTGCTGGGGGCGTTCACGTTCATGACGTTTCTGATGAAGAACACCCTGATGGACAACCTGGCCGCCGACTATGTGCGCACGGCCATGGCCAAGGGCCTCTCCTTCCGCCGCGCCGTTTTCGGCCATGCCCTGCGCAACAGCCTGATCCCCATCGCCACGAGTTTCGGGAACAATATCGCGATCATCCTCTCCGGCTCCTTCCTGGTGGAGAAGGTGTTCAACATCGACGGCATCGGGCTGCTGGGCTACGAGTCGGTCGTGGAGAGGGACTACCCCGTGGTGCTCGGCACCCTGGTGATTTCCAGCCTCCTGTTCCTTGTCGGCAACATACTGTCGGACATGTGCGTGGCCCTTGTGGACCCGAGGGTGAAATTTGAATAGCATGAAGAGAAGACACCTCTGGCGGTTGTCCCCGCTCACCCTGAAAAAGATCAGGCGGTTCCGCTCGATCAAGCGGGGCTACTACTCCTTCGTCATCCTCGCCGTCATGGTGGCGGCCTCCTTCGCCGCGGAGCTTCTGATCAACAGCCGGGCGCTCGTCGTCCGCTACGAGGGGCAGCTGTACTTCCCCACCTACGGGGACATCATTCCGGGGAGCGCCTTCGGGCTCGATTACGAGTACGAGACCGACTACCGGCAGCTCCGCGAGCAGTTCCGGCAGTCCGGCGGGGGCAACTGGGTCCTGATGCCGCCGGTGCCGTACAACCCGTACGAGAACGACCTGCGGGAGGGCTCGCTGCCGCCCGAGCCCCCCTCCTGGAGCCGCCGCCACTACATGGGTACGGACACCTCGGGCCGCGACATCCTGGCCCGCGTGACCTACGGTTTCCGCATCGCGATCCTGTTCTCGTTCATCCTGATGGGGTGCACCTACGTCGTGGGCATCGGCATCGGCTGCAGCATGGGGTATTTCGGGGGCGTCTTCGACCTGTTCTTCCAGCGCGCCATCGAGATCTGGTCCAACGTGCCGTTTCTGTATATCGTCATCATCATTTCCTCCGTCGTGGTCCCGAATTTCTGGTGGCTGATCCTGATCATGGCCGTCTTCGGCTGGATGGGGATCACCTGGACCATGCGCACGGTGACCTACAAGGAGCGCGCCCGCGATTACGTCATGGCCGCACGCGCCCTCGGGGCGGGCAACACGCGCATCATCTTCCGGCACATCATCCCCAACACGGTGTCGTTGATCGTGACCTACATCCCGTTTTCCATCTCGGGCGGCGTCGTGTCGCTGACGTCGCTCGACTATCTCGGTTTCGGCCTGCCGCCGCCGACGCCCAGCTGGGGGGAACTGCTGACGCAGGCCTGGTCGAACTTCAGCTCCTGGTGGATCGGCATATCGGTGATCACGGCCATGGTGATCACCCTGGTGGTGGTAACGTTTATCGGGGAGGCGGTGCGCGAGGCCTTCGACCCCAAGATGCATACGGTGTACGAATGATCGGGACGGATACGGCCGGGCGGCAACCGTCCGGCGCCAAACAACGGAGCATGCGGCGCGGGCCCTGGTGCGGCCTGCTGGGCCTTCTGGCGATTCTGGCCGTTGCGGCAGCCGCCTGCTCGCCGGAGGCGGCGCGCAACGATCCCCGCCCGGCCGGAGGCCCCCGCGGAACGGCTCCGCAGGCGGAATCCGCGGCGCCGACCCCGGGCGAAGTCCTGCCCGAGGGCCTCGAGTGGCTCACCAACCGGGAGGACCCCCCCTTCGCCTCGCCGGAGGCCGTGCCGGGCGGCACGCTGCACCTGCCCCTGGGGAGCTTCCCCCTGACCTTCCGGTTTGTCGGGCCGGATTCCAACGGCAGCTTCCGCTCGGCCATCCTGGACAACCACCTCAGCCTGGTCAACATCCACCCCAACACGCAGAACGTCATCCCGGAACTGGCCACGCACTGGGCCTACGGACCGGACCGAAAGACCATGTACTTCCGGCTCGACCCCCGGGCGCGCTGGTCCGACGGCGTTCCGGTCACGGCCGGGGACTTCGCCTACACGCTCGAGTTCATGCGCTCGGGCTACATTGTCGCCCCCTGGTACAACGACTACTACACCAAGGAGATCGACCGGGTCATCATCTACGACGACCACACGATCGCCGTCGTGGGGACGAAACCGCAGCCCGACCTGCACCTGAAGCTCGCCATCGGGCCCCTGCCGCGCCATTACTTCGGCCGGCTCGACGAGGACTTCATCCAGAAATACAACTGGGCCGTGGTGCCCAACACCGGCCCCTACCAGATCGACCGTTTCAAGAAGGGGCGCTACATCCGGTTCCGGCGGAAACAGGACTGGTGGGCGCGGGACCTGTACTACTTCCGGCACCGGTTCAACGTCGATACGGTCCTTTTCAAGGTGATCCGCGACCCCAACCTTCAGTGGGAGTATTTCAAGAAAGCCCGGATCGACGCGTTCCCCGCGACCATCCCCAGCTACTGGCACATCAAGACCAACATCCCCGCCGTCCGGAACGGGTACGTCCACAAGATCTGGTTTTTCAACGACGTGCCCCAGAGCGCGATGGGGTTCTGGCTGAACCAGGATCGGGACCTGTTCCGCGAGCGCAACCTGCGGTACGCCTTCGCCCATGCCATGAACATCGAGAAGGTCATCCGCCAGGTGCTGCGCAACGATTACTTCCGCCTCGAGCACGGCTACGTGGGCTACGGCGCCTACACCAACCCGGACATCCGGGCCCGGCGGTACGACATCGGGGAGGTGGAGCGGTACATGAAGGAGGCCGGCTGGGAGCGCGGGCCCGACGGCATCTGGCGCTCCGGGGGGCAGCGGTTCTCGGTCGAGCTGCTCTACTCGAGCGAAGAGCACACCCAGCGCATGGTGGTGCTCAAGGAGGAGGCCAAGAAGGCCGGCATCGAGCTGAAGCTGGCCAGGCTCGATTCCACCACGGCCTTCAAGAAGATCCTGGAAAAACGCCACGACGTGGCTTTCATGGCCTGGAGCGTCAGTTTGCGCCCCCATTTCTGGGAGCATTTCCACTCCGTGAACGCCCACAAGCCGCAGACGAACAACGTCACCAACACCGACGATCCGGAGCTGGACCGCCTGATCGACGCCTACCGCGATTCCCTCGAGGAGGCGCAGCGGATCGAGCTGGCGCACCGGATCCAGGAAAAGATCCACGAGATCGGGCCGTTTGTGCCCGCTTTCATGATCCCCTATTTCCGTGAGCTCTACTGGCGCTGGTGGCGGTTCCCCGATCCGCCGGCCACCCGGAGCTCGGACGATCTGATGGCCGGGTACCCGTTCAACAGCACGACCGGCGGGCTGTTCTGGTACGACCGGCGGCTGCACGAGGAAACCCTGGAAGCCATGGATGCCGGGCGGGCGTTCGAGCCCGTGACCCGGGTGGACGCAACCTATAAACCCTGAATCGGACAGACTGCGACAGGCGGAGCGGCCCATGAAGGAAACCGAGCCCATTCTGAGAGTCCGGCACCTGGTCACATCCTTCGATACCGAGGAGGGCCGGGTGCGGGCGGTCGACGACGTCAGCTTCGATCTTGGCGCCGGCAGGATCCTCGGCCTGGTCGGCGAATCGGGGTGCGGCAAGAGCGTCACCGCTTTTTCCATCATGCGGCTGCTCCCCCGCCCCTCGGGGATGATCGAAAGCGGCTCGATTTGGCTCGGCGGGCAGGACCTGCTGCGGCTGGAGCCCGGGGCGATGCGCGCCATCCGGGGGAAGCGCATCGCCATGATTTTCCAGGAGCCCATGACGGCGCTCAACCCGGTCCACCGCATCGGCCGGCAGATCCTGGAGGCGTTCGATCTGCACCGCCCGGAGCTTTCCGACCGCGCGAAGTACCGGGAGGCGCTCAAGCTGCTCGACCGCGTCGGGATCGGCGACCCCGAACGCCGGATGCAGGAGTACGCGCACCAGATCTCGGGCGGCATGCGGCAGCGGGTGATGATCGCCATGGCCCTGGCCGGCAAGCCCGAAGTGCTGATCGCCGACGAGCCCACGACCGCGCTCGACGTGACCATCCAGGCCCAGATACTGGAGCTGATCCTCGCGCTGCAGAAGGAGACGGGCATGGGGGTCCTTTTCATCACCCATGCCCTCGGCGTGATCGCGGAGGTCTGCCAGGAGGTTTCGGTGATGTACGCCGGGTGGATTGTCGAATCCGCCCCCGTCGGCGAGCTGTTCGCCCGCCCCAGGCACCCCTATACCCGGGGGCTGCTCGGCAGCATACCGCGGCTGGAAAACCGGCCCAAGACGGAGCTGCCCGTCATCCGGGGCGTCGTCCCCGGCCTCTACGAGATGCCGTCCGGGTGCCGGTTTCAGAACCGCTGCGCCCAGGTTATGGACATCTGCCGGCGCCGTGCGCCGGGGGAGGGGATCGTCGGCGACCGCCACCGGGTCCGCTGTTTTTTATACGAATCGGTTCAGCCTGTCGAACCGGGAGGATAGGGCCGCCATGGCGCATGATCCGGTTGCGTTGCTCGAGGTGGAGCACCTGAAAATGCATTTCCCCGTCCGCGGTGGCGTGCTGCGCCGCCGCATCGGCAGCGTCTACGCCGTCGACGGCGTGTCCCTCCGCGTCCGCGCCGGGGAGACCCTGGGCCTGGTGGGCGAATCGGGATGCGGCAAGACCACGCTCGGCCGGGCCATCCTGCAGCTGTACAAACCGACCTCGGGCCGCGTCCGGTTCGACGGCGAGGATCTCCGCAGTGCCGACCGCCGGGCCCTGCGGGCCATCCGCCGCGATATGCAGATGATTTTCCAGGACCCCTTCGACTCCCTCAACGGCCGGCACACCGTGGGCGCCATTCTGGAGGAGCCGTTTCTGATCCACCGCATGGGGAGCGCCCCGCGGCGGCGCGAGAGCGTCCGGAGGCTCATCGAGCGCGTCGGGCTCCCCCGGGAGGCTGCGGGCCGCTATCCGCACGAGTTCTCCGGCGGGCAGCGCCAGCGTATCGGCATCGCCCGGGCCATCGCCCTCAACCCGAAGCTCGTCGTCTGCGACGAACCCGTCTCGGCCCTCGATGTGTCGATCCAGTCCCAGATCCTGAACCTGATGCTGGAGCTGCAGCGGGAAATGCGGCTGAGCTACCTGTTCATCGCCCACGACCTGGCCGTGGTCAAACACATCAGCGACCACATCGCGGTCATGTACCTGGGAAAGATCGTGGAAACCGCCCCCGCCGAGGCGCTCTACGCCAACCCGAACCACCCCTACACCCGGGCGCTGATCGCCGCGATACCGGTACCGGACCCGGAGGTTAAGAGAAGATACCGGCCCCTGGGCGGGGATGTGGCCTCGCCCATGAACCCTCCGCCGGGATGCCGCTTCCATACCCGCTGCCCCTTCGTGATCGACGTGTGCAGGCGGGAGGAGCCCCCGCTGATCCCCTGCGGCGCCCCGGGCGAAGACCATGTGTGCGCCTGCCACCGGGCGGGGGAGATCTGACGGCCTCCGGCCCCCGGGGCCGCCGGCGGCCCCTCCTGGCGCATTTCAGGGGGACCGCGGCGGCGCGGGGCGCCGGGAGGAAACGAAGTCCAGGACCTCGGTCCACCAGGCCAGATCGGGGTCCGCGGGCCAGCTGTTGTGGCCGGCCCCTTCGAATGTCCAGATTCTTTTTCCGGTCGCGAGGCTCCGGTAGAGCGATTGCGTCAGGCGGTTGGGGATGACGGCGTCCCGGCCGGCCATGAGGATGGCGACGGGGCCGCCATATGCCTGCAGGTTGCGGATATTGTCGAACCGGTCCCGGACCATCCACCGGGCGGGAAGGAACCAGTAGCGCGCCTGCGCCATGTCCGGAAGCGTGCTCCAGGGCGTCAGCAGAACGATCCCGTCGACGGCCAGCCCCTGCTCGGCCGCCACGGCGCAGGCTACGCCGCACCCCAGCGACTCTCCCCACAGATAGACCGGGCGCCCGTACTGTCCGAGGGCCCTCCGCACGATGGTGCGGCCGTCATCGACGAGGGCCGCTTCCCCCGGACGGCCCCCGCGGGCGCCGTATCCCGGGTACTCCGCCAGGATCGTCCGGAACCCCCGCCTGGTGAGCGGGGGGACGTAGTAGTGCCGGTCCCCTGCGGCCAGGGTGTTCCCATGGAAAACGATGACGGTTCCCCGGGCGGCCGGCGGCGTGTTCTCCGGAATGAGGCCGAGGTACTCCATGTCGGCATGCGGCCAGAGATGCAGGCCGCGGCCCGCTGCGGCCTGCTCTACGCGGTCGAGGCCGTCTCTGGAGGGGAAATACAGCAGGCGGTCCTGGAATATCCAGGCCAGCACGGCGACGGCCGCGTACAGCAGCAACCATCGCAGCAGCATGCGGATGCCCTTGGACTGTAGCGGACCCGTCATAGGGATAGACTGCCGGCGCATTGCCGGCTACTCGATCAGGACCAATACCAGCGCCGTGACGAGGATGTTCACGACGGCGGCAGGAAGCATGAATTTCCAGCCCAGGCGCATGAGCTGGTCGTAGCGGAACCTGGGCAGCGTCCAGCGGATCAGCAGCAGGAACCAGCAGAAAAAGACGACCTTGGCCGCCAGGGCGGCAAACTGCAGGAGGACCACCAGAACCTCCGGGAGCGGGATCGCAGGCCCCCAGGGGAGGTACAGGCCGTCCGGCTCCAGGTAGGGGACCTGCCACCCGCCGAAGAACAGGGTCGCGATCAGCGAGGCGATGAGGATCGTTTCCAGAAAATCGGTCATGAAGAATGCGCCGAATTTCATGCTGCTGTATTCGACGAAGTACCCGACGATCTCCGATTCCCCTTCCGGGAGGTCGAAGGGGACGCGCTTGGTTTCGGCCATCCCGGCCGTCACGAAAAGCAAAAATCCCAGGGGCTGCAGCAGGATGCCCCACATGGGCAGCCATCCCCAGAGCAGGGTGCCCTGGGCCCGGACCGCCTCGGCCAAATCGAGGGTCCCGTAGATCAGCAGGACGCCGATCAACGTGGCTCCCAGGGCGATTTCATAGCTGATCATCTGGCTGGCCGCCCGCAAACCGCCCAGGAAGGCGTACTTGTTGTTCGAGGCGTATCCTCCGAAAAACGTGCCGAAGACCGTCAGCGACATCATGGCGAACACGAACAGGAGGCTGACGTCGACCGGCAGGATCTGCAGCTCCACGCGGCGGCCGAACATCACGAGGGTGTCGCCGAACGGAATGGCCGCGAAGGCCATCAGGACCGAGAAGAGGGAGATACAGGGGGCCGCCGTGTGCAGAAGCCTGTCGCTTCCAGGAGGTACGTAGTCCTCCTTGAAGAACATTTTCAGGGCGTCCGAGAGGATGTGGGGTAGGCCGAAGGCCCGGATGCCGAGGATGGAGGCGCGGTTGGCCCCCAGGCGGTCCTGCATGACGGCCGACTGCTTCCGCTCCTGCCAGGTCAGCAGAGAGGTCAGGGTAAGGACGCATGTGACGAAAAAGGCGGTTTTCAGCAATGCGATGAGTGCGTCTGCCCACATAGGTTTAGGCCCCGGCTCCCTGTTTGAGGAGTGCGCCGCCCCCGCCCAGCGACGCATAGGTCATCCCGGAGAATGCGTCGACGCTCCCTGCGATCTCGTCGAACACCGCTTCCGGGTCACTGCCGAGCGGCGCGCCCAGCTCGGCCCCCAGGCGGGCGAGGATGGCCAGATCCGGCATGGAGTGGCCGACGGGGGGGACGGCGGCGCGGATTCTCTGCACGCGCCCCTGGATGTTGGTGAAGGTGCCTTCCTTTTCGGCGTACACCGCGGCGGGAAGCCGGACGGACGCCAGTTCGGCCGTCGGGTGGCTCCAAGACCCCTGGAAGATCACCTGCGGCACGCGGCCCAGCGCGGACCGGATGAACCCCGGGTCGTATCCGGCGGTCAGGTCGTGATGGAACAGGTACAGAACCCGGATGCGCCCTTCCGAGCACGCCCGCAGCAGATCGCCGACCCCCCCGCCGGGAGGGAGGAGTATTTCCGCGCCCCTGGAGTTCGGGTGCCTGTCGGCCGTGATGAGGAGGTCGTCCGAGCGGGGCTCCTCCCTGGCGGGGGCCCGGAATGCGATCGTGCCGATGCCGAGCGCGTCGAAGAACAGCCGCCGGACGGCGAAGAGCTCTTCGTTGGTCATCTGCGGGGACGCCACGACGGCGACGCTTTCCGCCCCGTAGCCGGCCACCGCGTCTTTGATCGATGCCGCCACGCGGCCGATCGCGCTGCTCCACGCGTCTTCGCCCGAAGCCCCGTCCGGTCCGGGATCGGGACGGCTCAACCGGTTCGGAGCGTCGATCGCGTGGTAGGCGTACCGCCCCTCATCGCACATCCAGTAACTGTTGACCCTGCCGTTGTACCTCGGCTTGAGACGCTCGACGCGCCGGGTGTGGTACCGGGGATTGAAGCGGTTGTTGTAGTGGATCTCGATGTTGCATCCGCGGCTGCATCCGGGGCAGACGCTGTCGGCGGATCCGAGGAACCACACGCGGCACTGGAACCGGAAGTCCCGGTCGGTCATCGCGCCTACGGGGCAGATGTCCGCGATATTGCCCGAATAGCGGTTCTCGAGTTCGCGGCCGGGGAAGATGTCGATGAAGCTCCGGTGTCCGCGTTCGATGACGCCCAGCTCGAACGTGCGGGAGATTTCCCGGGTGAACCGCACGCACCGGGTGCAGAGAATGCACCGTTCCTGGTCGAGGATGATGCGGGGGCCGATCGGGGTGGCTTTTTTCCGTTTGGATTTGTTGTCGTTGTACCGCGCGTCGTAGCGCCCGTGGGCCATGTAGTAGTTCTGGAGCTCGCATTCGCCGGCCTGGTCGCAGACGGGACAGTCCAGGGGGTGGTTGGCCAGCAAAAATTCCAGGACCGAGCGGCGGTTTTCCAGGGCCTGGGGCGTCCCTGTGCGCACGACCATCCCCTCCGACACCGGCGTCGAGCAGGAGGGCTGAAGCTTGGGGCTCTTTTCGATCTCCACCAGGCAGAGCCGGCAGCTGCCCACGCGGGACAGGCCGGGATGGTAGCAGTAGTGCGGGATGCGGATGCCGGCGGCCCGGGCCGCTTCCAGTACGACCGTCCCCCGGGGCGCCTCCACGCGTTGCCCGTCGATGGTGAGATGGATCAGATCCTTTTCAGGCACGGGAACCTCAGTGTTTCGGGCCGATGAGCGGCTGCCGCTTTCGGATCGGGTAGTCCTTCCGCAGCGGGTGCCCCTCGAATTCGTCGTACATCAGAATGCGTTTCAGGTCGGGGTGCCCCGCGAAGGGGATCCCGAACATGTCCCAGATTTCGCGCTCCAGCCAGTTGGCGCATCCCCACAGGGGCGTGAGCGAATCGGCCGGCCTGCCCTCCTCGACCTTCATCTTGATGCGCAGGCGCTGGTTGTAGGGGAGCGACAGCAGGTGGTAGACGAGATCGAAACGGGGCTTCCGCCCGGGGTAATCCACGGCGGTCATGTCCATGAGGATGTTATAGAGCAGCCGCGAATCGGTTTTGAGGAAATCCATGATTTTCGCGAGGAATTCCGGGCGGATCACGACGGTGGCATCCCCCGGGCGCCGCAGGGTTTCCAGGATCCCGTCCGGGTGGTTTTCCCCGAGAAGCCGGAGGGTCCGTTCGGAGTTTTCTTCAGGCTGCGTCTCTAATCCCATTCCAGTGCGCCGATTTTCCAGGCGTATACAAAGCCCGCCCCCACGATGATGAAAAATACCAGCATTTCCGCCAGTCCGAACATGCCGAGCGAGCGGAACGCCACCGCCCACGGGAACAGAAATGCCAGCTCCACGTCGAAGACGATGAATAGAAGGGCTATCAGGTAGAACCGCATCGGGATCTTCCCCCGGCTGAACCCCTCGGATTCGACGCCGCATTCGAACGGCGTGTCCTTGACGGGGTTCCTTCTCCTGGGGCCGAGGAAAATCGATGCGCACAGGAACATCACGGCGACGCCGCCCGCGACGACCGCCATGACGACCACGGGTATAAGCGGACTCATAATGGCCAATTCCCTCCGCCGGCAGGTTACTGTACCATCGCGCGCTTCCAGAAATCAATTCGATTATCCCGCACTCCCGTGGTACAAGTACAGGAGATGTCGCGCCGTCGGCTTCCGCGCCTGCCGGGATACGGGCGGCGGGCACGCGATCGCACGGCCCCGGCTCCGGCCGGGGGCCGCAAGGGAGAGTGTCATGCAGTTCGGCCGCCTTGTTGTGCTTTGCGCCCTGGCCGTCGGCGTGCCGGTGCGTCCCGGCCTGCCGGCCCAAAAGACGGATCCCGTGGACCTCGCCCGGGCCGCCGACGCCCTCGCACAGGAGGTGGCCCGGGTCCGGGGCATCGATTTCAGAACCCCGGTGCGGAAAAGCGTCTCGGGCAGGGCGGAAATCGCCGGCCGCAAACAGGGGCGGATCCGGGAGGAATACGGGATCGGCAGCCTGGCGACAGAGGGCCGCATGCTGCGCGCGCTGGGGCTGGTGGGCGGCCCGGCCGAGTACGGGGACTCGATCTCCGGGCTTCTGGCCGAACCGGTGGAAGCGCTCTACGACCCGGGGGATGCCACGCTGCATATCGCGTCGTGGCTCCCCGCCGCGGCCCAGAAGTCCGTTCTGGCGCACGAGCTCGTCCGCGCGCTGCAGGACCAGCATTTCAACACCCGGTCAATCCTGGAAGCCGACCTCGCCGGGGGCAACGGCGA
>Ga0123333_10000859_pt1 | contig 32477 bp, 25 predicted proteins | sample BioC12SIPDNA_3_FD_89957 | JGI IMG/M metagenome (GOLD analysis project Ga0123333, IMG submission 89957) | Anaerobic biogas reactor microbial communites from Washington, USA - Biogas_R2_B C12 SIP DNA | ecosystem: Engineered > Bioreactor > Anaerobic > Unclassified | place: Washington, USA... | reverse complement strand
GTGCTTTGCGTGCTAACCAGGAGCCCTCCGCTAACCCGGATACCAGCGGCTGACCGAATACTCCGGCTCGAACCCGAGCAGCGACCGCGCTTTGTCAATGCTCACCAGGCTCTCCGTGCCGGGGATGGGCCGCGTGAGCGGGACGTCGGGGTAGAACAGGGCGGCCAACGCCTCGGTCGGGACGCCTGCTGAGTTGTGACTGTCGTTGACCCACAGCGGGTGGCTGCCCTCGTAGTCGGCTAGCAACCCCTGCTCGATGGCCTGGGCCGAGTCTCGCGCGTCGATGCTGGCCCAGAAGTTGCTGTAGCCGAACATCATCCGGGCATACGGCAGCTCGCGCATCTTCCGCCAATGGTCGGCCCGGGCCGTGTCGCCGTGCATCTCGAAGGCACGCTCCTCCCTGAGCCTATCGTGCTGGGCGATGATCTCCTGTGCAGCGCGGCGCTGCTCCTCTTCGGGCTTCGACAGCAGCTCCTGATAGCTCGCCATCGTTCGCGTTCGCCACTCCTGCATGCGCTCCTCGTTCTCTTCGGTAACCTCGTAGACCCCGGGGAGCCGTAGGAAGACGCTGGAGACGCCCTCGCGCCGCCAGAAGTAGGCGCCGATCTCCTCCATGATCTGCTTCGAGAAGGAGTACGGATCGGTGGTGTAGCGGGGATGTGCCTCATCCATCGGGAAATACTGGAGCGGGAAGCGCTTGATCCCGAAGTTGTAGCCCAGTGCGTTGATCGAGCTGGCACTCACGATGCGCCGGATGCCGGCGGCGGCTGCGGCGCAGTAGACGTTGAAGGTGCCGGTGTCGTTGACATAAAAGATCGCTTCGCTGGTGCCCATCGACGGGTTGGGGATGGCGGCCAGATGGACAATCCCGTCCATCCCCTGGACGCAATCGGTCAGGCACTCGAAGTCGACGATGTCGCACTGCCGGTACGTTGCCCCCTCGATTGTCAGATCGGGGGTCCTGCCGATGACGGTGACGATATGTCCGTGGGCCACAAGTCGCTTGACGGCCTCGCGACCGACGGCGCCGGTGCCTCCTGTAACCAGGACTCGCATAGTGTGTGCCTCCGTTTGAGTGAGCTAGAAGCGATCCGGCTGCCAGATGTAGGGCATGCCTTTGGGGAAGAGGGTGTCGAGCAATGGGAATCCCTCACCGCTCAGACTTACGCCCGCGCTGTTGAGGACATCTCTGGCACTGCGATAGCCTGCGATCAGTTGCGCCAGCTTGTCCTGCGAGAGCTCGAGCCGTACATCGCCCGGCAGTGGGGCGCTGGCTTCGTGCGCCGTGCCTGGCTGTGCAGTGACCTGGCCGTGTTCACGGGCCAGGATTGTGATCCCCAGGTTTGTCTCAAGCACCAGACGGCCCGAGTAGCTCGCGAGCGGTGAGGCCGCCAACCGGCGCGTGAGCTCCGGTGCGAGCTTCTCGAAGAGGGCCTGCTGGTTCATGATGCGCATCATGCCGTCGCCGTAGCGCGGGTAGGCGATGGTCCATGTGGCGCCCCAGCGTTGTGCGTACTCGGCGAAGGCGTGGCCAAGTGGCGCGTGTACCTCGATGGACTCGCACCGCTTCTCGATGGCCTGCTGGGCCAGAGCGTAGAGGATGGTCGCGAAAAGACGATCGTCTCTGGCGCCGACTTCGGCGACCTTGACCGCCGTCGAGTCCCTGTCCCAGACGGCATATCCCATCAGCCTGCCGCCGCCGTCCTCCCAAAGGCACGACTCGGTCCGTCTGTCCCAATCGGTGCCTTTGCGAAACTCGGTGAATGTCTGCGGAGCACGGACGATGGTGCAGGTCCACGCCGCGTTGAGCTCGTTGTAGAGTTCGATCACCGCCGGCATGTCACCGGCTTCGATGGGGCGCGAGATCAGCGCCTCACCCCCTGGCCCGGCAGCTTCGGCATCGCGCGTCTTGATCGTGAAGTAGGGATCGGGCAGCGAGGTGGCATATCCAAACTTGGTGTAGAAGTTTGGGATGCCGAAGAGCATCGAGACGTCATACCCCTCCGCCGTCATATAGTTCAGCGTGTCCTCGTACAGATGGCGCATGTAGCCCTTCATGCGGTATTGGCGGTTCGTGTAGACGTCGCCGATACCAGCCATGCGCACCTGGGCCGTGCCGATGCGCATCTGGAAGTCGATGACCCACAGGTGCGCAATCTCCGTCTCCTCGTCGATCAACATCTCTCGCCTGTGGCTGCGGCCTTCGTCGTTGGTTATGATGTGCATGTAGCGCTCCTGGTTGTCAACTCAGACTTAGCTCGGCGGGCTCCGGTCGAATGCGGGACAGGCGCCGGCGCCCACATGGGTTCGTGCATGGTCACTTCAATGCCACGCGCGATCGGAACTCGGGGACACCTTTGATGCCGAGGTTCAGGTGGAAGAGGGCGCCGGCTAGCGGTCCTTCCTTGTCCCGGTTGCCCGCGCTCGCGGTGGTGACATACATATCGGTGTAGTCCTCACCGCCGAAGGTCACACATGAAACCTTGGGGACAGGGAACATAACACGCTGAACTTCCCGGCCCTCGGGATCATAGCGTACGAGACAGTGCCCGTCCCAGCGCGCGGACCAGACAAAGCCCTCCGCATCGACGGTCATGCCGTCGGGGTGGCCTTCACCGGGCGTCGCCGGTACCTCGACGAAGACACGCTGGTTGTCGATGATGCCCGTGGTCTCGTCGTAGTCGAACAGGTAGATGCGCTGCTTGCGCGTGTCAGTGTAGTACATGCCGCGGCGGTCCGGCGTGAAGCCCAGGCCGTTGGAGAGGCCCACGTCCGATAGCACGAGCGACAGCGTGCCGTCGGTCTCCAGGCGGTAGAGATGGGCCGGACGATCCGGCAGAGGCATGGTTCCGCAGAAGACGCGGCCCGCGGGATCGGCGATGACGTCGTTGAAACGTGTGTTGCGCTCGGCCGGGATCTCTTCGACGATGGTCTCCAGCTCACGGCCGTCCCGCCATATCGCGATTGCGCCCTTGGCCATAAAGAGCAGCAGGGCCCCGTCGGACTGGAGCGTGAACCCGCCAATGGGCGGCCCCTCGAAGCAGCGCTCGTGTTCGCCGGTGGCGGGATCGTAGCGGTAGAGGTAGCCACGGGGAATGTCGAGCCAGTAGAGCGCTTTCTCATCTGGGTGCCACAGCGGGCCTTCGCCGGTAGAGCAGTCTACATCTGCGATCGCTTTCGGTTTCATTTTCGGCTCCTTTTGCCTGTTCTTGTCGTTGGGTGCGGTCAGTTCTGTCTGTGTACTGCGTTGCCAGCGGTGGCGACGGTGCCTGGCTTCCCGGCCGCGTGCGCTTTGGGTGGCGCCAGCGGATAGACGCCTAGCAGCTCGACAGATTCGTACAGTGCTTGGATGTGGGGCTCGGGCCACGGCATCCCCTGGTCCGCTGCACAGAAGTAGCCCCCCGCCGGACCGAGCTGCCACAGGCGCAGCGCCACTTCGTCGCGAATTGCGTCGATCGGCCCGCGGACGATCGTGGCGGAGCTGACACCGCCCTGCAGCGCCATACGCCCTTGAGTCATCTCCCTCAGCTTGGGAAGGTCGTTTGCGGTCGCCTGGATCGGATTGAGGATGTCCACGCCCAGGTCGATGAAGGTCTCCAGCAGCGGCATGACGTGCCCGCAGCTATGGAAGTTGACCAGAACGCCGTGCTCTTTGTAGAGCGCGAGGAGCCGCCGGTACTCCGGCACCAGGAACTCGCGGACAATGCGCGGCGACAACAGCAACCCGCGCTGGGTGCCCAGGTCGTCGCTCAGCCGCACCATCTCGACGCCGGTCGCCAGGTAGTGGCGGGCGATGCCGAGGTGGAAGTCCATGATGCGATGCAATAGCTCGCGGACGGCCTCCGGCTCTGTGTGGAAGTCGATCATCATCGCTTCCATACCCACGAGCATATAGCTCTTCTCCCACAGCGTATCGCGGTGAGAACCAACCAGGAAGGTCGCTTCGCGATCCCAGTCTCGGGCCTGGTCGTAGATCCGTCCACAGATGCGCGGATCGTCGGGGTCGGGCCACGTGTAGGTCTTCAGGGCCTCGGGCAGGTCGGCCAGGGGATGGCCTCTTGGAAAGCCCATTACGCCTTCGTGCTCGCGGTGCCACCGCACGCCCCAGATGTCGGTCCAGTGGCTGCCCACCGGAAGGTGGTGGCCGCCTCCATCGTCACCCGGACGTGCGCCATAGCCTTCGTGGTTAGCGCCGTAGAACGCCAGCCCGTGCTCGGGCGGGCCGGTCAGAACGCGCTCCGGGTGGTCGAAGTGGATGATCCGCAAAGCGGTCTGCTTGGCGTTCATGCCGCTTGGGCCTATTCGCTGTTCGGGAGCATCAGGCCGTGGGCTCGGTCAAGTCCAACTGTTCGATGACCCTCTGGATGGGCGGGTTATCTAGCACGCTCCCGTTGGGCATGACGAACGTCGGCACGACCCATGCTTTCCCGCGCAGGGCAAACAGCTCGTCCATGGCGCCGGGGTCGCGGTCGATGTCTTTGTAGACAAAGGGAATGCCCTCGCGGTTGAGGCGTGCGCGCGCCATCACGACGCTGGGGCACCACATCGCTCCGTACATGGTCAACTGCGGCAATGAGTCCGACATCGGTTCCTCCACTCGTTACAGGCGACAGCACGCGCCCACACGTGCACGCCTGCAGGATGCGACGCGGTTGCGGGGCGGCGACTCAAGTCGCGGACTGCCCCGACCGGCTATTCGCTCCTACGCCCAAACACCTCAGCCAGCGCGAAGGCCGCCGGTTTTGGGTGGCCCTCAAAGTCTATAACGGATGTGTTGGCGGTGCAAGGGAAGCAATCGTGCCCCATCCAGACGATGAACCCGCCGCAAGCCGGGAAGCGGTCTTTGCACGCCTGCGCAGCGACCCGCAGCGCCTCTGCTTGGCGTTGCTGCCCCCAGGCTACGTAAGCCTCCAGCGTCTCGGGCTCGCGCCCGATCTCCTCCGTGTACTGCGGCCATTCGATCCACCACCCCGTCCGGCGCCACAACGGGTTGGCGTAGTCGCCGGGATAGGGGTCGCAGTCCCCGGCGTACCGGCGGATCAGGTCGGCTGAGCTGGGGCCTGGACAGCCGACCTCGGAGCGGAACAACGCGTCGTCGCCGGCCCAATAGGCCCGCCAGGCCGCCATATCCTGGTCCAGCTTCCACGGACCGTGGACGTCCCAGTGCAGTCCCTTGCCCCAGTCCTCAGGGTTGCCGGAGAAGCTCGGGCCCTGGGCCGAGGTGGGCAGGAAGCGTCGCGTGGGATCGAGCTCCGCGACTACGTCCGCGAACGCCCTGAGCATCGGGTGCTCCAGGCCCAGTGGACCCGTGTCGGGTCCCTGGCGACCGTCCTTGTTGTTTGTCAACTCGTTGCCGCCGCACCATAGCAGAAGTGAGGCGTGGTGTTGGCGGCGGCGGATGTACGATCGCGCGATCGCGGTCTGGTCGGCGATGCTCTGGGCGTCCTCGGGTGCGTAGTTGTCGAACCCCGACGACGAGAGCGGAAACTCCTGCCAGACCAGCAGGCCCAGCCGGTCGCACAGGTCATAGAAGGTCTCGCGCTCCAGCACGGCGCCGCCCCAAACGCGCAGGACATTCATATGCAGGTCGCGGTAGAGCCTCAGCCGTTGCGCATATGCCTCGGGTGATACATCGGCGAAGTTCGGCCGTATGGGGACCCAGTTGACGCCCTGCAGAAAGATCGGTTGGCCGTTGACGACGCACAGCCAGGGATCGGCGTCCTCGGGCGCGCCTGCACATGGCTGCCACTCGACATGCCGGAATCCAACGGTTCGCGTCGCGGTGTCGATCGCTTCGCCGGCGTCGTCGAGCAGCGTCACGGTTAGTGTGTAGAGCGGCTGCTCGCCATAGCCGTTGGGCCACCATAGCGCGACATGAAGGTCCTCCCAACGAAGCTCGAACGTCGTGGGTGCATCGCCATCCCCCGTGCCCGGCGCGAGCGACACACTCTCCTGGCGCCGGATGCCGTCGGCAGATTCGAGGGCGCAACGCACGGCGGCGGCGCCTACGCCCTCAATCTGCCCGCGGATCTGCAGCATGCCCGTTCCAGCGGTGGGGTCTGCATCGGTTGTCAGGTGCAGCGTTTCGATCTCCGCCCCCGCGACCACTTCAAGCTGGATCCCGTCCCAGATTCCGATCTGGACCAGGCGTGCGGTCCAGTCCCAGGAGTAGTTGAAGCGTGGCTTCCACTCGGTCATCCTTGAGGTGTAGCCGAACTGCCCCAGCCACCGGGGCGGGCACTCGAAGATGATCTGGAGCCGGTTCTCGCCGGAGTGCAGGTGGGGTGTCAGGTCCACCGTATAGGGCAGGAAGCTGTTGTCGAAGGTCGCGACCTCGTGGGCGTTGATACGGATCAGGCCGTTGCCGTCCAGGCCCATACAGTGCAAGCGCACCTGTGTGCCCTGCTCGAGCCAGGCACCGGGCAGTGTCACTTCGTAGACCCAGTGCCGGTTCTCGACCCACTCGGCTTGCCGCGCGTTCAGCCCCACTTCCCAGTGCGGCACTAAGCCGGCGTCCACCAACGCCTGCTGCACCGATCCAGGCACGCCTACGGGCACGGCCAGCGTCTCGGCCTGCCGGGTGGTGCCAACGGCCATGTTCGACTCAAACCGCCAGGCATGGGGCAGAAACCCTGCCACGCGCCAGTCAAGCTGACTAAGGTCGTAGATCGTTTTCATAGCGAACTCCTATAGGTCCGGTGGGATAGGATTCGGCGTGTCCCGGTCACCGTTCTATACGTGATCGAACGGGAACACGTAACACGGAACGGGAAGCAGGGCGCTGAGCCCGGCCGGCAGATCCGCCCCCTCTCCCGAATCCGGGCGGGCGGGGGGCCCACCCAGAAGCAGGCGCGCTGCCGCCGCGGGCGAGTATTCGAGGTAGACGTTGGCGTGTCGTCCGGGTTTGATGTCGACCTGCCCGCCCTCAACGGCGAGCGTCGTTACGGCAATACGGTCGTGCTCGCGGATGCCCAGGGCCACGGCGAAGTCACGGATCGCCGCGGCACGGGAGGCCAGGTAGTCCTGCGCGGCGGTCAGCAGCGCAGTCAGGTCGTTGATCCGGTACATGTGGCTGTTACCGCTGCTCCAGTAGTTGGCATAGGGCATCAGGCGCGCCAGTCGCTCGCGGTCCCACATCGACAGGCGCCACGTAGCGCGGTCGCCGAAGTTCCACGCCAGCATGGCCCGGATGATCCCAGTCTCGTTGCCCGAGGCCGAGACGAGCTCCATGATCCGAATCTCGTGCCGGTCCTGCCCTGCGAGAATGGCGTATCCATCGTCCGCGATCCAGAACCGCAGGTCCATCTTGTGGATCTGTTGATCGAGATGGGGTCGCACTGCGTGGCATGCGGGCAATGGCTGGTAGCGCCGGATCGTATCCAGCGCTTCCTGTGGCAGGACCTCCTCGATCTCGGCGGGCTCGACGTGGTGCCATTCCAGCGAGCGCCGAGAGAAGGAGAGGTCGTAGACCGGGGAAGCCAGCTCCCAGCCAAACGTGTTGTAGCGTTGGCGATCGCCGCCGAGCCATGAGACCGGGTAGTGCAGCCGTCGCATCTCGTCAATGACGTGATACAGGAGCCGGCTCATGTAACCCTTACCGCGCGCCGCGGGCGAGGTTGACACCGCACCGATGCCACCTACGGTGAGGCGGACGCCTGCGGTGGCGGTCTCGATGGGATAGAGGCCGACGTGGGAAACGATCTCGCCTTCCTCCTCGATGGCGTAGGACCACGAAAGCGCCTCTTCCGCCGGCTGGTAGAGGTGGGGCAAGGCCCGTTCGAAAAAGGCCTTCGAGTGGCCAAAGGCCCGCTCCAGGTAACGCATAAAACGCTCGAACTCTTCGGGCCGTACGTGTCGGATCTCGGTGCTCACGGAATTCTCCTGATCAGGCTGTCAAGTGCGGTTCGATACGTAGGGTGGCGATCTCCCAGGGACGCATCCGGAGCCGGACCGCACCTCCCTCTACGAGCAGCGGTTCTCCGCCAGGCCGCGACGCCGGCCCGCGCTCCAGCAGGTTCACCCGAGTCACCGCGGCGACCGGGAAGGGCAGGTGGATTGTGGCCTCGCCACCGCGCCCCCGGAACTCGTGCAGGCGCAGGATGACGGCGTCGTCTGCCTCGGCCCGCTTCACTGACGCGATACGGACGGCGTCCGCTTCGATCCAGGGCATCGCGGGCAGGTGTGCCGTACCGGATACCGCCAGGAGGCCGGCATTGTAGGCTTCGGCGTCAAAGACGATGCTGCTTTCGGCAAAGGTGCCGGCGTAGGCTACAAGCGCCACATCGAAGGCGTGGTCGCCTGCATCTCGCATACCGTCCCACGCCGTCATAGTGTAGAACTCCGGCTCGTGAAGATAGGTTGGAATCACGGGGCTGCGCAAGAGCGCCAGCAGGATGACGTCGCTTGGAGACGGGTCCGTGCCCGCCGCCTCGATTCGGTAGGAGGGGGTGCCCCGGTTGATCAGGGCCACACTGGCTGTATCTCCCTCGACACCGGCCCAGTTCACGGCGGGCCAATCACCGTTTGCCCCCGCCCACCCGAAAGTGGGTTCATAAGCATCGCGCGCCAATATGCCGTAAGGGATCTCGTACACGTGCCGGCCCGTGAACGGCACCGGCATCGCCAGTCGCAGGCGCGTGTTGAATGCGTCCCAGTGTGCGTCGAGGTGGAACGCCACCCTCGCCAGGCCCCGAACCAGCGTGACCGTCAACTCGCCTTTGAGGGCGGCGCCTGAAAGGCCAGCCTCGCGCGGCGCGACGATGCTGTAGCGCAGTCGCTGGAAAGCCGGCCCCTGTTCGATCCGCAGCAGCCGGGTGTAGGGAGCCAGGCCAACACGGCTCTGGTCGGGATGCAGCGTGGCCCAGGGCGAGCCCTCGTCGTGCTCCAGGATCAACTCGGCAGGGCGGTAGCCCGCTGCCCGGGCGACGTCCTCTCCGAGCGTGCGGTCGTGGATCGTACGAAGCCCCTCCGCATCGGCCTCGATGCGGAAGCGCTCGTTCTCGATGACGACACGGGGAGTGCCATCGCGGGTGAGCGCGTCCAGGGGCTTGACCTCGGTGAGCGTCGCGGCCCCATCCGACACAACGCGGTAGGCTCGGGTGCCGAAGCCTGGCACGTCTGTCGCGACAAACTGCAGCGTGGTCGCGCCGTCGTCGGCGCGCCGTGCGTCGAGCAGGGGGATAGCGGTGCCCGATGCGTCCTGCAATGCCGGCTCAAGCGGCGCTGCTTCGAGCGTCACGGTGCACACGCCCGTCTGCGACTGCGCGGTCGGGTTGATCGCGGTGACGACGCCCGGCGCCTCCGCGACCAGGTGCGCCAATGCTTGCCCGCGCACGCTGGCCGTCGCCGCGTCGATTTCATCCCATGTATCCTGCAGCTCGGTGTAGGCCGGGTCGACATGCGTGGCTGTGATGGCATCGTGGAACATCGTGAAGCATAGCTGCCGCCAGATCTCTTGCAGCGCTGCCGCGGGATATGTCTGTCCCAACCGTGACGTCATGACGGCAAGCGTTTCGGCGACCAACAGTGCGTACTCCTGGCGGCGGCAGACCTGTTTGGTCTTGATACGCGTTACCCAGCAGCCGGCGTTGTTCGGGTTGAGTTCGACAGAGGGATGGACATCCTGTGGTTCAGCCGCGTCGCTGCCCTCGATCCACGGGGCGATATAAGGGTAAGCCTCTTCCTCGAGCGCGAAGGCTACGTCGTAGCGGTCGCCGCGGGCGCTGGCCCAGGCCAGCAACTCCGGGTTGGGCAGCAGCTCCTCGGGCGTGACGGGTACCAAAGCGGCGCCGAACTGTGCCAGCGCTTCGTCGTTGATCGGGCCGGGAAGCCAGGCCCGCTCGACGAGCTGGATGCCGCGCCCGTCACACGCATCACACGCAATGCCGCCGATCTCGCGGGTGCCGTGGCAGGCCGGACAGGGCGGATACTTCGTGTTGCCCCCACCCACTGCCGCGATGGGCAGTGTCCGGTGGACGACCGTACTGCCGTCGAGCCCGCGCCAGTAGATACCTGTAGCAGGTGTGTAGCTCAAGCCAGTCACCCAGGCCATCTCGCAGCCGCGCAGGATCTGTGGCAGTTGGGCCGAGTTGCCGAAGGCGTCGTAGCGTACAGCCAGCCGGGTACGCTGACCGAACGTCTCCTCGACCCACAACAAGCCAATGAGATAGTTGCGGATCAGGCTCTCGCCCAGAACCATGTTGCTGTCGACGATGGCCTCGCCTGCCCCTGTCACCGCGAACCGGCCTTCGCGCGCAAGGGCTAGGAGCGCCTCACGCTGCTCTGGGTGGCGCGCCAGGAACTTGCGCACGACGATCGCGCTTTCGGCTTCGAAGGCGTACTCGGGGTGGGCCTCCGCCAGCGCCAGGTTGTCGAGCATATAGGTTGCTTCGAGATCGGCGTACGAGACGAAGGTCTGCCCCTCGAACGCGAAGCTGCGATCCCAGCAACGTCGCCAGGTTGGGTCGAAGTGGTTGTTGACGAAGATGAGCAGCCGGGGGTGGGTCGGCGGTGTTGCCATCGACGTCATTTCCTGCGCGTGGCTGGTTGGGTCTCGGGCGGCGTATTGCCGGCGCTGAGCGCCCTGTGAGTGAGCCATAACAGGGCGATGCTCAAGGCTGCGATGACGAGCAGGGCCGCCTCTGCGGCTACCGGGCCCCAAGTCTGGTTGACCACCACGGCGACCGCGTTTGCCGTGGCGTGCCAGAGGATCGCGGCAGGAAGCGCCCAGAGTGCGCTCTTGCGGAAGGTCATCACGACGAGCGTTGAGAGGCTCACGTGGAGGATCATAGCCATCACCCGCTCTGCCGCTGCCAGGAGCGGCATATACCAGGGCGTCTGCCAGAAGGCGGCCACGTCCGCTGCGGTCTGCTCCAGCAGTTCCTCGGGAACCCCCAGCGTTGTCAGATCAGGCGTGCGGGTGATCACGATGACGTTCACGAGCGTGGTCACCACGAAGAACGCCGTCAGAATCGACTCGATCCCGCCGTGACCCAGGCCGAAGTAGACCGCTTCGCGCCAAGTGCGGGCATCCTTCTGCCAGAAGCGGTAGGCCAGGTAGCGCGCTGCCTCCTCGAAGATACCGGCGGAAAGCCCGAGCACAATAGCCTGGGCGATCACCGGACGCTCCGACATATTCAGCACCTGCCCCAAGATGCTATTGGCCGGAATGTGCAGGATCTGGGACGCCACAAACGTCGCGGCGCCGGCGAGGGCCAATCGCAGGGGCAGCGACCACCGGCGTCCCACGATCAGCAGTGCCGCGATGGGCAGCGCAATCATCACAAGGGCCTCGAATACGATCAGAACAATGAGCAGCGTAGACATGGCATTCCTTTCATGCAGCTAGCGCGACGGGGCTGTGGCTCCCTCAAGGTGTGCGCGCATCCGGTAGTAGGGCAGGCCGTCCTCACCGGTGAAGGTGCCGTAACGTACGAAGCCCTGCTTCTCGTAGAGGTGTTGAGCGACCGCGTTGTCGGTCACCACGGTGAGGACGACCTGCGGCAGGCCCTGGGCACGAGCCCACGCCATCACCTGCGACATAAGGCGTGTGCCAAGGCCCCGACCGTGATAGGCGTCGCTGACTGCCAGGCCGAAGACCGGTCCCTGCTCGGGATCGGTCGCGTCGAGCGCCCAGAGGAAACTCCAGCCGACGATTGTGTCGCCAGCGGCTCCCTCAGCATCGTCGCCACCGCCCAGGATCGCCACGAGGTCGAACTTGGTCGGGATAGGCGGTCGGTTCTCGGCGGCGATCGCTGCGCAGACGGCCGTCGTCGTCGTCTCATCGATTGGGCGGAACGTACGTTTGGACGTGGGACTCAGGCCGTTGTAGAACGCGCAGAGCGCCGCGGCATCGTCAGGCTGCAAACGGCGCAGAATGATCGAATCGTCCATGGTCATAACAGTTCCGAAGCCAACCTCACGCTCGCGGGCCGACCCACTGCGGTGAAGGTCAAGACGGATTCCAGGAAGACCGATTCGTCCCGCTTCTCACGGATTGGGCCTGTGTGGTCGACCCGCGCGACCTGAATCTCGACCTGGCGGGCACCGGCCTCCTCGGCCAGGCGCTGTAGCTGTTCCGGAACGACAGACTCTGTATAGGCCACGCAGGCGTCGAGCGTGTCGGCGTCGTGGATTGTTTCGGTCAGCCCCAGGTTCCCGGGCAGGTGGACGCGGTAGACTTCGCCGAACTCGATAGGCCGGATCAGCACGGTAGCCCGCTGAACCACGCTGCCCACCACCGCGCCCACGGCGTTGGCGACGCTGGCGTGTTCGGGCAGCAGCAGTTCGGTGTGGAGCTGCTCGGCGGCGCCCGGCATATATGCGCCCACCGGCGCACCAACAGCCACGATAGGCTGCCGTAGCGTCATGTGGCACGCCAGGTCGGTATCCGCGACCAGGTCCAGCGCGCGCGCTAACAGGCCTGCAGCCAGCGGCTCGGTCGACCAATTCGCAGGCGCCACCTCGTCGCTGAGGACTTTGGTAACGAGCTCGGTGGCCACACGATTTGAGACTTCGCCAGCCACCAGCGTACAGAAAGCCTCGACGGAGAGGTCGAGCTGGCGTGCCAGGAGCTCCGCCGCCAGCCGTGCGGCCTCGACGTCCCACGCGACGAAGCGCCCGAGGACGTGAAGCGCATCGGTGGGCGTGAACCCGGCCCGCAGGACAAGCTGCTGTGCCACCAACCGGTCGATGCGCTCCATCAGGAACGTGAAGTGAGCGTGCTCCTGTGCCAACGAGATGAGCGAGACCGCGCCCGTCTGAACGCGTGCGACGAGCGCACGGTCCGCCTCAGCCAATCCGGGGCCTGGTGAGCGCCGCGCGACCAGGAACTGCGCGACGCTCGGCAGCAGCGCCCGCTTCTTGATGGTCTGCTGGCGCCGCAGTTCATCGAGGATCTCGGGATGTTCGGACGCCAGTCGGCAGAGAGGCAGAACGCGCTGAGGCCCCAGGGCGATAGGGCGGGGGGCCGTGTGCCCAGGATGTCGCGCGCCGTTGGTGCTGAAGGTGACGTGGCTGTCTCCGCCCAGCCCCACCGTGTGCACGTCCGCGGCCTCGACCATCGTGCGCCAGCGCCCCACCTGCGCTCCCTGTGGGTTCAGACGGGGATGGCCATCGCGCAACGCGGCGATGTCCGTGGTAGTGCCACCGACGTCGACAACCCAGACGTCTTTGCGCCCGGCGACGTGCCAGGCGCCCACGACGCTGGCAGCTGGCCCCGACAGGATCGTCTCGATGGGCCGCTGGATGGCCCACTCCGACCGCACGAGCGAGCCATCGCCTTTGACGATCATCAGTGGGGCGGAGACCCCCTTCGAATCCAGGCTTGCGCGCACCGTGAGGATCAGGTCGCGCAGGGTGGGGATGAGGCGTGCGTTCAACGCCACGGTCGTGGCGCGACGTATGGCGTTCAGCTTGGTCGTGAGCTCATGGCCGCAGGTGACCGGGAGTGGCATCCCACGTTCGCCGGCGGTGAGCTCCTCGATGAGGGCCTTGACGCGCAATTCGTGATCGGGATTGCGCACGCCGAAATAACCCGAGACGGCGAACGCTGCGACCCGGTCCCGTCGCGCGAGGATTGCATCGCGTGCGGCGGTTTCGTCCAGGGGTATGCGCTCCTCGCCGTCGATGGTGTGCCCACCCTGAATGTAGACCACGTCGTCGGTCACGAGCTCTTCCTCGAACTCGCGCTGACGGATGAAGTCCGGGTCGTATCCGATGAGCAGCAGGCAGACGGAGCCGCCTTGACCCTCGACGATGGCATTGGTCGCCAGTGTCGTCGACAGGCCCACGAGCCCCACCGCCTCGGGCGCAATCTCCTTCGCGCTGTGCCCGTCGAGCCGGGCTTCGGGCCCGAAGACGTTCGCGATGGCTTCGGCGATGCCGGTGGCCAGGTTCCGGTGGGTCGTCAGTGCCTTGGTGCGCGCCAGCACGCTCCCTGTGTCTTGGTCTACGAGGACGGCGTCGGTATACGTGCCGCCTGTGTCGATGCCGAGTGCGATGTCCATGTCCGATATAGCAATCCCTTCTATTAGAATGGCGATCAGTCGCCGCCTTCAGGTGTCAGCAGGCAGCAAGCTCTGCTATGGCTGAGGTTCTGGAGGCCTTGCCTAGAGCCTGGGCTCAGAGCCCGGTCACTTTGCCTAGAATCGATGTCGAAAGGCCGTCGTAGGCGTCGTCGAATGCCAGTGTCACGGCCTTGCCCAAATCCATCTCCTGCGTGGAGGCGACGGGATGGGGGTAGACGGGCACCCGCGCGCCAAGCCTCACGTACAGAGGCATGTGTTCGAGGGGCACGGCGACGCGGGTGAGCCACTGCGGCCCCTGGTGATGCACCCCGGTCCATACATCCACCCACGTGCCGGCGGGCAGATAGACATCCCGCATGCTCCTGGCGTTCATCACCGGTGCAACCAGGAAGTCGTCGCCGAAGTAGTAGGCGTCGTCGATATGCCAGCAGGTAGGATCGTCCTCGTGGTGCAAGACGAGCGCGCGAAGGAGGGGCAGACCGGTTCGTACGGAGCGGCGCGCTTGGTCGACGATGTACGGGATCAGCGCATAGCGCAGCTTGAGCCACTTGCGCACTGTGTCGGCCACCGCCGGGTACGCGTAGGGCTCGCGAGGCGTCGAGCCGTGATAGCGCAGGTGAGATGTAAAGACGCCGAATTGCGTCCAACGCACGTATAGCTCGTCGGACGGCCAACTGGCCATGAAGTTCGGCAGCCCGTGGAAGCCGGGCACGTCGTGGCTCCAGAATGCGAAGCCCGACAGCCCCAGATGCAGCCCGCCGCGCAGCGAACCGGCCATACCATCCCAGGAGCAGGCGGCATCGCCTCCCCAGTGGACCGGGTAGCGCTGGCAGCCGGCCCAACTCGTCCGCGCCCAGATGATGCCCTCGCCGGTGACCTGCTGCGTGATCTCGAACGCCGCGCGCTGGTAGAGCAGGCCGTAGAGGTTGTGCAGCTTCTCGGCGGGCAGCCCGGCGAAATCGCCATTGGGGTCGACATCCTCACCGAAGTCAGTCTTGATGGCCGAAGCGCCCAGCTTCAGCAGGCGTGCCACCAGACCCTGGTACCATGTCACAGCTTCCGGGTTCGAGAAGTCGATCTGTCCGGCGACCCCCTGCGCGGAGAAATCGGACTCTGACGCCGCACCATCAGTAGGAACCCCCTCCGGGAGGGATCCGCCGGCGGACGACGCAGCCTTGAGCGGCGCCAGATAGCGGTTGGCCTTGGCCTCCGCCAGTAGCTTGTTTCCTGGCCCAATGTTGGGCGTCTGCCAGAGCGTGATGCGAAAGCCCTGTTTGCGCATCGCGGCCATGAAGCCCGCGGGGTCAGGGAAGCGCTCCTGGCTGAACTCCCACTCGCAAACCCAGTCCTTGGCAAACCAGCCTGTGTCAAGGTGCAGGACGTCGCACGGGAAATCTCCGTCGCGCAGTTGGCGTGCGACGGAGCGCACCTCGTCGGCACTGAAATAAGTCATCCGGCTCATCCAAGTACCATAGCTCCACAGCGGCATCTCCGGCGGGAACCCCGTAAGGCGGCGGTAGTTGTAGAGCACGCGCTCCACCGAGCCGCCGCCGATCACGAAGAGATCGAGGGCCGGCTCCTCGACGAGGCCCTGCGCGGCGCGCGTGGAGATGTCGGCAAGCGAGAGCCGGATGTGCGACGGCGTATGCATAAAGAGCCCATAGGGCCGGCTGGAGAGGTAGAACGGCACGTTCTTGTAGGCGCGCCGGTTGTTGACGCCGAGCGCATCGGTGTTCTCGAGGACCAGCGTGCGTCCGGACAGGTCGAGCTTGGCGAAGCGCTCCCCGGTGCCGGCGAATCGCTCGGTGGACTCGGCGTGGAACCCGAACAGGGCGCGGTGCGGTTGGTCTCCGCGCGTAACGTAAGCCATGGGCAGCGCTTCCACCTTGGGCGGGAAGAAGTGGTCGTGGTCTGCCAGCCGCACGGGCGTCTTGCCGTCGGGAAAGAGCGTGATCTCGAGTGTTTCCTGTGGCGCGGGGAGTGAGGTGCCGCCCCAGGGACGCACCGGTGGATCGGCCATCGTCACGCTGAGGCGCAGGACGCCCGATGGGTCGAGAACCTCCCATCTTGATCCCGTTGACCTGAGCGACAGCGGCTGAACGATCAGACTGGGATCGAGCGCCAGCATAGGGCCGTCCTCTCCGATCAGACGGCTCTCAGCCTCGCCGGCGAACGTGATGGACAGCCGTAGAGCCACCGGGCCATCAACATCATCATAGGCGCGCACCCGGAGGAAGTGTTTCTTCTGAGCGCGGCTGTCATCGGCCACCGGACGCAGACCACCCGTCTGTGCCTGGAATGGGACAGTGATGATCACGTCTCCGTCGACCACCTCTGCCGCCGTCGGCCGGTAGGCGCGCCAGAGGACGTCCTCTCGCGCCTCCGGTCGATCGAAGTCGAGCAGGTCGACTAGAAAATCGTTGCCCTGTTTCACTGTAGAGCTCCTTGACACCGTATGGGGCGCCGGGCAGCGGGCCCTGCCTCGGCCCCTGCCGCCGCGCCCCCATCAGTCGCCTCTGTCATCCCCCCGATTGTACTGTGACCCCAGCACGGGACAACCTGTTGAGACCACGACACCACACAGCGAGACGCCGGGACTCGCAGAGCCCGGCGTCTCACGGTCTGTCTTGATACCGGCTAAAGGCCCGGTCAGAACTCGATGGTCTTGCCTGGACCCTCGGCGAACGCCTCGAAGAGGCGGGTCACCTGCCAGGCGTGCTCCAGGGTGCCCTTGACCGGCGGGCGATCTTCCAGCAGGGCGCGGGCGAACTCGTTGACTTCCCCATAGTAGCCCAGCAGGAAGAGGCCCTTGTTGTAGAGCTGCCCGAGCGAGAACTCCGGCTCCCAGACGGCAGAGACCTGCTCCGGCGCACCCTGGTAGTAGTTGGGCTCGTTGCCGTAGCCCAGCCCCACCATCCGGTCGTAGAACACGCGGATGTTGTTCTCGACGACAACGCGCCGTCCACGGTCCGAGATCAACACAGTGCGCTCCATCCCACGGTTGCCGGGCGCGCCGTGGCTGAACGTCATCGCCGCGACGGCGCCGGATGCGTAACGGAAGGTCGCCAGCCCCGCGCCATAGGCGCTGCGCTCGTAGCTGAGCGACGCGGGCATGCCCAGCAGGTAGAGGAGCAGTGAGGCAGGGTGGCAGAGGTGGTCCAGGAACCCGACGGCGGACGTGCGCTGCCCTTGGTCAAGGTAGGCCTGGAACTCGTCCACCGCGGGCACGTATTGCGGGTAGTCCAGTGTCGCGAGAGAGAGGGCCCCGAAGTCGTCATCCGAGATCAGGGCCTTGGCCTTCTCGTTCGCCGGGAAGAACATCTTCTTGAGGCCGACCATCATGTGCTTTCCGGCGGCGCGTGACGCGGCCTGCAGGCGCTCGATCTCCGCCGTGGTTGCGGCAGGCGGCTTCTCGGTCCAGACGTGGCAGCCGGCAGCCAGGCAATCGGCCGCGAGCGCAGGGTAGAGTGGACGGCCCTGCGGGTCGTAGCCGGTCACGATGAAGACCGCATCCAGGTTCTCGCGGGTGAGCATCTCATGGTAGTCGGTATAGGCGCGCTGGGCGCCGAATTGGGCGGCGAACGTCCGCGCTTTCGCCGGGACGAGGTCGCAGACAGCGACGAGGTCCACCGGCGCGAACTGAAACGTGGGGTAGATGTTGCGGAACGAGTGTGAGCCGCACCCGATGAACCCCGCGCGAATGCGGGGCTCATCGACCGGCCGGCCGTGGAAGTCGATGCGCATGATCGCTCTCAGCCCTTCGCAGATGCGATGACCTGCTCGATCTTCTGCGCCACCGCTTCCGCTTCGGCCGGGGCCAGCGCCCCAATGCGAAAGTCTGCGCGGAAGGTGTCACCCGGCGCGATAGCCTTGACGTTGCCCTTTGCCTTCTCGGCGAGGTATCCTTCCGGCTCGCACGTTCCGGCCTCGACGAGGGCGATGGCGTCCTGATCCGCCGTGCGTGAGATCCAGCGCGTGCCCTTGGGGAGCTGCTCCGGGCGGTGGCCGATGTAGTCGGCGGCACCGTCAGGATGGAGCTGCAGCGAGTGCGCCCACCCGTCGGCGTCCGGTAGGTAGTCGATGAAGAAGACCCCCTCCGGATCGAATGCGAGATCGGGCTTGAGCACGTGGTGCATCTCGGGCGTGCGGCCCAGTGCCTGGATGAACTCGACGTACCCCGGCCCTGGTGTGATGTGCGAGGGGATGCTCGCGCGCACGCGCACGTGCTCGGGTGTGGGGATGGCGCTGTAGACCAGGCGCCCATTGTCGGCGGGCCTGAAGTTGACGTGGGCCAGATAGAGCAGGTCCTGGGGCGATTGCTTGAGGTTGGTGATGTTCATCGAGACGGCAAAGGTCGTCGCGCCGGCGTAGAGCTTTGCCATGGGGTGTGCCAGGTAGTTGTGGGCGAAGGCTACGGTGTGGCGGTACTTGCCGCCGAGGCCAATGTAGCTGCCTTGCGCATCCTCTCCCAACACGACATAGGCCTTGCCGTAGGGCGCATTGGGCAACTCACCGTGAAGCGGGTGGGTGTCCCCCGGACCCGGCGAGCCGACGCCCGTGATCCCGCAGTGCTGCATGAATCCCCCGAAGGTGTCGAGGAAGACACGGGTGGGATAGGGTTGATCGAACATCGACTTCATCGTTAGGCTCCGCCCGTTGAACGCGACCGACCAGACCTGCTGCCCCTGGAAGGGAAGCAGGTCCAACTCGCCGTTGTCGCTTGTCAGGCGCAGGCCGCAGACGCCGCTGTCGAAGCGGAACGTCCGGGCGACGAGCGCGCCCGAGTCCGTGGCACGCTCGACGAGCACTGCTTCTCGGGCATTGAACATCTCAGGCGTCAAGTTGATGATGGTTTCGGGATTTCTCATTGTGCATACCTCCTGCTATCGCGATAGGCGATTCGATATGGATGGTGTCCGACAGCGAGCCGAGGGGAGATGCAAGGCCACCTTCACCGGTCTCGCTGCCGATTCTGAGTCTGGCTCTCGGATGCCGATCACCCGGGTCGCTCAGCTCCACAGCCGGTCGTGCGAGCGCTCTTGATCCCACTCGTCTGTGGGCTCGAAGTAGCCGGGATGGTCCGGGTCGATGTGTTCGCGGATCATCTCCTCGTTCAGTTCGGCGAAGCCCAGGCCCGGGGTCTCCGGCACCTGGATGTAGCCGTCCTGAATCAGGGGGTTCGGTAGACCTGTCACCAGGTCGTTCCACTTGGCCTCGTCTACCGAGTGATTCTCCAGGACCAGGAAGTTCTCGGTGGCGGCGGCGCAGTGGACGCTTGCCAGGGCAGCGATGGGAGAGCCTGCCATGTGCATGGCCATCGCGATGCCGTACTCCTGGGCCGCATCACCGATGCGCTTGGTCTCCAGGATGCCGCCGGAGCTTGCCAGGTCGGGGTGGATGATAGAGACAGCGCGCTTTTCGAACAACGGCATGAAGTTCTCTTTGAGGTAGATATCCTCGCCGGTGCAGATCGGGGTCTTCACCGCGCGCGACAGCGTCACGTATTGGTCGGCGAACTGCCACGGGAGCATATCCTCGTACCAGGCCAACGTGAACTGGTCGAGCGCCAGTCCCAGGCGGATGCACGATTCCAGCCCGATGTGACCGAAATGATCCACGGCGAGGGGCACCTCGTAGCCAACCACGCTGCGGACATCATCCACGTAGCGGCACAGATGGTCGATACCCTTCTCGGTGATCTGGATGCCCGTGAAGGGGTGCATGATCGTGTAGCTGCGCAGGGTGTCGGGGAAGCCGATCAGCGCGTCGGGCACGTTGCGCAGCAAGCCGATCCCGACGTCCATCTTGAGGAACTTGAAGCCCTGCTCCATCCGGGCCTTGAGGCGCTTGCCCATGGTCTTGCCGTCTGGCTCGGAGTGCGTGTCGCTGTAGATGAGCACCTTGTCGCGGAACTTCCCACCTGCCAGCATGTAGGCCGGGACGCCGTAGGCTCGTCCTGCCAGGTCCATCAGCGCCATCTCAATGGCGCACACGCCGCCGGCCTGGCGCGCGTGATGGCCAAACTGCTTGATCTTGCGGAAAACCTTGTCGACGTTACAGGGATTCTCCCCCAGGATACGGCTCTTGAGCATCAACGCGAAGGTGCTGCTGGCGCCATCGCGGACCTCGCCGTAGCCGGAGAGACCCTGGTTCGTGTCGATGCGGATGAGCGGCACCCGCATGGGGATGCCCTTCAGGTGAACGACGCGCATATCGGTGATTCTGAGATCCGACGGACGGGAGTGCTGGTTGACATACTGCTCGCTGATCTGGGTCATAGTCGTTCTGTTTCCTCCGATGAGATAGGGTAAGCCAGATGGGTCATGGGCTCGTGGTCGCCGGGTGGCATGATCGTGTTCACGCTTAGGCGCTCTTGCTTCAGCGCTGTGCACACTTCTCCCACAGGAAGTCATAAGCGCGTGCGCCGCTGATGCGGTGACGGCCCTCGAAGTAATCGGTCTCGACCTGGTCCGCAGCGCCGAAGAGCCCGTAGATCTCGCGGGCTCGGGCCACGCTGCGCTGCACGGATTCGAGCGGGAAGATGGGGTCGTAGGAGCCAGCTTCGACGAGGAGCGGGCGCGGCGCGATAAGCCCGACCAGGTCGTACATCTCCCCAAACTGCCACAGCCCCGGGACGAAGTTGCAGGCGCAGTGCGACATCGCCAGGATGCTGTCGCGGAAGGTGCTGTAGTAACCGCTGATCACGCAGGCTTTGATGCGGGCGTCGATGCACGTCGAGAAGAAGGTGTGCATGCCGCCGCCGGAGATCCCCATCGCGCCCATCCGCTGGGTGTCGGCGTCGGGCCGGGTCTCGAGGTAGTCGACCAGGCGCAGGGCGTCGTGGACGCGCAACCCCGCGACCGAGCCGCCCAGGTGGAAGGCGAGCATCGCGGTATGGGTGCACGTGGTGGGCGTGCCCTGCCCAATCGTCGTGTTGAGGTAGGAGAAGTCGGTCTGGCGTTCGCCGAAGCACGAGATCTCCGGCGCAGCAACGAGGAACCCACGCTGGCACAGGGCCACGCCGAAGTGCTGGTGGTAGCCCTCAGGCGTATCGCGCTCCTCGCCGTCTTCCCACAGGCCTACGATGTCCTTGACGCCGTAGCCGTGCCCGTGAAACGCGAGCGCGACCGGGTGCGGGACAGGTCCTGTGTTGGGAATCAGTATGTAGACCGGCATCAGGGTATGGGCCGACGTGCGCAGCACCCACTTCTCGCGCGTGTAGGTGCCCTTGTCCACGCGCTCGATGCATTTCGGCGCGAGTGGCGCGCCGGGAAGATCGGTGAAGCCAAGGACGTCGCGTAAGGCCGGGCGGGTCTTCTCCTGCCACGCGCGCCCTGCATCCGCGTTCGCTGCCTGGAAGCGATACGGTGCGCGCTCTGGGGCGTAGCGCTGCCAGAGCGCCGTAGCGGGCTGGAGCTCGGTAAGGGTCTTGATGTCGAGCAGGTTTGTTGGCATAGGGTTGGCTCCTTCGAGAAGGCTCGGCTGTGTGTCCCGGGTTGCTATCCCCAGAAGCGGCCAGCTGGGCACGTGCCGGTTAGCCCGGGCGCGCTCCGCGCAGCCCCGGTATCGTCGCGTTGGCGTAGGGCATGATGCCGACGCGCGCAGTGCCGGGCAGCGGCGCGACTGCAGCGGCGACGGCCTCTTCCAGTGTCGCAGGCGTGAGCAGGAGCTGCCGCACGCGTTTGGGATCCATATCCGACACAATCCACAGCCCGCTTAGCCGGACCGCGTCCCTGCCGAAGATATAGGCCTTGTGGGGGCCAATGCGAAAGGGCTCGCGGGTAAACTGTGCCATGGCTTCTGCGTGAGAGGTGAACCCGCGTGCCATGTACGTTTCCCATCCCTGGCTGCCAGAGCCGTCCTCGCAGGCAGCCACGAGAACGATCGCGCCCCCCTCGCGCGTTACCCGGTTGGCGCACGAGACTGCCTTGTGCGCCTGGTAGAGGTTGATGTCCTTGGGGTAGCCGCCCGGGCTGGTGATCATCACATCGAAAGGCTCGGGCACCTCGATCTCGTAGATGTGCCGGAGGCGTGGTATTGCTGTGTGCATCACCGCCTGCGGGCTTCCGGCGAACGCGGCGACGATTTCCTTGTGGTCGTTCATCACGACGTTCAGGGCAAAATGCACCCCCAACATACGCCCGATCTCCTCGACGTCCTGTCGCAGGGGATTGGTCTCGTAGCATGCCAGCACCGAGCGCGCATCCAGCAGAAGACTATGGTTGGCCGTGATCGTCTCCCGTCCGGCCAACCCAATCGCTGCGCTCTTCACGCCGCCTGAGTACCCCGCGAAGTGGTGCGGTTCGACATTGCCCACAACCATGCGCAGGTCTGCCTCCATATAGCGGCGGTTGATGCTGACCGGTGTGCCCCGCGATGTGGTCCCCAGGGCCACTTGGTCGGCGGCATCGCAGTCGTGCGAGACGACCGGATAGCGCGCCAGCACGGCGGGCGGCACGACGCTGGCGAAGCTCTCCGGCGGCATCGGGATGTGTGTGCCGGTGGCGATTACCAGTGTGATGGCCTCGGGGGGCAGCGCCAGCTCCCGTTCCAGTGCCTCAAGGAGCGGGGGCAGCAGCAGATGGTGGGGTACCGGGCGCGTCTTGTCGTTGATGGCGATGGCGACGGATCGGGCGGATTTGAAGTCTGCCAGGCACGTCCCGCCGACCGGTTCGGCCAGGGCCGCGGTAATGGCGCCTATGGGGTCGGGCGCCGCAGCGGTTTCCTTGGGCAGGAGTTCTGTTACCTGTGCATCCGTCTCCAGCACCAAGGTCAGCGTTCGCCGCCCGTATGGGAGTGTGTAGGTCTGTCTGGCCATCTTGCGGTTAGTCTAGCCCGCTTTCGCGGCGTGGCAATCGCCCAACGGGCAGCCGGGGCCGCCAACCCTGCAGGATGCAGCCGCCCCGGAACGCGGATCGTCCACAGACAACGCATTCGGGCGAGAGCCAGCTATAATAGAGTGTCGTAGCAGCTGTGGCGATCGGTAGCGGTCTGCCTGTGTGCCGGCGTGTTCCCGGGCTTGCTGCGCTTGACCGGCTGATCGCCCGCCTACTGGGGTTCGGCTACAGACACGCGCTGCGTACATTGATCACGGGGAGGTCATCATGTCCGAGTTCAGGCCGGCGGACCATCCGCATCGCCGCCTCAATGCTCTCACGGGGGAATGGATCACGGTGTCACCCCACCGTACGAAGCGGCCCTGGAAGGGCCAGGTAGAGCGTCCGCCCCAAGATGACCGGCCAGCGTACGACCCGGCCTGTTATCTGTGCCCCGGCAACGAACGGGCCGGGGGTGCTCAGAATCCACAGTACACGGCCACATACGTCTTCACGAATGACTTTGCGGCACTTCTGCCGGACACGCCCTCGGTCGATGTGCAGCCGCATCCCTTGTTGCGCGCGCAGACCGAGCAGGGGACGTGTCGGGTCATCTGTTTCTCGCCGCGTCACGATCTCACCCTTGCTGAAATGGACGTCACGGATATCCGGCGTGTGGTCGACGTCTGGGCCGAACAGACCGAGGAACTGGGAGAGCAATACCGTTGGGTACAGGTCTTCGAGAACAAGGGGACGGTGATGGGATGCTCGAACCCGCATCCACACGGGCAGGTGTGGGCGGGCGACGCGCTGCCCAATGAGCCAAGCAAGGAGGATGTGGCCCAGCGTGCCTACCTCGACGCCTACGGCCGGCCCCTACTGCTGGACTATGCGGAGCTGGAGGCGCGCGAGGGGGTACGGGTTTTGGTGGAGAACGACGATTGGTTGGTCGTGGTCCCCTATTGGGCTGTCTGGCCATTCGAGACCCTGGTCCTGCCCCGCCGTCACGTCCTGCGCCTGCCCGAGCTCGTCGCCCGAGAACGGACGACGCTGGCGGAGGTGCTGCAGCGGTTGCTGATCAAGTATGACAATCTCTTCGAGACGTCATTCCCCTATTCGATGGGCTGGCACGGCGCGCCCACCGGCAGCGGCAGTGGCGTCCATTGGCAGTTGCATGCACACTACTATCCGCCCCTGTTGCGATCCGCCACCGTCAAGAAGTTCATGGTCGGCTATGAGATGCTGGCCGAGCCCCAGCGCGACCTCACGGCGGAGCAGGCCGCGATGCGGTTGCGGTCGCTTCCCGAGGTCCACTACAAGGTGGCCAGTGGGAGCTCCGACGGCCCGCCGGAGGTGTGAGCTGGCCCAGGTCGCACTGTAAGTCGAGGGATATATGGCTGAGAGAGTGCTCATTGTCGAAGATGACCTGGTCCTTCGGGAGACCCTGTCGTACAACCTGATCCGCCAGGGCTACGAGGTGACCACGGCGGCGGATGGCAAGCGCGGGGTCGAGCTGGCGCAACGGACAAGGCCCGACCTGATCTTGCTGGATATTATGCTTCCGGGCATCGATGGGTTCGAGGTCTGTCGTGTACTACGTCAGGAGACCAACGCGCCGATCATCATGCTGACCGCTCGCGATGACGAGGTGGACAAGATCGTGGGGCTGGAGGTGGGCGCCGATGACTATCTCACCAAGCCCTTTAGCATGCGCGAGCTTCTGGCCCGCATCAAGGCGCAGCTGCGCCGGGTTCGCCTGATGCGTCAGGCCTATGCCGGCGAGGCGCCGGACGCGCCAGTGGACGCATCGAGACGCCGCATGCAGTTTGGCGATCTGGTGATCGACGCTGAGCGCCGGGAAGTGACGTTGCGCGGCAACCCGCTGCCCCTGAAACCGAAGGAGTATGAACTGCTGAGCTATCTGGCAGAGGCCAGGGGCCGGGCTCTGTCCCGCGATCAGTTGCTCGAGGCTGTCTGGGGGTGGGACTACACGGGCGGAAGCCGTACCGTCGATGTCCATGTGCGGTGGTTGCGCGAGAAGATCGAGGATGACCCCGGTGAACCCACACGGATCCTAACTGTGCGCGGGGTAGGGTATCGGTTTGAGGGGTGACATGCTCAAGTCCATTTGGTGGCGAATCACGATTCCCTACGCGCTGATCATCGTGCTCGCCACGCTGGGGTTGTCTCTATGGATATCGAACCAGGCACGGCGGGCCCGGCTGGATGATCTGGAGAGCCGGCTTCACGCCGAGGCGGCGCTCATCGCCGCGGACCTGGAGACGCAAGATACCCTCACCGGCTCGGATGGGGGATCTCTTCAGGGCAAGGTCGACCGTTGGGCGGTGCTGTTAGCCCAGCGCGTAACGGTCATTGGCAGCGATGGCGTCGTGCTGGCCGAATCCCATGCCGATCCAGCGACGATGGAGAACCACCTCTTCAGGCCCGAGGTTCAGCAGGCCCTCAGTGTGGGACGAGGATCAGCTACGCGCTTGAGCCAGACGCTGCGCCACGAGGTGATGTACGTCGCGGTAGCAATCAGGCGCGGCGACGCCGTGGTGGGGGTTGCACGGACTGCCCTGCCCCTTGCAGAGGTTGAAGCATCCGTCGGCGCGTTGAGCCGGAGCATTGTTCTGGCGGGGAGCCTGACTGCGCTCGTGGCCCTGGCTCTGTCCACATATGTCGCCGCACGGATCGTCACGCCGATCCGGCGTCTCACCGAGGCGGTTGAGCGCGTCGCTGCGGGCGACCTGAGTCGGCGCCTCCTGCTGGTAAGGCAGGACGAGATCGGGACTCTGACCCGCGCAGTCAACCATATGGTCGATCAGCTTCAGGACCAGGTCGCTACCCTCGCGCTCGAGCGGGCGCGCCTCTCCGCGGTCCTGGAGCACATGGCCGATGGCGTGATTATCACCGATGAAGCCGGAACGGTTGTGATGATAAACAGCGCGGCCGCCAACATCCTTCGCTATGATGAGGTGCGGGCAGTGGGGCGCCGCTTTGCGCAGGTGGCTCACAGCTCGCAGTTGATTGACCTATGGAATCGTTGCGTCGAGACCGGTGAGGAGCAGACAGAGGCGGTAGAGACGGTGCTCGACGGCAGTTTTGTCTATGCGGTCTTCACGCCGCTGCGGGCAACTGATCCGCCGCGCTATCTTGTGATGCTGCAGGATCTGACGCATATCCGGCGGTTGGAGACGATACGGCGTGACTTCATCAGCAATATCTCGCACGAGCTGCGAACCCCCCTCGCCTCGCTGGCGCTGGTCGTGGAGACGCTGCGCGATGGCGCGATCGAGGATCCGCCGGCGGCGCGTCGCTTCGTCACGCACATGGAGACCGAGCTGGCCTCGTTGACGCAGATGGTGGAGGAGCTTCTGGAGCTCTCGCGCATCGAGTCGGGTCGCGTGCCCCTGGACATCAAGCCCACGCGCGTTCGCAAGCTGATCCAGAAGCCCCTCAAGCGCCTCCAACCCCAGGCCGAGCGCAAGGGAGTTGAATTGAGCGCCTCAGTGCCGGAGGATCTGCCACGGGTGCGTGCCGACGCCAAGCGCATCCAGCAGGTGGTCACCAACTTGGTGCACAATGCGATCAAGTTCACGCCATCGGGTGGCAAAATCCAGGTCTCTGCTTGGCGAGGCGATGCTCCCGAGCTGGGGGCCGAGGCTGTTTCGTCCCGGGAGGTCGTGATCGCCGTCGAGGATACAGGCATCGGCATCCGGGATGTGGAGCTACCGAGGATCTTCGAGCGGTTCTACAAGACGGATCGCGCGCGCGCTCACGATGGCACCGGCTTGGGCCTGGCAATCGCTAAGCATATCGTGCAGGGTCACGGCGGTCGGATCTGGGTGAAGAGTTTGGAAGGCGTCGGTAGTACCTTCTGTTTCTCGCTGCCCGAGGCTGTCTTGAGCCCGGATGACCGCCTACCTGACCGCCCGGCAGAGCCGGCGCCGGATGTCCCGGAGCTGGCATAGGCGTGAACCGGTGGCGCCTTAGCCGAACCTTCCCGTGATGTAGTCCTCCGTGATTTGCTGTTCCGGGTTGGAGAAGATCTTGCGGGTGGCGCCGTACTCGACCAGAACCCCAGCACGATCGTCGTCGTCCAGCGAGAAGAAGGCCGTGTAGTCAGAGACGCGTCCGGCCTGCTGCATATTGTGGGTGACGACGATGATGGTGTAATCCTTGACCAGTTGGCGCATCAACTCCTCGATGCGGAGCGTGGCGATCGGGTCCAGCGCCGACGCGGGTTCGTCCATCAGGATGATGTCGGGCCGGGTCGCGATGGTGCGTGCAATGCAGAGTCGTTGCTGTTGGCCGCCGGACAGCGACAGGCCGCTCTGTCCTAGCTTGTCCTTGACCTCATCCCAGAGCGCGGCTTTCGTGAGCGACTCGAAGACCAGATCATCCATGTTCCCCCTAAAGCCGTTGATACGGGCGCCCCATGCCACGTTCTCGTAGATGCTCTTGGGGAAGGGGTTCGGTTTCTGGAAGACCATGCCGATACGGCGCCGCACCTCCACGGGGTCGATTTCCGATTGGTAGATATCGACCCCATCAAAGAGCACCTTCCCCTCGGTGCGCGCCGAACGGAAGAGTTCGTTCATGCGGTTGAAGGTGCGCAGCATTGTGCTTTTGCCACATCCCGAGGGGCCGATGATTGCGGTCACTCTGTGCCGCTCGATCCTGAGGTTCACATCTCTCAGAGCCAGGAAGTCTCCATAGTAGACGTGCAGATTCTGAGCCTCGATCGCGTATCGGTTGGTATACTCCGAAGGCTTTGTCATAAATAGGGTCGCAGTCTGGTTCATGGCCTCAACTCTCATAGGGCGCGTTTGCTGAAACGGTTGCGCAGCAGAATGGCGGCTGCGTTTAGACTGAGCAACAGGCCGAGCAGGACGACAATCGCGGCGGCGGCGATGTTGCGGAAGACACTCTGGGGACGTGCTGTCCATTGGTAGATCTGGATCGGTAGCGTCGTGAATTTCGAGAAAGGCCCGCTTGGGTCCATCGTGATGTAGGTCGACGCCCCCACCACCACCAACGGCGCAGTCTCGCCAACGGCGCGTGAGATGGAGAGAATCGTACCCGTTAGGATGCCGGGCATCGCACTGGGAAGGACGTGATGCCAGATGGTCTGCCAACGCGTTGCACCCAGCCCGAAGGAGGCCTCGCGCAGCGAGTTTGGCACGGCCTTGATCGCTTCCTGGGCGTTGATGATGATCAGCGGCAGAATGAGCAGTGCCAGGGTCATCCCGGCTGAGAGGATCGTCCGTCCATTGGCCGTCGTTGGATCCGCCAGGCCGAAAAGCGCCCCGCTTGTCAGTGGCTGGAGAGCGCGGACGAAGACCGCCAGCCCCAACATGCCGTAGATGATGGAGGGCACGCCGGCCAGGTTGGTGATATTGGTCTGGATAACACGATTGATGGCATTCTCGGTCGCATATTCCTGCAGGTAGATTGCCGCGCCGACCCCCAGGGGGAAGGCAATGACGATCGCGATGGCGATCGTCCAGAGCGAGCCAAGAATGGCTGTGCGTACGCCTGCTCTGGCAGCATCCGCTGACTGGGGCGAGGTGATGAACGCGACGTCGAGCCAGGTCTCAAAGCGGAGCTCCGCGTCAGGGTAGCGCGTGGCGACGTCCTCCGCAATCGCGCGCTGCCGTGTAAGCGAATCCCATAGCGTCCACTGGGCCACGATCTTTGGCTCAACGACGTGCTCAGGGACCAGGCCATGGACGTCTTCTTGGGTACGGTCCTCGAAAGGATGGTCATGCTCGAAACGCCGGAAGAGGCCCTTTGAGACGTTGGCTGCCAGGATCTGGGTCAGGACGTCCTTCGGCAATGCCGCCAAGGGCGTGCCATCGGGGCTGAGGGCTGCCGGGTCGATGGAGTTCTCAATGGCGACGTAGCCGAATGCGTCGTTAACGATGCTGACCAGCAGGGCGGCTAGGAAAACGATACCCACCGCGGTTGCAGCCTTGAAGACCCTGCGCCACAAGCCCGCCCGTCGGTTTCGATGCCGCACTCCCGGGTCAAACGGCTCACGGGCGATCACGGTTTTTCTCTCGGATATCATTCATACTCCTCCCGGAACCGGCGCACAATGTGCTGGCTGACGATGTTGAGCGTCAGCGTCATCACAAAGAGCATCAGTCCGATGGCGAAGATGCTGTTATAGTCGAGGGAGTTGTAGCTCAGGTCGCCGCCGCTGATACGCACAATATGGCCGGTCATCGTCTCGGCCGCTTTGAAAGGGTTGAAGGTGAAGTTGGGACCGGCCCCAGCGGCAATGGCGACGATCATCGTCTCGCCGATGGCGCGTGACGCCGCGACAATCACCGCGGCAGTCAGCCCCGAGAAGGCCGCCGGCACGACCACCTTGATCGCTGTTTCCAGCTTGGTCGCGCCCAAGGCATAGGCTGCTTCGCGCAGTGAATTGGGAACGGCGCTCAACGCATCCTCGCTCATCGAGCTCACCAGTGGCAGGATCAGGATGCCCATAACAATGCCTGCGGAGGCGGTGTTGTAGATTTCCACCGTGCGGGTGCCCAGAAGCGTTCGCAACAGTGGCGTCATGAACGTGAGCGCGAAATATCCGTATACGACCGTCGGAACACCAGCCAGGACTTCCATAATCGGCTTCAGTGTGGCCCGTGCTTTCTCGGTCGCGTATTCGCTCAAGTAGATCGCCACACCCAATCCCAAGGGGAGCGATACACTCAGGGCTACGGCCGATGTGATCAACGTTGCGTTGACGAGCGCCCAGATGCCGAACTTGCCGATCTGTGGATTCCATTCTGTTCTGCCGAAGAACTCGACGAGGGTCACGTCCTGAGCGGCCTGGATTTCCAGCCCGGCCCTGTGGGCGGTGGCGGTGGTACCTCTGACGCCGCGCTCGACGGTGACCGTGCCGCCCTCGACTAGTTGAACGCGCATGATCTCTTCGCCAATCCGGATCAGTTCCCCCACTGGCAACGGTTTACCCGAGGTGCTTACCTCAAAGGCGGTCCGGTCGGCCTCGATATCCTCCGCGAGTGGTTTGTTGGTCTGTTCCCATTGTCGGCGCGTGAAGAAGAGTAGGGACTCTTTGCCCAGTTCATAGACGATGCCGACTGTTGTCAGGATCGAGATCGCGCCACAGATGAACAGGAACGTCTGGATGAGGGTCTCGGCGACTCGCGGGCGTCGCCGAAGGCCTCTCATGCTGTCGCTTCCGGTGCGTGCCAGTGTGCGTAACTCACGCTCGTTCTCGGCCATAGCCATTGTTCTGCGTCTCCTCAGAACCTACCGTCTTGTCCTTCCCTCACTTGCGGAGGGGGCGGTGCTGTTTAGGTCCCTGCGTCTGCGCAGGGGCTTGGTCACAAGGGTTTCCCTCGCGCACAAACCCTGTGCGCGAGGGAAACGATCGACAGACCTTCTACTTTGTGACGCCGATGCTGGGATGCTCAACCTACCAGGTTCCCTGCTGGATGACCGGCTACTGGGCCATTGCATCGAGCCAGGCTCGCTGGGCGGCGGTGAGCGCTTCATCGCTGGCGGGGAAGTAGCCGACGTCGACGACCTCCTCGTTGACGAAGGTAAGGAAGAAGTTGATGAAGGCGGCAACTTGCGGCTTCTCCTGCATCACGGTGGCGTCGGAGTAGATGAAGAGTGGTCGGGCGAGCGGATAGGTGTTGTTGTCGACGTTCTCCTTGATGGGCTCGACACCATCGATGGCGAGGATTTTCAGGGCGCCGGCGTTCTCGGCGTAGTAGGCGTACCCGAAGTAGCCGATGGCGTAGGGGCTACCGAGGACGCCCTGGACTAGGACGTTGTCATCCTCGCTGAGCTGGGTGTTGGCGGCGCTGAGGTGCGGAGTCTCGTCGCTATCGAAGACTTCCTCGACGAAGTAGTCGAAGGTGCCGCTGTCCGTGCCGGGGATGAAGCGGAGGATGTCCTCGTTGGGCCAGTCGGCGCGAACATCGGACCACTTGGTGGCGGTGTCAGAGAAGATGGCGGCGAGCTCTTCCATCGTGACGTCGGTGACGAAGTCGTTCTGCTGGCTGACAACCACGGCGAGGGCGTCGGTGCCGACTCGGAACTCGACCGCCGTGCGACCGATGGCCTTGCAGGCCTCGCTCTCGGAGTCCTTGATGGCGCGACTGGCGTTGGCGATGTCGGTCTCGCCCTGGACGCAGAAGCGCTCATATCCGGCGCCACTGCCGATGCTGTCGATGGTGATGTTGCCGCTATAGCCCTCGGCCTCGAAGCGCTCGGCCATCCGTTCCGCGAGCGGGAAGACCGTGGAGCTGCCCGCGGTGACGATGTCACCGGTCACGCTCAGCGGGTCCACCTCGGGTAGAAGCTGCGGGCCGGTAGCAGGCGCTTCGGTCACAGCGGGTGCTGGGGCTGGCGTATTCGTAGGTGCGGCCGTGGGCGCAGCCGGCGCTGGGGTTTCACCGCATGCGGTGACCAGGAGTGCGGCCACGAGCGAGACGACCAGGATGTTCATGCTTCTAAGTTTCACGTTATCTCCTCCACAAGACTCGTTTGGTTTCTTTCAGCGCTCAGTTCGTCGTTGCGCTGAATCTGCTTCACGATACCTCGGGGTGTTTAACGTGGCTTTAGAGCTGCGTTAACGTTAGTTTAACAATCTGGTAAACTGCCTTTAATGGCAGCGCGGCATGCTTGGATGTAGCATAGGATCGACTGGCGGCATTGCCGCCTTCTGTCAGGCGAAAACTCACAGGTGAATACGGTTCATGAGGAGGTGCTTCTGAACAAGCACAGAGTACTGGTGCTCTGTACGGGCAATTCGGCCCGCAGCCAGATGGCCGAGGGGCTGATCAACCATTTTCTCGGCGATCAATGGATCGCGTTCTCAGCAGGGACCAGGCCCTCCGGGTACGTGCACGATCTCGCGGTCAAGGCTATGGCCCAAATCGGTATCGATATCGCGGGGCACCGCTCCAAGTCGACCGACGAGTTTCGCGGGCAGGATTTCGAGGTCGTCATCACGGTGTGCGATAACGCGGCCAAGAACTGCCCGACCTGGCTGGGGAAGGGCAGCATCGTGCATATCGGTTTTGCAGACCCTGCCGCTGCGACGGGGTCTGAGAGCGAGAGATTGGCGCGCTTTGGCGAGGTCCGCGATGCGATCCGCCGTGACGTTCTGGGGTACCTCCAGCAATGGCATCCCGAGCAGACCGATGACGGGCTGACCTTCAGACTCTAGCCGGACGAAGATGGGGCGACGGGGATGCCAAGGCTGTGGTGGACTCGAAAACGCGCAGCGACTCGCCCCGAGAGTCGCTGCGCGTCTTATGTTGTCAAAGTGTACGACTAGAGCTCGTCGGGCGTGCTCCGGTCTACTGGCTCTTCCGGCTCTAGAGACTCAGGTGTATCTCCATCGGAGCTGATGGTTGGCGTTTCCAGCACCCCGTCGGCTTCCGGGACTCCCACCGCCGGGTACGGCCCGGTCGCCGCGATGCCCAACAGCGCCACGGCTGTCAAGGTGATCGCGATGGACGTCGCCAGGGTATAGGTCGGCAGGATGCTGAGCGCCCATAGCACAAAGGGCGTCAGAAAGACAACGGCTGCGCCCAACGCCAAGCCTGCGGTGATCAACAGCTGGTCCCTACGGCGCGATTTTGTC
>Ga0123333_10000856_pt1 | contig 32513 bp, 22 predicted proteins | sample BioC12SIPDNA_3_FD_89957 | JGI IMG/M metagenome (GOLD analysis project Ga0123333, IMG submission 89957) | Anaerobic biogas reactor microbial communites from Washington, USA - Biogas_R2_B C12 SIP DNA | ecosystem: Engineered > Bioreactor > Anaerobic > Unclassified | place: Washington, USA... | reverse complement strand
GGCGGCGTCGTGGGCGTGTGGGTGGCCGTGGCGGCCAGGGTCGCGGTGCGGGTCGCCGTCAATGTGGCCGTTGGGTCGGTGTGCCCCAGGACGTGGGTGGTATCCGTGGCGCTGATGGTGACGCCCTCCTTGGTGGTGAGCACGGCGGTGTTCAGCGCGATATAGTCCGCGGTGGAGGCGTGCATGTGAACCCGCAGGTAGAGCTTGATCTCCTCGCCGGGGTCCAGCGTGCCGATGTTCCAGGTCACCACCTCGGTGGTGTGGTTATAGGAACTGGGCAGGTCGCCCCAGGTGCTCAAAAAGTCCATGATCTCCTGGTTGATCGCATCGGTGAGCACCACCTCGGTGAAGGGCTGCAGGCAGGTGTTGCGGATGACGATGTCATAGTGGGTGTTCCACCCGGAGGGCAGGGGATCCATCCACAGGTTATCCTTGGTCAGCTCCAGGCACTTGATCGGCGTGGCCGTAGGCGTGTTGGTGCGCGTGGGCGTGCGGGTCGGCGTGTTCGTCTGGGTGTAGGTGGGCGTTGGCGTGGGCGGGGCATAGCTGTAGCGCAGGATGACGCCCTGGCCGCCGGCAGCCCAACCGTGGTAAGCATCGATGAACTGGACCGTGTAGAGGTCCCAGCGCGTGCCCGAGACGGCCTTGAGCCAGGCGCTGCCGCCGTTGTTGGTGTAAAGGATCGCGCCGTCGGCGCCGACGATCCAGCCCTGCAGCGGCGTCAGGAACTGGACGCCGTACCAGGTCACCGTCTGGCCGGTGGCGATGGGAGCCCAGGTGTCGCCGCCATCGCTGGTGCCGAGCATCACGCCGCCGTCGCCCACGGCCCAGCCGCGGGTCGCGTTCAGGAAAAAGACATCGTTGAGCCGCGTCGAGATGGCGCTGCTCTGAGGCTTCCAGGTCGTGCCGCCATCAGCGCTGTGCATGATCAGGCCGCCGTCTCCCACCGCCCAGCCGTTGGCGGCGTTGGCAAAGTGGATGGCGTTGAAGCGTTGGGCGCCGCTGGATTGCGCGGCCCAGCTTTGCCCGCCATTGAGGGTGTGCAGGATCGGCCCGCCCTGGCCCGCGATCCAGCCGCGCTGGGCGTCGATAAAAAAGACGTCGCGCAGGTCAAAGGTATAGTTGCCGCGCTTGGCCCAAGTGGCGCCGCCATCGCCGGTATAGAGCAGGGTGCCGGCATCGCCCACGGCCCAGCCGATCAGCGGGCTGAGGAAGCGCACGCCGTAGAGGTGGTTGACGGTGCCGCTGGTCTGGGGCAGCCAGGAGTCGCCGCCGTCGTTGGTGGCGACGATGGTGCCGCCGCGGCCCACCCCCCAGCCCTGGACGTTGTCGAGCATGTGGATGCTTTGCAGAGGGTTGTTGGGGCCGACGATCTCGCGCTGCCAGGTGGCGCCGCCATCGGTCGTGCGCAGGAAGGAGCCCCAGTGGCCGATGATGCGGGCGCTCTGGGCGCTGGTGGGCTTGACGTTACGCAGCGAGACCAAAACCCCGCTGGCTTGCGGTATCCAGCTCATCCCGCCGTCGGCGGTGCGCAGGATCGTGCCGCGGTCGCCTACGGCCCAGCCCGTCGTGGTGCTGATGAAGCCGATGCCAAAGAGATCATTGCCGGTGCCGCTGGACTGGGCGCGCCAGGTGGCGCCGCCGTTATCGGTATAGAGGATCGCGCCGCCAGCGCCGGCGATCCAGCCGTAGGTCTCGTTGACCATGGCGATGCCAGAGAGGGCGCGGGTGGAGCCGCTCGAGGCGTTGGCCCAGCTCTGGCCGCCGTTCACCGTGCGCAAGACGGTCCCGCCGTCGCCCACGGCCCAGCCGCGGGTCGCATCCACAAAGATCACATCATGGAGGGTGTTGGCGGTGTTGCTGGACTGCTTGGCCCAGTTGGCGCCGCCGTCGGTGGTGTGTAGAATGGTGCCGTTTTGCCCCACGGCCCAGCCCTCGGTGGCGCTGGCGAAATAGAGGGCCTTCAGCCCGGCCCAGGTCCCCGAGCTCTGCGGGGTCCAGGTGGCGCCGCCGTCAGCCGTGTGGAGGATGGTGCTGGGGGTCTCGCCCACGGCCCAGCCGCGCGCGCTGCTGGCAAAGACGATGTCGTTCAATTGGGCGCCCGTGCCGCTATCTTGGGGCAGCCAGGTGACGCCGCCGTTGGTGGTGTAGACGATGGTGCCCTTGCTGCCGGCGGCCCAGCCGCGGCTGGCATCCACCATGTGGATATCCTCAAAGCATCCGCCGCCGACCCACTCCCAGGTGCCGGGGGCTGCGGCGCTGACGATGGCGGGGGCTTGGGCGCTGGCCTGTTGCGCCAGGGTAGAGAGAAAAAGCAGGGGGGATAGGATCAACAGCAGGGACAGTGCCAGCGCAGGCGATCCTTGGCCGCGCCGGCAGGGAATGCCGTGTAACTTGACCATCGCGAATCCTTTCGAACGTGCTGACGGGGCAATCCCATAGTCTCTTGCCCTCATGATATCCCATCCGCCACGATAAGTCAAGATGGTCGCGGAGCGCGCGGAACCCCGCTCAAGCTTGGCAGAGCCCGGCCCAGGCCCAAGCTATGACGCAAATCATTGGACGGACGGCGGGTCGGGGCTATACTCAGGGCGTTACTGCAAGGAGGACAAGGCCATGAGAGAGGTATATCTTGATCACGCGGCCACCACGCCACTGGACCCTCGGGTCTGGGAGGCCATGGTGCCGTTTTTCCGCGAGCAGTTTGGCAACCCGCAGAGCCTGCATCGCTACGGCGACGGGCCGCGGGAGGCGGTGGAGCATGCCCGGGCCCAGGTGGCCGAGTTGATCGGCGCCCAGGATAAGGAGATCTTTTTCACTGCCAGCGGCTCCGAAGCGAACAACTTTGCCCTCAAGGGCATCGCCTTTGCCAACGAGAACGTGGGCAAGCACCTGGTCATCTCGGCCATCGAGCACCATTCCGTGCTGAACTCGGCGCGGACCCTGGAAAAGCTGGGGTACGAGATCACCGTGATCCCGGTGGACGCCCACGGGTTGGTGGACCCCGCGGCGGTGGCCGAGGCCGTGCGCGACGATACGGTGCTCGTCTCGATCATCCACGGCAGCAACGAGATCGGCACCATCCAGCCCATCGCCGAGATCGCTCGGCGGGTCAAGGAGCGCAAGCGCCGCATCTATGTGCACACCGACGCCGTGATGACCGCCGGGACGATCCCCGTGAACGTGGACGAATTGGGCGTGGACCTGTTGAGCCTGGCAGGGAGCGCCTTCTACGGCCCCAAGGGCTCGGGCGCGCTCTATATCCGGCGGGGCACGCGGATCATGCCGTATATCGATGGCGGCGTGCAGGAGAAGGGTCGCCGCGGCGGGACAGAGAACGTGCCCGCCATCGTGGGGCTGGGCCTGGCCGCCGAGCTGGCGCGCGGCGAGATGGGCCAGCGGGTGGCGCACCTGACGGCGTTGCGAGATCGCCTGATCCAGGGCCTGACTGCCGTGGATCGCGTCACCCTGACGGGGCATCCCACGCAGCGGCTGCCAGGGCTGGTCAGCGTCGTGGTCGAGTATGTGGAGGGCGAGGCGCTGCTCTTGCTGCTGAACGCCAGCGGCATCGCGGCTTCCAGCGGCTCCACCTGCACCTCCCGCGCGCTCAAAGCCTCGCATGTGCTCACCGCGATCGGCGTGGAGACGGCGCTGGCGCAGGGATCGTTGGTCTTTAGCCTGGGCGTGGGCAACACCCCAGAGGACGTGGATCAAGTGTTAGGGGTCTTTCCCAAGATCGTGGAGCGGCTGCGCGCCATGTCGCCGCTCTATCACAAGGTGGAGGTGGCCTGATGCCAGTTTATACCGACAAGGTTTTGGATCACTTTATGAACCCCCGCAACGTGGGCAGCATCCCCGATGCCGACGGCATCGGCAAGGTGGGCAACCCGACGTGCGGTGACATGATGGACTTTTACATCAAGGTGAAGGACAATCGGCTCGAGGACGTCAAGTTCAAGACCTTTGGCTGCGGCGCGGCCATCGCCGTCTCTAGCATGGTGAGCGAGATGGCCATGGGCAAGACGCTGGAAGAGGCCAAGGCCATCACCCGCGAGCAGGTAGCCCAGGAGCTGGGCGGGCTGCCGGATAACAAGATGCACTGCTCCAACCTGGGCGCCGAGGCGCTGCACGCGGCCATCGAGGATTACGAGCAGAAACAGGCCGCGGCGCAGCAGGGCGGGCTGGCTTGCCAGTGCCCCTTCTGCAACGAGTTTTTCAAGGACGTGCCCGAGGTTTGCACTTCCTGCGGCGCCAAGCTGCGCTTCTGCGACGAGTGCGGGCAGCCGATCCCGCATGGGCAGGAAGCGTGCCCGACCTGCGCGGAAAAGGCCCAAGCCTGATCCTGGGGAGGAGCGCGATGGCAGAGATCGTCAAACCGGCCAAGGAAAAGGCGGCGCTGGTGGTCTTTAGTGGCGAGCTGGACAAGGCCCTGGCCGCCTTTAACATTGCCACCACGGCGGCGGCCATGGGCATGGATGTCACCATGTTCTTTACCTTCTGGGGCCTGAACATCATCAAAAAGAACGAGGGCCAGCTCCAGAGCTCCGGCTGGATGGAAAAGATGCTGAACTGGATGAATCGGGGCGGCTCCAAGCGGCTCCCGATGTCCAAGTTCCACATGTTTGGGCTCGGCACGGGTATGATGAAGGCGCTGATGCGCAAGCGGCGCATGCCGTCGCTGGACGAGATGATCCAGACCGCGCACAAGCTGGGCGTGCACATGATCGCCTGCAACACGTCGCTGGGGCTGATGAACCTGACTGAGGAGGCGCTGATTCCCGAGGTGGAAGGCGTCGCCGGGGCGGCCACCTTTGTGGGCATCGCCCAAGAGAGCAAGATCAGCCTGTTCATCTAGGATGGCGGGCTGTGGAGGAATACGCTCATGAACGCCGATATCAAAGCGGATGCGATTTTGGACTGTGTGGGGCTGTATTGCCCGATGCCCATCATCCAGACCACCGAGCATATCGCCGGGCTGGAGGCGGGCCAGGTGTTGGAGGTGGTGGCCGACGACAAGGGCATCGTGACCGATATGCCGGCCTGGTGCAAGGGAACGGGCCACGAGTACCTGGGTATGCAGCAGCAGGGCGGCGAATACCACGTCTTTGTGCGCAAGAAACACGGATGAGGCGGGCCATGACGAACGCGACGATCGACGCCGAAACGGTCCTGGAGCAGGTGGTGGACAACTATCCGCAAACCAGCCGGGTCTTTATGAAGTATGCGCTGCATTGCGTGGGTTGCCCCATTAGCCACCATCACCGCGTGGTGGATTGTGTGACCGAGAACGACCTGGACCTGGAGAGCTTTCTTGCCGAGTTGAGGCAGGCGGCCTTCGGGCAGAGCTAGCTAAATACAGAGCCAGCCACAGGGCAGGCGGGCGTTTCCAGCCGGGAACGCCCCTTGCTGTCCCATACCGCGCGGAGCTGGCCTGATCGGGAGAGAGACATGCGCCTATTGATCGTGACGCAGGGCGAATACGGCAAACGCATCCTGGCCAATATCCGCAACCGCGGCCCGCAGAGCTGGGTGGTTGACGAGTGGGAGGCGCCGCGGGTGCTGCCGCCCATCGTGGACTATCCGGAGGATTTCATTCCGGCGGACCTGGGGCAACACGACCTGATCCTGGCGCTGCCCGAGCACGCGGGGCTGGGGCAACTGCTGCCCGACCTGGCGGCGGCTACCGGGGCGCGCTCGCTGATCGCGCCGGTGGACCGGGAGGAGTGGCTGCCCAAGGGGCTGGTCAACCAGGTGCGCCGCTGGCTGGCCGACGCCGGGGTGGCGGCGGTCTTTCCCAAGCCTTTTTGCACGCTGACGGAGCAATCCTACAACTGGGGCAAGGGAGCGATCGCTTACGACGCCCCGCTGATCGCCGAGTTTGCCCGGCATTTTGGCCAGCCCTGCTTCCGCATGGCCTGCGTGGGCCAAGAGATCGCCGAGGTGGAGGTGGTCCGCGACGCGCCTTGCGGGTGCAGCGCCTTTGTGGCCGAGAACCTGGCAGGCATCCATGCCGACGAGGCTGAACAGGCCGCGGGGCTGCTGCACCACCACTACCCTTGCCTGGCTTCCATGGGCATCGACCCCGAGTTCCATGACACGATCATGCACATCTCGGGGAGGATCACCAAAGAGGCGGTAGAGGCCGAGGTCGCGCCGGTCAAGACGCCCACGCGCTACCTGGAGCCGGCGGGCCGCAGCGGCTAGACCCCGGGCCCGCAAGCCTACTTGATGCTGGCCACGAACTGGGTCATCTCGGGGTCATCCCCGTATTCCTCGGTCAGCGCCACGGTTTCCCCACCAAAGGACACGACCTGTCCTTGCGCGTCCAAGTGCGCGGTGAGCGTGCCGATCCACTCGCCGCGGTAGCCCGCCTGCGCGAGGACCGCCCCGCCTTCGTTTTCGCGGATGGGCGCGAGCACGTTTCTGCTCTGCCCGCCGATGATGATGTCGATCTCGGGGACCTCGGCGGCGATGGTTTGGTCCAGGGGCAGCCCCACGTGCGAGAGCAGGATCACCACGTCGGCCTGCTCGGCCACTTCGGGCGCGTAGCGCTTGATGGTTTCCAGCGGGTCATCCACGCGCAGGGTGGTCGGGTCGCTGGGGTTGGGGGCCAGCGGCGTCGATAGGCGGGTCAGGCCAATGATGCCGATCCGGTGGCCTTTCGCCTCTTTGATCACATAGGGCAAGGCCAAGGGCTGACCGGTGGAAGCGTCGATGACATTCGCCGAGAGCACGGCAAAGGTGGCCTCCGCCATGCGCTGGCGCAGCGCGGCGGCGCCCAGGATCAGGTCCTGATCCCCTAGGGTGATGGCATCGTAGCTCATCATGTTCATGGCCGTGATGGCGGCCTGGCCATTGGTCTTTTGGACGGGGCCTTGGGTGGCATAAAGGGCATTGCCCGCGTCGAGCACCAGGACCAGGTCAGACTGGACGGAATCTCGCTTGATAAAGCTGGCTCGCCGAGCCAGCCCCCCTTTGGGGACGCCTCAGCCGCAGGGGTCGGTTTCTCCCGAGGTGTCGTTGGTGTGCAGGATGCGCAGTGTCAGTTCTTGCGGGGCGGCGGTGGCGGTGGGCGGCGCCGGCGGGCCCATGGGCAGGGGGTTGGGGCGCGGGCCATAGGGCGTGGTCTGCGGCAACGCTCCCGAGCCGGCCGGCGCGCACCCGCTCATGCTCCCCAACAGGATCAGCCCCACCAAGATCAGCGCGAGCTTTTGTCTCATGGGAATCCTTCCTCAAGATAGCCGTAGGACGCCTTTTGTTATACTCGATTCCGCTGCTGGGTCAAACTTGGCCTTTGCGGATCGCGCGGGGACGCGCTATAATGAGTTGGAGCCGGTTGCGCCGTCAGGAGGGCCTGCGGCACGCGATGCAGCAGCACTGGCGTCTAGAGGAGAGCGTATGTCAAGGCACATCCTTCTTGTGGAGGATGAGGGCTCGGTGGCCGGACTGTGGCGGCGCGATCTTGGCCGCAAGGGCTACCGGGTGTCCGTGGCCCGCTGGGAAGAGGCGCCCGACGCGGCGCGGAAATTGCAGCCAGATATCGCGATCATCGACGTTTCCGTGGCGCCCCAGAGCTGCCTGCCACGATGCCAGCGGCTGTGCCGCGAGTTGGGCATGCCCATGCTCCTGTTGACCGACCGGCCGGACCTGGCCGGGGCCGGGAAGGGCGTCGAGTTTGTGCGCCGCCCCGTGCGCTTCGACAGCTTGCTGATGCGCCTCGAAGAGGCCTTGGCCCGCTTCTCAGCGCGAACATCGGAGGCCGAGGGGCAGCTCTTTCAGATGGGCGAACTGACCCTGGATCCGACGCATCAGGCGGTCGTCAAGAGAGGGCTGACGCATCTCCTCTCCCCCAAGCTCTTCCATCTCTTGCGGTATTTCATGACCCACGCCGGGCAGGTGCTGAGCCGCGAACAGCTCATGAGGGAGGTATGGGACACGGACTATATGGGAGACACGCGCACCCTCTATGTCCACGTGCGCTGGCTGCGGGAGCGGATCGAGGATAGCCCGCAAGCCCCCGCCTATCTGCGCACCGTGCGCGGGGTGGGTTACCGCTTCGACGCGCCGGAGCGAGACTGATCCGCGCCTGTGACGGCACCGCCATAATCCGCGGTATTTGACAATCCCCCTGCTCTGTGCTACCATATCGTGAATTGGCCGGTTCCGGTTATGCTGGGACGATTTACGATGATTTCCTGCTAAGGGCGACGAATGCCCAATCAACGCCTTCGTTACGTTGCTATCGCGCTGTTGGTGATCCTGGTGGTGGGAGCCTGCCTCGCCTGTGGGGGGGCGGCTTTTTGGTTGGTGAGGAGCGGCACGGCTCGGGAACTGCTCGACCTGCCGGCGCAGGGGGGCGATACCCTGCGGCTCTATGGGGACATGCCCTCCACGCTGGACCCCGCCCTGGTTCAGGACACCACCTCCGCCGGTTACGTGCTCGAGATCTTTAGCGGGCTGGTGACGCTTAGTGGCGATCTGGAGATCGTGCCGGACCTGGCGGAGCGTTGGGAGATCAACCCCGATGGCACCCGGTACGTCTTTTACCTCCGCCCAGAGGCCCGCTTCCACGATGGCAAGCCCGTGACGGCGCAGGATGTCAAATTCTCCATCGAGAGGGCTTGCGATCCCGACCTGGGCTCGCCGGTGGCCTCTTCGTATTTGGGGGATATCGTCGGGGCGGCCGCGGTGCTGGCGGGCGAGGCCGACGAGGTGAAGGGCGTCCGAGTGATCGACGACCGGACACTCGAGATCGTGATCGATAGCCCAAAGGCCTATTTCCTGCCCAAGCTGGCCTATTCGACCGCTTTCGTGGTCGATCGGGACAACGTGGCGCAGCCGGATTGGATGGTCCATCCCAACGGGACCGGGCCCTTCAAGCTCGAGTCGTTGACCAGCGACGAGATCGTGCTGGCCCGGAACGACGATTTCTATCGCGGCCCGGCCAAGCTGGCCCAGGTCCGCTTCCTGTTGGGCGGCGGCTTGCCCATCACCATGTACGAGAACGACAGCCTGGACCTGGCCTACGTTGGGCTGGGCGATATCGAGCGGGTGCTGGACCCCGCCAATGCCCTGTCGCGCGAGCTGGTGATCGTCTCCAGCCTGGGCGTGCAGTATATCGGGATGAACGTCCAGGCGCCGCCTTTCGACGATCCCTTGGTCCGCCGGGCCTTTGTGCATGCCACGGACCGGGAAAAGCTGGCCGAGGTGGTGCTCAAGGGCACGGCGGTGCCCGCGTGGGGCATCTTGCCGCCAGAGATGCCGGGGTATAACCCGGCGCTCGAGGGGCTGGCCTACGAACCGGCGCTGGCCCGCGAGCTTTTGGCCCAGTCCCGGTATGGCGGCGCGGAGGGCCTGCCGCCGATCACGCTGCACACCAGCGGCGACGATCTGGGGTTGCCGAGCAGCGTGGAGGCGCTTTTGGCCTTCTGGAAAGAGAACCTCGGTGTCGAGGTGCAGGTGGAGGCCGTGGACTGGCCGGTCTTTTTGGCGGAGGTGGACGCGAACCTCTATCCCATGTTCTCCCTGGGGTGGATGGCCGACTATCCCGACCCGCACAACTTTTTGGATCAACTGTTTTACAGTCAGAGCGACGAGAATCACGTTGCATACGCCAATCCCGAGGTGGATCGGCTCTTGCTCGCGGCACGCGTGGAGCGGGACCCCGCGGAGCGCATGGCCTTGTATCAGCAAGCGGAGGCCATGATCGTTCAGGATGCGGCTTGGATACCTTTGTGGCATGATCGGGACTATATGCTGATCAAGCCTTACGTGAAGGGTGTCTCGCCAGCATCCACCTTGGTCCCCTGGCTCAAGGATGTGTATCTGGAGCGCGAGTGAGATCGGCCCGGGAGGGCATCTCGATAGGTTGTAGGAGGCAGATATGGCGCCATTGTTGCAGGTGAAAGGGCTCAAGACCCAATTCTTCACCCAAGATGGCATTGTGCACGCAGTGGATGGCATTTCCTATGATGTGGAAGAGGGCGAGACCCTCGGCATCGTGGGCGAGAGCGGTTGCGGCAAGAGCGTCGGCGTTCTTTCCGTCATGCGGCTGATCCCCACGCCCCCCGGCAAGATCGTGGCGGGCGAAGTGCTCTTTCAGGGCCGCGATATGCTCAAGATGTCGGAGGAAGAGGTCCGGCAAATCCGCGGCAACCAGATGGCGATGATCTTTCAGGACCCCATGACCTCGCTGAACCCGGTGCTGACCATCGGCCGGCAGATCAGCGAGGCGCTCGAGCTCCACCTCAACATGGACAAGAATCAGGCGCGGACGCGCACCATCGAGCTGCTCGAGATGGTCAACATCCCCGGCGCGGCGGGCCGCGTCGACGATTACCCGCACCAGTTCTCCGGCGGCATGCGCCAGCGCGTGATGATCGCCATGGCCCTTTCGTGCAACCCCAAGCTGTTGATCGCGGACGAGCCGACCACGGCGCTGGATGTGACCATCCAGGCCCAGTTCGTGGACATCGTCAAGCGCCTGCGCGACGAGCTCAGCATGTCCGTGATCTGGATCACCCATGACCTGGGCATCGTGGCGGGGCTGGCCCAGCGCGTGGCGGTCATGTACGCGGGGCACATCGTCGAGATGGCCAGCGTCAAGGACCTCTACAGAGAGCCGTCGCATCCCTACACCTTGGGGCTGCTCGGCTCCATCCCGCGGCTGGATGCGGAGCGCCGGTCCCGGCTGACCCCCATCGAGGGGCTGCCCCCGGACTTGGTGGGCGAGAACCGCGGCTGCCCCTTTGCGCCGCGCTGCCCCTATCAGAAAGAGCACGCCATCGAGCGTTGCTTGCAGGAGAACCCCCAGTTGGCGCCGGTGGGAACAGGGCTAAAGCACCAGGCGGCTTGCTGGTTTGATGTGAGAAGAGGCATGGCCAGATGACAGTGCAGGAACAAGATATCCTCGTTCGCGTTGAGGGCCTGAAGGTCCATTTCCCCATCACCCAGGGGATCATTTTCCAGCGCCAGATCGGCGCGGTGCAGGCGGTGGACGGCCTGGACTTTGCTATCCGCCGCGGCGAGACGCTGGGGCTGGTGGGCGAAAGCGGTTGCGGCAAGTCCACCACCGGCAGGGCCATTTTGCAGCTCTACCGTCCCACGGCGGGGAACGTCTATTTCGAGGGCGAAAACCTCTGCCAGGTCAAGGGGGAAAAGCTGCGCGCGATGCGCCGCCGGATGCAGATGATCTTCCAGGACCCCTATGCTTCGCTGAACCCGCGCATGACCATCGGCAGCATCATCGGCGAGCCGCTGGAAGTGCACGGCTTGGCTTCCGGCGCGGAGGTCAAGGAGCGGGTGGCCGAGCTGTTGGAGGTCGTGGGGCTCAATAGCTATTTCATCAACCGCTACCCGCACGAATTCTCCGGCGGCCAGCGCCAGCGCGTGGGCATCGCCCGCGCCGTGGCGGTGAACCCCGATTTCATCGTCTGCGACGAGCCGGTCTCGGCGCTGGACGTCTCCATCCAGGCGCAGATCATCAACCTGCTGGAGGACCTGCAGGCGCGGTATAACCTGACGTACCTCTTTATCGCCCATGACCTTTCGGTGGTGCGGCACATCAGCGACCGCGTGGCCGTGATGTACCTGGGCAAGATCGTCGAGCTGACCGATCGGGCCGAGCTGTACGAAAAGCCCTTGCATCCCTATACGCAGGCCCTCCTTTCGGCGGTTCCGATCCCGGACCCCGAGATCGAGGAGAGGCGCCGGCGCATCATCCTGACCGGCGACGTGCCCGATCCGAGCCACCCGCCCAAGGGCTGCCACTTTTCCACGCGCTGCCCGGTGATGATCCCCGGGACGTGTGACGCGCAAGAGCCCGAGTTCAAGGACGCGGGCGGCAATCACTGGGTGGCTTGCTTCCGGGTGTCCTAGGGTCTGGTTGACCAGTTTCATACGTGATACGGCTAGCAGGGGACTGGCCGCGCTTTCGAGGCGCGTGGTCCCCTGCTTGCTATTTGCCACACAAGGTCATTTTGCGCTCCTGACGTATTGCGCGTATAATATTCCATATGTGGCTCTGATTACCGCAGCCACGGCGGGCTGATGGCCCGATTTCGAATCCTTTCATGCTCTATTGCCCGGCGCGCGGTTGCGCCGCTCATGTTGCGATCTCGCGGGTTCACGTAGTGCCAACACGCCTTAGGTCCGTTGACGTATCGGGGCGGTCCTGAGCACCTGGAAGGGAGGTGGGGACAAGGCAGAGACGGCGGGTTTGTGAGTCCGGTTGTCTTGTTTGTCGCGAGTTTCCAGAGCATAGAGGAGGAGAGATCTCATGAAGAAGTGGGCTATGTTGGTTGCCCTGCTCACCATCGCGGTGTTGGCCTTCTCGGCCTGTTCCGCCCCCACGCCACAGGTCATCGACAGGCCAGTCACCGTCGTGGTGGAAAAAGAGGTTTCCGTCGAGAAGCAAGTCCTTCAGACCGTGGTGGTCGAGAAGGAAAAGATCGTCTCGCAGGAAAAGGTTGTGACCTCCATCGTCGAGAAGGAAAAAATCGTCGAGAAGGTCGTCACGGCCACCCCCGTCACCGAGCCCAAGGTCCTGATCGTCGGCCAGTCGCAAGAGCCGGATTCCCTCTACGGGTTCGCCAGTGACATGCTGGCCTCCCGGCACGTCCTCGAAGCCCTCATGGACGGCCCCATTGACACGCGCAGCTACGACTATCAGCCCATCATCCTGGAAGCGCTGCCCAGCATTGACGAGGGCACTGCGGTGCTCAAAAAGGCCACCGTCAAGGCCGGCGAGCACTATGTCGAGGCTGGCGAGGTCATGACCGCCACCGCGGACATGGAGCTGGAGCAGATCGTCGCCACCTTCACGATGAAGAAGGGGCTCAAGTGGGAGGACGGCCAGCCGCTGACCTCGGCGGACTCGGTGTTTGGCTGGGAATTGCTGTGCCACCCCGATACCTCCTCCAGCAAGTACGCTTGCGAGCGGTCTGTCAGCTATGTGGCGACCGATGATGTGACCACCGTCTGGACCGGCCTGCCCGGGTTCATGGACGCCACCTACTTCCTCAACTATGCCACGCCATACCCCAAGCACATCCTGGGCGGTGTGGCGCCGAAGGACATCGCGGGCAGCGTCTATGCACGCAAGCCGCTCTCCTTTGGCCCCTTCAAGCTGGTGGAATGGGTTGCGGGCGACCACATCACCGTGGAAAAGAACCCCAATTACTGGCGCGCCGCCGAGGGCCTGCCCAAGGTGGACCAGATCATCTACAAGTTCATCCCGGACACCAACCAGCTCGTGGCGCAGTTGCTGGCTGGCGAAGTGGACCTGGGCACCCAGGACGGCGTGAACGAGACCGCGGCCCCGATCCTGCTGCAGGCCGAGGCCACTGGCCTGCTCAAGCCGCAGTTCATCACCGGCACCACCTGGGAGCACATCGACTTTAACATCGACCCCGTGGACGAGCGGTACGTCTTTTTCGACGATGTGAAGGTCCGTCAGGCCATCGCCTACGGCACCGATCGCCAGAGCATGGTGGACGACATCCTGTACGGCCGGAGCAAGGTGCAGAACGCCTACATCCCCGAAGAGCACCCGATGTACCCGGCCGCCGACAAGATCACCGTCTATCCCTACGACCCCGAGAAGGCCAAGGCCCTCTTGAAGGAAGCCGGCTGGGCTGACACCAACGGCGACGGCATCGTGGAAAAGGGCGGCCAGGCCTTCGAGTGCTCCGTGGGCACCACCGCGGGCAACAAGCTGCGCGAGACCTCCCTGCAGCTCTTCCAGCAGAACATGAAGGACATCGGCATCAAGGTCAACCTGGACTTTGTGCCCTCCGGCGTCTGGTTCGCCGATGGCCCCGATGGCCCGCTCTTTGGCCGCCGGTTCGACCTTGGCCTCTTTGCCTGGCTGACGAGCGTGGAGCCGCCGGGCACGCTGTATAGCTGCACCGAGATCCCCGCGGCGGACAATGCTTGGGGTGGCCAGAACGAGACGGGCTACTGCAATCCCAAGTACGACGAGTGGGTGAACAAGGCCCTGGGCACCCTGAGCAAGAAGGAGCAGACGGAAGCCTGGGCCGAGGCCATCTCGATCTGGAGCGAGGAGCTCCCCGTGCTGCCGCTCTTTGCCCGCATCAAGCTTCTCGCGACTCGGCCCGAGGTCACTGGCGTGATCATGGACCCGACCGCGAACAGCGAGATGTGGAACATCGAGAACTTTGACATCGAGCAATAGTCGCGGCTAACGCCAACGACGCCATGTAGTACCGGCACCGGCAGCACCTCGCGTGCTGCCGGTGCTTCTGTAGGGGTGTCATCGTACGGACGTTATCGTTGGGGCGAACCTCGTGTTCGCCCGCCCTGATCCCTGGAGGCCGAGGCTTTAGCCGGGTCGGCGCGCCAAGCCCCGGCTAAAGCCTCGACCTCCAAGACAAGCGGCGCGAGTTTGGCGGGAGCCCTGCGGCCAGAGGGCGAACACAAGAGGGCGAACACAAGAAGGCGAACACAAGAGGGCGAACACAAGAGGGCGAACACAAGGTTCGCCCCTACTTGACCAGCCTTGGGTTTTCCGTATAATTCCGTTATGGTACGGGTCAATGAACCGATCCAGCGACGAAACAGGGACGTGCGCAATGCAAGCCAGCGGTATTGACGGGCCCGGCCAGGGCCTGGTTCGGCTTGCATTTGTTGTTTCGGCGGGGGACCTGGGTCTGAGGAGACGAAAAGCATGACCACCTACATGATCCGGCGCGCCTTGCAGATGATCCTCGTCCTGTTGCTCTCGACGATTTTCATCTATGCGCTGCTGAACCTGGCCAACCCCGACGGGCCGCTCTCCGGGCTCAAGCTGGCCACCGGCAAGCAGCGCATGAGCGACAACGACATCGCCAACATGGCGCGCATCCTGGGCATCGACAAACCCTTTACGCTGCGCTACGTCACCTGGCTGCTGGGCGACGATTGGCTCTTTGGCCCCTGGGCCAAGTACAAGGGCACCAGCAAGGGGCTCCTGCGCGGCGATTGGGGCACGTCCTGGGCCCTGGCCAAGGGTCAGCCGGTCATTATGCTCTTCGAGTCTCGAATATGGAACACGATCCTCCTCATGGGCACCTCGACGCTCCTATCGGTGCTCATTGCCGTGCCGGTGGGGGTCTATTCCGCGGTCAAGCAGTACTCCAAGCTGGATTATTTCGTCACTTCATTCACGTTTTTCGGCATCGCCATGCCGGTCTTTTGGTTTGGCCTGCTGATGATCATCCTCTTTGCCTACAAGTTTCGAGAATGGGGGCTCCCCTACCTGCCGCCGGGAGATGTGGTCTCGCTGCGCGGGCCGGACGCGGGCTCGCTGTTGGACCGCATCAAGCACCTCATCATGCCCACCATCGCGCTGAGCCTGCTCAACATGGCGGGCTGGACGCGTTACACCCGCTCGGCCATGCTGGAGGTGTTGCGCCAGGATTACGTGCGCACGGCGCGGGCCAAGGGCCTGATCGAGCGCATCGTCATCACCAAGCACGCCCTGCGCAACGGCCTGATCCCCCTGGTGACCATCATTGTCTTTTCCATCGCGGGCATTTTCTCCGGGGCGATCATGACCGAGACCGTCTTTAACTGGAAGGGCCTGGGCCGCCTCTATTATGAGGGGCTGATGCGCGACGATTGGCCGCTGACCATGGCCTACCTGTTCATCCAGGCGGTGCTGGTGGTGGTGGCCAGCCTGACCATCGAGTTCCTGTATACCGTGGTGGACCCGCGAATCCGCTACTCGTGAGCGGCGCGCTGCGCTAGAGATGAGGGTGAAGAGATGACCGTTGCTGACCTCGATATCAAGGCACAGGCGCTGCGCACCACCAAAGAGGAAAGCCAATTCCTGGTGGTCTGGCGGCGCTTTCGCAAGCACAAGCTGGCGCTGCTGGGCATGATCATCATCGGCTTGCTGGTGTCGGTGGCCGTCCTGGCGCCGGTGATCGCGCCCCATGATCCCCTGCAAGTGTTGATGAAGGAGCGAAACCTGGGCCCCACGCCGCAGCACTGGCTGGGCACCGACGAGCTGGGCCGGGATGTGCTTTCGCGGCTGATGTTCGCGGCGCGCATCTCGCTGCTGGTGGGGTTCTCGGTGACCATCCTGGGCGAGGCCCTGGGGGTGTTCATCGGGGCCATCGCGGGCTATTTCGGCGGCTGGGTGGATTCGATCCTGACCCGCTTCCTGGACTTTATGACCACTTTGCCCGGCCTGCCTCTGCTGATGGTCTTGGGCAAGGTGCTGGCCGATGTGAGCATCCCCTTCGTCTCCCGAGATTACTCGAGCGTGGTGATCCTGGTCCTCATCCTCACCCTGACGGGGTGGATGGGCCCGGCCCGCCTGGTGCGCGGCATGGTCCTCTCGCTCAAGAGCCAGGATTTCACCGAGGCCTGCCGCGCCTTGGGCGTCTCGGATTGGCGCATCATCATGCGACACATGATCCCCAACGCCATGGCGCCGATCATCGTCAGCGCCACGCTGGGCGTCGGCGGAAATATCGTGGTGGAATCCGGCCTGAGCTTCCTGGGCTTTGGCGTGCAGCTCCCGACGCCGACGTGGGGCAACATGCTCCAGAACGTGCAGGCGGACATGTGGGTCGCCCCATGGAAGGCCTTCTACCCCGGCTTGGCGATCTTTCTCACGTCCCTGTCGTTCAACTTTATGGGCGACGGCCTGCGGGACGCGCTGGATCCCCGGCTCAAGATGTAGGAAGAGAACCAGACCCTAAGGGTTTTCCGAAACCCTTAGGGTCTTGAGCGTGCAAGAGGAGCTATGCTTTGAGCGAGAACGATGTCCTGCTCGATGTCAAGGGGCTAAAGACCTATTTCTACACCGAGGACGGCGTGGTCAAGGCCGTGGACGGCGTGGATTTCTCGGTGCGGCGGGGCGAGACGCTGGGGCTGGTGGGCGAGAGCGGTTGCGGCAAGTCCGTGACCTCTTTTTCCATCATGCGGCTGGTGGGCATGCCCGGCAAGATCATCGGCGGCGAGGTCGTCTTTGACGGCCAGGACTTGCTCAAGCTGCCGGAAAAAGAGATGTGCCACATGCGGGGCAACCGCATGTCCATGATCTTTCAGCAGCCGGTGAGCTGCCTGAACCCCGTCTTTCGCGTGGGGAATCAGGTGGCAGAGGTGCTGGAGGTCCACGAGGGCATGTCCAGCGACGTCAGCGGCAAGCGCTCGGTGGAAATGTTCGAGATGGTGGGCATCCCCGACGCGGCGCGCAAGGCGCAGGCCTATCCCCACGAGATGTCGGGCGGCCAGGCGCAGCGCGTGATGATTGCCATGGCGCTGGCTTGCTCGCCCGAGCTGCTGATCGCCGACGAGCCGACCACCGCGCTGGACGTGACGATCCAGGCCCAGATCCTGGACTTGATGCGCGGCCTGCGCGAGCAGATCAACACGGCGATCATCCTGATCACCCACGATATGGGCGTCATCGCCGAGATGGCCGATAACGTGGCCGTCATGTACGCGGGGCGCATCGTCGAGTATGCCGACGTCAAGACGCTGTTCGCCCGGCCCAGGCATCCCTACACGCAGGGCCTGTTGGCCTCCATCCCCGTGCTGGGTCGGGTGCAGGGCGAGCTGGCCGTGATCCCTGGCGCGGTGCCAAACTTGATCAACATGCCGCCCGGTTGCCGTTTTGCGCCGCGGTGCTCGGCGCGGGTGGAGAACCACCTGGAGATCTGCACGCGCCAGGAGCCCGAGATGTATTCGGTGGGAGGGACGCACAAGGTGCGTTGCTGGCTATACGAGGCGAGCCAGGCCAAGCGAGGGGAATCCGCATGACAGAACAACAAGACCTGATCGTGGTCAAAGACCTGGTCAAGCATTTCCCCGTGCGGGGCGGGCTCTTGCAGCGCACGGTGGCCTGGGTCAAGGCCCTGGATGGCGTCACTTTCTCCATCAAACGGGGCGAGACGCTGGGGCTGGTGGGCGAGAGCGGTTGCGGCAAGACCACCGTGGGCCGCACCATCCTGCGGCTGATCCCCGCCACCTCCGGCGAGGTGCTGTATGATGGGGAGGATCTGCTGGCGCTGAGCAAGAAGGAGCTCAAGCTCAAGCGGCGCGACCTGCAGATCATCTTTCAGGACCCCTATTCGTCGTTGGACCCCCGCATCCCGGTGGGGCAGAGCATCGGCGAGGGGCTGCTGGTCCACGGCATGCGCGACGCCGACGAGCGGTACAAGCGGGTGCTGGAGGCATTGGAGCGGGTGGGCTTGCAGGATTTCCATGCGCGCCGCTACCCCCACGAGTTCTCCGGCGGGCAGCGCCAGCGCATCGGCATCGCGCGCGCCTTGGCGCTGAACCCCAAGTTCGTCGTCTGCGACGAGCCGGTTTCCGCGCTGGATGTCTCCATCCAGTCGCAGGTGCTCAATATCCTGCGCCAGTTGCAGCGCGACCTGGGGCTGACCTATCTTTTCATCGCCCACAACCTCAGCGTGGTGGAGCACATCAGCGACCGCGTGGCGGTGATGTACCTGGGCAAGATGGTGGAATTGTCCGCCCGCGACGAGCTCTATCGCGATCCGCTGCACCCCTATACGCGGGCGCTGCTCTCGGCGATCCCGATCCCCGACCCCACCCTGCAGCGGGAGCGGATCATCCTCAAGGGCGATGTGCCCAGCCCGCTCAACCCGCCGTCCGGGTGCCGCTTCCACACCCGCTGCCCGGTGGTCATTCGCGGCGTCTGCGCGGAAAAAGAGCCCGAGTTCCGCGAGGCCAGCGCGGGGCATTGGGTGGCCTGCCACCGGGTGAATACCGATTATTAGGCCAGCGTGATCACAAGGGGGGCGTCGCGCGCGACGCCCCCTTTTTCGTGGCCGGCGCTCCCGCGCTACGGCGCGAGCTCCCGGTTCAGCGCCCGCGCCAGGTCTTTGACCTGCTGGCACTCGCGCTCGCTGGCGTGGCCTCGCAGGATGGGATAGATGGTGTTGTTGTGGAGCAGGGGGTCGGCGTCGGGGGGGATGTGGCCCGCCGCCACGGCGTGCTCCCACTCCACGGTGCCGGGGATGGGCGAGTAAAAGGCCAGGTCGGCCACCGCCCCGAGCCGATGCACATAGTGAACGCCCTCGATGACCTCGTCCAGCGGCTGGCCGGGCAGGCCCATCAGGATATAGACGCCGATCTCGCGCCCGGTGAACCCCGCCTCGCGCAGGTGCGCGATGGCGCGCTCCATCTCCGGGGTGGTCACCTTGGAGCCGGTCTCGCGCTGGCGGCCGGGGTCGGTGGTCTCCAGGCTCAGGCGCAGCGTCTTGAACCCGGCGGCGAACATCTTGTCGGCAAGCGCTCGGTCGATTAGCCGCGCGTGGAGGCCGTTGGGCGTATGGAAGCGGAGGCGCAGCCCCCGCTGCAGCACGCCATCCAGGATGGGGTGAAGGTGCCGATCGGCGTTGACGAGCAGGGCGTCGTCGTAAAAGGCGATGTCCTGTACGCCATGGCGCCCGTGCCAATGGGCGATCTCGTCCACGACGCGCTGGGGGGAGCGCTGCTCCAGGCCTCTCGGGTGCAAGAGGTGAGAGGCGCAATAGGTGCAGCGGAGCGGGCAGCCCCGCGAGGTGGCGATGGACACGTAATCCAGCCGGCGGAGCAGGTCAAAGGCGGGGTAGGGCAGGTCGTCCAGCCCGGCGTAGCGGCCCTCGGGGGGCGGCTCCTGGCCGGTCAGGCGGCTGGCCCAGTGCAGGGCCTGGCGCTCGCCCTCCCCGGCGACCACCACGTCGGCGCCGGAGTGGGCCACTGCGTGGTCGTGGCAGAGCGTGGCATAGATGCCGCCCAGGATGACGGGCGCGCCGGGGAAGCGGGCCTTGACCCGCCGGATGGCCTCGAACGCGCCGGGGTACCAGTAGGTCATCCCGGAGGTGACCATGACCACGTCCGGGCGCGGCATCTGCGCCAGCTCCTGGTCAAAGAGGTCCAGGGGCAGCCCATAGCGGCCATAGCGGCGCGGCACGTCGCGCAGGATCGGCGGCTTGGGGAGAAGGGTTTTCAGGAACTTGCCGCAGCCATAGGCGTTTTCCCTGGGCTCGTGGCCCAGGCGGCCGGGCAGGTCTGGATGATGGCGGTCCAGGCAATCGAGGTAAGTGACCTGGTAGCCGGCGTCGCGCAGGACCGCGGCGATGCTGAGCAACCCCAAGGGCGCGGCCCAGAGGTCATAGGCGGCAAAGTCATAGATCCACGGGTTGATGAGCAGGACGCGGCCGCGCATGTCGCACCTCCTGGTGGATTCTAGGCGCTTTGCGGGGAATGTCCAAGCGCGCCGGGCGCGGGGTTTGACACGGCGGCGGCTTTCGGGTAATGTTCATGGTGCAGCACAGGCGATCAAGGCGCCGCGGGAACTAAAATCCGGGGGCGACGTCTGTAATACAGGCTTGTGCGTGGGTTTGGAGGATGCATTGGCATGGTAAGACGCGCTTTCGCTTATTTGACGGTCGTGGTCGCGCTCGCGGCGTTGTTGGTGACGGGGCTGGTGGCTGGTTGCCGGCTCTTCCGGGGCGAAGAGACGCCCGTCCCTGGCTCGGCCACGCCGGGCCTGGAGACGATGCTGCGGTTGGAGCCCGCCAGCGGCTCGCCCGGCACCATCTTTACCGTGACGGGCGAAGGTTGGCCGGCGAACAAGATCGTCTCGCTCTATGTGGGCTATTCGCTCAAGGAGGCGCTCGACGCCAAGCCCTGGGGCGACTTTGTCATTGACGGGAACGGCCGGTTCAGCACCAAGCTGAGCGCGCCGGTCCTGAACGTCTGGGATCGCGGCCTGGACTGGTTCGTCGTGGCGCGCCTGAAGGGCGGCAAGCTGGACGCCTCCACGGTGTTTTCCATCCCCGACCCGCGCCCTGGCGCGGCGACCGCTACTCCTAGCCCCGTGGCGACCACGCCTTCGTCGCAGCCCACGCGGCTGGAGGGCGCCGTCGAGGGGATCGACTTGCAAGGGCGCCTGTTGCTGGTCAAGGCGACGGACGCCAAGACCTACCTGTTCAATATCGCGCGCGAGGCGGTCATCATCGCCGTGGACGGCCGCCCGCTGCTCCTTTCGGATGTGCAATTGGGGACCCGCGTGGTGGCGGAGGGGCTGCTCAAGCCGAATGGCAGTGTGGACGTCTCCAGGCTGATTATCACGCAGCCGTCCGCCTCGCCCACGCCTGGGCAGATGCCGACGGCGACGGTGGTCGCCAACCCCTCCGAGCCCAACCTGCGGGTGGATAGCATCATCGAATCCATCGCGCTGGAGGCCCGGCTGCTGACCTGCCGCGACACCGCGGGAAAGGTTCTCCGCGTCAACGTCCCGCCGGAGGCGACGATCCTGGCCTCTGACGGCCGGCCGCTGACCATTGGCGATCTGCGCCTGGGCTACCGGGTCGTGCTGGAAGGCTGGAGCAACGCCGATGGCTCGGTGACCGCCTCGCGGATGATCGTGGATGCCGGCGGGCTGGGCCCCACGGCCACCGTGACGCCGACGCCAGCGGTGGTCGGCGGGTGGGAGGGGACCTATTACAACAACGACTCGCTGCTGGGACAGCCGGCTCTGCTGCGGATGGATGCCGATCTGAACTTTGACTGGGGGGCCAATGCCCCGGCGGAGGGCATCGGCGCCGACCGCTTCTCCGCGCGCTGGACCAAATCGTTGACTTTCAAGAGCGGCGGCTATCGCTTCCGGGTCCGCGCCGATGACGGGGTTCGCCTCTGGGTGGATGGGGATCTGCTGATCGACGAATGGCATGACAGCTCGGCCACGACCTACGAGCGCGAGGTCTATCTGGCGGCGGGCCAGCATACCGTGCGCGTGGATTATTACGAGGCCGAAGGCGAGGCCTTGATCCAGGTGCGCTGGGACGCGGTCACCGAATTCCCGGACTGGGAAGGCCAGTACTTTAACAACACCAACCTGGCGGGCGACGCGGCGCTGGTGCGCAACGATCGCGCCATCGACTTTCGCTGGGAGGAAGGCGCTCCCGCCGCAGGCATCAGCGCGGACCGGTTCTCCGTGCGGTGGCGGCGCGTGCTGCCTTTCGCCAAGGGGACCTATCGCTTCTTCGCCTATGCCGACGACGGCGTGCGCGTGTGGATCGCCGGCGATCAGGTGCTCGACAAATGGAGCGATTTCCAGGCGGTGGTCCATCAGTTCGACCTGACGCTGGCGGAGCAGTCCTACGAGATCATCGTGGAGTACTATGAGGGCGGCGGGCTGGCCGAGGTGCACTTTTGGTGGGAGCTACTGCCGGATATCACGGCTACCCCCACCTCTTCGCCCACCCCGAGCCGCACGCCGACCACTATGGCGACGCCGACGATGACGCGGCAAGCCACGGCGTCGCCCACCTGGACCGTGGTGGCGCCGACGGCCACGCCTTCACCCACGCTGGTGGTCCCGACGGCCACGGCCACGGCGACGCGCGCGTCCTTGCCCGACCTGGTGATCACCGCGCTCAAGATCGAGCTGGAAGCCGTAGGCGGCTGCTACGAGCCGGGCGCGCCTCTCGGCGTGCGCGTGACGGTCCAGAACGCCGGCAGCGCGGACGCGGGCCCCTTCGCCGTGGAGGCCAACGGGGCGCAGCAGATGGTGGCGCAAGGGCTGCGCGCGGGGCAATCGCTCGCGCTCTGGTTCAACGGTTACGCGTACCCGGGGGAGAACCGGGCAGTGGCGGACCCCACCCTGCTGGTGGAAGAGAGCAACGAGCAGAACAACGTCCTATCGCAGCAATTGCCCATGCCCACCCCGCCGCCGGTCTGCTCGCCCGCGGTCACGGCCACGGTGGCGCCCACCCAGGCCGCCGACCCTGGCGCTGATGGCAAGGTGGATCCGATGCAGGCCAGTTACTTCCCCCTGGCCGCGCTCACCAACGCCGCGTTCGATCAGGTGGTGCTCTCGTTGACCGGCACGGTGCACAACTATAACAGCGCCGATTTCCCGGCGCCGCCCTTTTTCCGCTTCGAGCTTCAGACGCCCGAGGGCAAGTCGCTGCTGGTGGAGGGCGGCCCAGAGGCGGTGATCATGGCTCTGCCCGCCAAGGCCGCCAAGCCCGCGCCGGACAAGATCGTGGTCGAAAAGCAGCAGATCAGCCCTTCGCAGCACAACGCGCAGCCGCTGTACGAGGGCGGGCAGGTCAAGGTGATCGGCGTGTGGGTGGAGGACCGCCTCATCGCCGAGCGTGTCCAGGTGTCTGGGCCCGATGAGGCGACGCCCTGGTACTATCGCAGCCTGCTGCTGGACCAAGAGCTGGGTGGGCGCGGGGCGGCCTTGTTCGACGGGCTGCCGGTCTATGTCCGCACCGTGGGCTCGCGGGTCGCGACGTTGGCGCCGGAGGTTCCCGCCCGGGCGATGGCCAAGTATGCCACCCGTGGGGTCATCGTCCAGGGCACCTTTTCCGCCGGCAAGACGCCCGAGCTGCGCCAGGTGCAGGTGTACGTGCGCGAGCTGGGCGGCTATCAGCGCATCTATCCGCAGGGCGGGGTCCTCCCGCGGCTCTTGGATAGGCTGGGCCGGGGCGGCTCCTAGCCGGCGAGGGCGAGGCGCCACCGATTTGACTTGTTTGCCGCATTGAGTATAATAGCGTGCGCGTAGATTTCGCCCCCATCGTCTAGAGGCCCAGGACACAGCCCTTTCAAGGCTGCGACAGGGATTCGAATTCCCTTGGGGGCACTGTTATCCAATGCGCACTGGCTCAGGGTGGAGAGGGGGCGTTTTCGCCTCCTCTTTTTTTCCTGTAACGCGATCTGACATAATCACGAAGGCGATCTCGGTCCGGCCTTCAGAAGCTACTATAGGTAGTGGTTGACGTTCCGCTAGAGCCCTACTGCTTGCGTCCCCTCGTCGTTTTGGGCGATCTTGGCCGCGAGGGATTGACAGAAGGCTCAGGCTAGGCTATAATAGTCAACAACCCTTGGGCCGTTAGTGGGCTCGCGGCGATTCCTGGTGCGCAACCGGGGAGGGGATTTGGGCTGTCACCTGACGTTCTATGGCCTGGAACACAAATGACGCTGACTCTCGTTACGAAAAGGTGACAGTGCGCCGCCGAGAGCCTCTCGGCGGTTTCTTGTTTTGATTTTGTATCCCGGAGATTTCACATATGGCAGCAAAGGAAAAAGAGCTCGAGGCTCAGGCGAGCACGATCCAGGGACTGATCGAGCACGCCAAGGAGCAGGGCTACATCACGTCGTCCGAGATCCTGGAGGTGCTTCCCGAGGCAGAGGCCGACCTCTCCCAGTTGGAGGACCTTTTCTTTGACCTGTATGACGAAGGGATCGATGTCGTCTTTGACGAGGCCGAGGAGCCGGAAGAGGAAGAGATCGAGGCTGAGGTCCCCGAGGAGACCGAGCTCGAGCACGCTTTTGATCTGGAAGGCATCGGCGTCGACGATACCGTCAGCCTGTACCTGAAAGAGATGAGCCGCGTCCCGCTGCTTTCCGCCGACGAAGAGATCTTGCTGGCTCAGCAGATGAAGCGCGGAGAGGTGGCCGCCAAGCAGATGGCCAGCAACGGCCACGACCTCGACGAGCACAAGCGGCTGAACACCGAGGCCCTGCGCGGGGCCGAGGCGCGCGCGCACCTGATCAAGGCCAACACCCGCCTGGTGGTGAGCATCGCCAAAAAGTACTTGGGGCAGGGCGTGCCGTTCCTGGACCTGATCCAGGAGGGGAACCTGGGCCTGATGAAGGCCGTGGAAAAGTTCGATCCCCGCCGCGGGTGCAAGTTCAGCACCTACGCGACTTGGTGGATTCGCCAGGCGATCACGCGCGCCCTGGCCGAGCAGGGCCGGATCATCCGCCTGCCGGTGCACATGGACGAGCGGCTCCGCAAGGTCTATTGGACCGCGAGGCAGTTGGAACGCGATAGCGGCCGCAACCCGACGCCGGAAGAGATCGCCTCCGAGATGGGGCTCAAGCCTCGCAAGGTGGAGTGGCTGCTCCGCGTCTCGCGCCGCCCGGTCTCGCTGGAAAAGCCGGTGGGCGAGGAAGAGGATAGCGAGCTGGGCGATTTCATCGAGGACCAGGAAGCCGTCAGCCCGGTGGATATGACCTACCAGCACCTGCTGGGGTCCAAGCTGGAGGACGTGCTGGCCACCCTGTCGCCTCGCGAGGCCAAGATCCTGCGCCTGCGCTTTGGCCTGCATGACGGCAAGAGCTATACCCTGAAAGAAGTGGGTGAAAAGTTCGGCCTGACCCGCGAGCGCATCCGCCAGATCGAGGCCGAGGCGCTGAACCGCCTGCGCCATCCCAGCCGCAGCCGGCAGTTGCGCGGCTATCTATAAGGCCCAATCCAGGCCAGGCCCCGAGATGGGCCTGGCTTTTTCTTTTCCGGCGCGCGGCGCCAAAGGAGCAAGAGCCATGTCATCCGCAGAGGCCGCCGGATTGCCCGAGGATCTGGTCACCGTCAAGATCGTGCAGGGGCAACTCATCGCGGGGCTGCTCAAAGCCCGGCTCGAAAGCGAGGGCATCCCGGTGGTCTTGCGCTACGAGTCGGTGGGCCGCGTCTTGGGCCTGACCTTCGACGGCCTGGGGCAGGTGGAGCTCGTGGTCCCGGCGAGCCAGGCGGCGCGCGCCCAGGACCTCCTGGAAAGCGACGAAACTCCCCCGCCTCCCGGCGAGGAGCTATAGGAGACGCAAGAACGGGGCGCTTCAGCGGCGCCCCGTTCTTTTTTAGTGGTTGCGCAGGATCAGCGGAAAGACGGCGCTGACCTCGGCGACGGGGCGGCGATATTCCACCGCCACCAGGGGCCGCTGCTCGCTCGGCCAGACCAGGTCGGACGAGGCGAACTGGTAACGCTTGGAGACGAACGCCTCGCCCTGGAGCAACAGGCCATGGTTTTCGTCCGGCCGGGCCACCCATTCGCGAAAGGCGGCGCTGATATCGATCTCGCACCAGCGGTCCGCCCCCATCAGCGTCGCCTGCCCGCACGATTCCTCTTCCCGATCCGTTCCCACCCCGTTGGCCCCGGGTTCTGCCCAGGCGAGGCCCTGGCTGGCCTCTGACCAGGTGGCTCGATCCGCCGCCCATGGCCGGAGCACCTGGAAAGCGCGCACCTGCATGGAGGCGCCGCCGCCGCTCACCACGTACAGGCGCAGCTTGGCCGAGAGGATCTGGGTGTTGGTGGGAAACTGGCTGGCGTCAAAGGCCACCAGCGGGGCGTTCGACTCGGGCCAGCGGATGTTGAGCTGCTGGCCGCTGCCATAGTTCGCCTCCGGGTTCGTGGCGTCCAGGAAGGTGTCGCGCGCGCCCGTATAGCCCTGGAGGCCCTGCTGCAAGATAACGACGCCCTCGGCGGGCAGCGTGGGCGTGGCCGTGCCGGTGGGCGATGGCGTGGCGGTCAGGGTCGCGGTAGCCGTCCACGTCGTCGTCGCGGTGGGGGTAAAGGTCTGGGTGGGCGTTCCCGTGGGCCAGCCGAGGGGCGTGTTGGACGCGGTGGCGGTCGGCGACGGCGTATTCGTGGCCGTGGGGGAGGCCGTCGCGGTCTCGGTGGGCGTGATCGTGGGCGTGTCGGTCCGCGTCGCCGTGTGGCTGGGCGTCGGCGTGATGGTTGGCTTTTCCACCGCGGCGATCTCGGCGTGGAGCGTGGCGCCCGAGGTCAGATAGACCACGCGCAGGGCAGAGATGGGATAGAGATAACCGCTCAGCTCGGAGGCCTGGAGGGCATACCAGCCATTGTCCAGCGCGGTGCAGCAGGGCCCGCTGGCCTGAGAGGTGCAGCTCGCCACCGTCTGGCCCAGCAGGTTCTGCGCGGCCAGCTTGACGCCTGGCAGATATGGCTCGCTCGCGTCGCGCCCCCCGCTGCGGTTGCGGTCGAGAAAGACTGCGAGACACAACTGCCCTTTCGGCAGCGCAGAGGTGGGCGAGAGCGTCGGCAGCGGCGTCCAGGTGATAGTCGGCGTGGGCGACACGACCGGCGTCGCCGTGCGCGTGGCCGTGGCGGTGGGCGTCGTGGCCCGTGTCCAGGTGCGGGTCGGCGTGGGCGTTTGCGTGGCCGTGGCGGTCGGTGTGGGCGTCTGGGAGGTGGCCAGGAAATCGGCGGCCGCTGACCAATAGCTGTAGCGCGCGCCGTCGAACGCCCGCGCGCGCCAGTAGTAGGCCTTCTCCATGGTCACATCGGCGGTCACCTGCCAAGAGGTCGTCCCGGACCCCTCCGGCACGGCCTCGCCCTGCCGCCAGACGTAGGAAAAGTTGGGCTGGGTCGCGACCTGGAAGGCGTAGGTCACCGGCTGGCCGGGCGCATGGGCGCTGTTGGCGACGACCAGCGTGGGCCGCAGCTCGCCTACGGCGGTCCCGCCAAGCGGGCTCACGGCGGATGGCGGCTCGGGGGGCGGGGTCGTGGACCCGGCCGAGTTCAGGTAATAGACGTAATCCGAGACCAAGTCGCCCAGCCCTTCGTTCACGGCGTCGACGCAGGCGTCGGCCTTGCCCGAGAGGTCCTCGGGGCCATCGGGCGAGCCCCAGTCGTTATAGCGCGCGTCGAGGCAGCGATAGCGATCCGCGTTCTCCACGCCATAGCGGGTGTTCTCGGCGATGAGGTTCCCCTCGCCGGCGGCCCCGCCGATCACCGGCAGCCCGCTGTTCAGGCTGTTATAGACGCCCGCGCCGTTGCGGCGGATGGTGCTGCGGGTGATGCGCGGGCTGGAGGTGGGGCCCTTGATATAGATGCCGATGTCGTGGTTCTCGATGGTCGCGCCCCGGACCAGCGGGGAGGACTCGTCGCAATAGAGGCCATACTTGGCCGCGCTGGAGAGGCGGATGCCCTCGATGCGCGCCGAGAGGCTGCCCTGCAGCAGGATGTCGCCATAGCTGGTGGTCGAGCCGTTCTGGCTCATGCTGCCGCCGATGATGGCGGGCGCGCCGTTCTCGGACCAGATGCCGTATTGCGGGTTGCTGGCGATGGTGCAGCCCTGGATCGTCGCGGCGCTGTTGCGCATCTGGACGCCATAGCGTTGGGCGTTGGTGGAGGTGCAGCCGTCCAGCAGCGGCGCGCCGCCATCGATGTTGACGTTGCCGTACCAGCTCTGCCCGCGCCAGGAGGTGGTGTCCCCGCCATAGTCCAGGGTGACGCCCTTGATGACCGTCCGCGCGCGATCCAGGGAGGGGTGCAGGAAGAGCCCCGACCACCGGTAAAAGAGCCCGCTCTTTTCCTGGGTCAGGGTGATCGGCGCCGCCTGCCCGTTGGCGATCAGCGCGCCGCTGGCGGCGTCGCTGCCGATATAGAGGCCGCTGCCTTTGTCGAACTTGACGGTCACCCCAGGCTCGATGGTGAGGCTGGGCGCGGTTGGCCCGGCCACCACGATGTTGCCCTCGATGCGATAGTGCGATAGCCCCGCCTCGGCGTGGAACGTCCCGTCGCTTTCCAGGTTGCCGCCGATGACGTGGACGGCGCGGCCTGCCGCGAACGCGTTCCCCTGCGCTTGCATCGCCGCGCGCAAGCTCGCGCGGATGGCATAGGGCGAGCTCGAGTTGAAGGCGTTGCCCACCAGATAGGGCGTCGAGGTGGGGTCGCCATAGATGTCATAGTAGGCGCTGCCGTTATCGGCAAAGCGGCTGCCGCTGATGAGCGCCTCGGAGCCTTCCATCTGGATGCCGTGGCGATAGCCGTGGACCACGGCGCAGTTGCGGAGGGTGGGCGAGGCCTGATAGAGGTTCACCATGCCGTTCCAGCTCTTGGCGTTCCAGGTGGTGGAGCGATAGCTCGCGTATTGGATGGTCACGCCGTCCAGCAGGCAGAGCGCGTCATCGGCGGCGGCGTCGAAGAAGAGGCCGGGCCAGCTGCCGGGGGAGACGTCGACCGAGCGGGTCATGGTGATGGGGCGGCTGGCGCCATCGGCGATGATCCCGCCGGGCAAGGCCGCGGTGCCGATGAACAGCCCGGCCTCCGGGCCGAACTTGAGGGTGGCGCCGGGCGCGATGCGCAGGACGGGCCGGGCCTCTCCGGCCACCGTCACCGAGGTATCAAAGTAATAGTACGTGCCCTGCGCCTCCAGCACACTGTCCTGGGTCAGCGCGCCGCCCATGACAAAGGCGCCGCGCCCGGTGCGAAAGTCGTTGCCGCGCATCTGGCCGATGGCGGCGACGGGGATCTTGACCGCCCAGGTCGGCCCTTCCTGAAAGGTGTTGTAGCGGATGGTGGGGGCGGATCCGGAGTTGCAGAGGATGTCATAGTGGGTGTCGGTCACGCCGTTGTCCATAAAGGCGTTGCCGAGCAGGGTCGGCTGGGCGTTATAGAGCTCGATGCCATGCCGCGCTGCGTGGCCGATGATGGAGGAGCGGATGGTGGGCGCGCAGCCGTAGAGGTTGATGTTGGCGTTCCAGTACCGGTTGCGCCAGAGCTTGGACTCGCCGCCGTTCTCCACGATCAGGCCATACAGGATGCTGCGCGCGCCGTCCGCCGTCTCGTCCATAAAGAGGCCGGCCCAGCGCTCGCCGGCGGTGTTCCAGGTCAGGCGCACCGGGGCGGCGGCGCCATCCGCGGTCAGGGCCCCTGGCGCGGAGGCCGTGCCCACGAACAGCCCATCGCCGCGATCGAACTTGAGCGTGACCCCGGCGGCCAAGGTGAGCAGAGGCGTGTTCGCCCCGGCGACGGTGACGTCGTCGGCGATAAAATAGTGGCTCATCCCCTGGCTGGTCCAGGTGGCGTCCTGGGCGATGGTCCCGCCAAGGACGTGGACCGCGCGGGTCGGGTGAAAGATGTTGTCCTTGAGGCTGCCCACGCTGCTCGCGCCGAGCTTGAGGGCGTAGCGCTGGGCGGCGGCGCCGGGGCCAAGCTGGTTGCCCTCGATGACCGGCGCCGAGCTGGCGGAGGTCAGGATGTCGTAATCGGATACCTTGCTGCCGTTGTCGTGGAAATAGCTGCCCCGGATGACGGGGGCGCCGCCCTCCATGGCGACGCCGTGGCGGCTGGCATAGGCGATCTCGCTATCGCGGATGGTGGGGCTCGTCTGGTAGATGTTGATGCTGCCCTCCCACCGGGACCCATGCCATAGCATGCTCTGCCCGCTGCCGCCATGTTCGACGATGGCGTGCGCCAACAGGGTATTGGCGCTGTCGCAGGCGCCATCGAAAAAGAGGCCGGGCCAGTAGCCCGCCGCCCCGGCGCGGGTGAAGCGGATCGGGAGCACGCCGCCATCGGCGCGCAGCGCCCCCGGCTGCCCCTCTGCGCCGACGTAGAGCCCCGCCCACTCGGCGAACTTGAGCGTCAGCCCCGGCTCCAGCGTCAGCACGGGGTTCGCGGTGCCGCCCACCCAGATGTCGCCCACGATCAGGTAGTGGCTCATGCCCTGCTGGGTCCAGGTGGCCGAGGTGGTCACCAGCCCTCCGCCGACGGCGGCGCCGCGCAGCGGGTCGAAGGTGTTGTTGCGCATCTGGCCCATGGCCTGGGCGGAGAGGAGCACGGCGCAAGCGGTCCCGGCGCCAAAGCGGTTATCCCGCACCAGCGGCGTGGATTCGAGGTCGGCCATGATGTCAAAGTGGCTCTCCAGCCGGCCGTTATCGTGGAACGAGTTGCCCACGATGGTGGGGCTGCCTTGATAGATGCTGATGCCGTGTTGCGCGCCATGGTGGATCTCACAGTTTTCGATCCTGGGCGCCGATTGATAGATGTTGATGTTGGCTTCGCAGGTGGTGTCATGCCAGGGGTAGCCCCGGCCGCCGTAGGCGATCTGCACCCCCTTGATCACGCTGGCGCTCGTGTCCGCCGCTCGGTCGAAATTCAGCCCGGCCCAGCGGACGCTGCTCCCCGGCGAGGCGCTGGTCAGCACGATGGGGAGCGCGGTGCCGTCGGCGACGAGCGCCCCCGGCTGGTCCAGCGTGCCGATGAACAGGCCAACGCCGTCGGCGAACTGGACGGTCACCCCCGGCTGCAGGGTGAGGACCGGCGCATCGGGCCCGGCGACGATCATGTTGGGCGAGGTCACGTCGTAGGGGACCACCAGGTAGGGTGCGCCGACGTTGGGCCAGGTGGCATCCTCGCCCATCTGCGTGCTCCAGACCTGGATCCGGCCGTTGGGTGGCATGGTGTTGGCGCCCAGCCGGCCGACGGCGCCGGGGGGCAGGGCGATGGGGAAAGGCAGGTCGCTGGCAAAGGTGCAGCCCTGGACTCGCGCCGGGAGGGTGCGCTGGAGCCCCAGCAGGTCGTGGTGTTCTTCGGGGGCCGAGCCGTTGTGGTGGAAGAGGCAGTTGACGATCTCGGTGCGCTCCTCGTCGTCGGCCAGCTCGATGCCGTTGCCCAGGCTATAGGCGATCTCGCAGTTCTCGATGATCGCCCCCGCCGCGCGGATGGTCAGGCTGCTATAGCGGACCTTGTTCTCCCAGGGGTCGCCGCCGCGCCCGGCGTAGGTGATCTTGACGTGGCGAAGCTGGCAATTGCTGGCCAGGTAGCCCAAAAAGAGGCCGCGCCAGTGCCCCGGCGTGGGGGTGTCGCTATCCGCGGTCAAGGTGATGGGCAGCGCCGCGGTGCCGTTGGCGATCAGCCGCCCATCCTCGACCATGATGGAGCCGCCCTCGGCGAACCGGACCTCGACGCCCGGCTCGATGGTCAGGGTCGCCTCGGCATAGACGCGCAGGGGCAGGCGGGTCACGATGTAAGGGCTCTGCGCCCGAGTCCAGACGGTATTGATGAACACATCGTCGTCGACGACCTTGCCTTGGGGGGACTGGGCAGCGATGGGGCTCGCCCAGAGGCCCAGCACGATCATCGCGGCGACCAGGCCGCTTGCCGCCAGCGCCCGCCGAAGTATCGGAGCCACGGTCTATCCTCCTGCTTTGATCCCGGCCAAGCCACGGGGATGGGGAGCATGCGCGGGGCAGCATGATACATGCCCAAGGGCATTATAGCATGGCGAAAAGGGCGGAGGGAATAGGAAAAATGTCCTGTCACGCGCCGCGGGGCGGCTAGGCGGCGAACTGCGGGTCCTGCTCCAGCAAGAGCTGCAGCCCCTTGAGCAGCTCGACCTTGGGCTTGAAGCCCAGCTTTTTCCGCGCCAGCGAGATGTCGGCCACCAACTGGTAGACGCCGCCCGTTTGGGCGTTGCTATAGAGGCGGTGGGTGGGGTGCCCGACCACCTCCTCGATCACGCCGGCCAGGTCATTGATGCTGACCTGGCGGCCGCTGCCGACGTTGATGATCGCTCCGCTGATGCCGGGGGCGGTGGCGGCGGCGATGAGGGCCTGCACCACGTCGCTGATATAGATGAAATCGCGGGTCTGCGTCCCTTGACCATAGATGACCAGCGAGCCGCCGGTGAGGGCCTGCTTGAGCAGCTTAGGGATCACCGGGGGGTTGGAGGGGGGGATGACCTGGCCGGGGCCGTAGGCGTTAAAAATGCGCAGGATCACCGTCTCGATGGCGTTGAGGGCGCCCAGCGCCTGCACATAGCCCTCCGCCGCCATCTTGCTCACGGCATAGGGCGTCTGCGGACGGAGCATGGCCGTCTCCTTGGCTGGCTGCTCGTCTTGCTCGCCATAGACCGCGCCGGAGGAGGCCAGGATGACCCGCCGGACGCCGGCATCGCGCGCGGCGGTCATCAGGCTGACCGTGCCGCCGACGTTCACATCATTGTACTCG
>Ga0123333_10000852_pt1 | contig 32594 bp, 24 predicted proteins | sample BioC12SIPDNA_3_FD_89957 | JGI IMG/M metagenome (GOLD analysis project Ga0123333, IMG submission 89957) | Anaerobic biogas reactor microbial communites from Washington, USA - Biogas_R2_B C12 SIP DNA | ecosystem: Engineered > Bioreactor > Anaerobic > Unclassified | place: Washington, USA... | reverse complement strand
GCCGGGATCATCTCCGCGGGCAGCATACACAGGGCGTAGTTACGGGCTATCTCCTGCAACGCCGCCCTACCCTGACCTTCGTCGCATACCGCATCCATCTGCTGCTCTCGATTGGCCATCGCCTCACCTCCCGTACTCAAGGCAGAAGTAGCGCGCTACGCTCGCCAGAGCCAGCGCAACGCCGAAGGCAAGGTCGCACCACCGTGGGCGAGGCTGTGGAACCCCCGCCCCCAATCGAGCGTGTAGTCGTAACCGCGGAACTTGAGCGCGGCTGCCACCTCCTGGTTCGCCAACGACCAACTGCCGCAGACATCATCGATGTCATTGGCGCTGCCCTGCAAGTAGACTCGCAACGGCCTGCGCTCCGCCTGGCGTATCTCCGCCCAGGTGTTGTGTGAGCCGTTGATGTTCGTGAAGCTACCGCAGTGTGAGAGCACCTTGCCGAGGATCTCGGGCATATGCCAGGCCGCGTTGAAGGCGCAGACCGCGCCCGACGAAATGCCAGCGATGGCGTGAGCGCCCCGATCAGTGCGCAGGTGTACGTGTTGCGCCACCAGCGGGAACATCTCATCACGCAGGAAGCGCGCATAGGCATCGGTCCGGTCGTGGTACTCGGCAATCCGGTTCTGGAAGCGTCCTTCGCGATCCGGAAAGGTACCTGGGTTCACAAAGAGCGCCGCGATGGCAGGCATCTCGCCCGCGTGGATGAGGTTGTCGAGGACCGTCGGCACGGGCGCCTGCGGCGAAAGGTACATGCCGCCGTCCTGGAAGACCATCAAAGACACCGGCGGGCCCTCCGGGTCGTACTGGGCCGGGACGTAGAGCCAGTAGCCGCGCAGCGTGCCGGCGAAGATGTCGCTGCGCATAGGAGTATACTCCGTGACCGTACCTTGGGGCACACCCGGCTGGGGCCGGCACTCGGGCTCGGGCACGAAATGCTCGAGCACTACCCAGCCATCGCCGAAGCGCCGTGTGGCCGTCTCGTAACGGAACGCCGTGGCCGAGAAGTTGGGCAACGTCCGCACCTCGACGTAGACGTCCGAGCTCCCGAGCCGCTGCATCGTGCATCGTTCTGCGCCGGCAAGGATGTCGGGGCGCGGATCAGGCTGCGGGGCCTCCCAGACAGCCCAGACCGATCCGTCCTCGGCATAGGTGCGGGTCACTAGTTCCGGCGACTCCTGCGAGGCCACGGCCCACAGCGCGGTGGTCTGCTCTACCTGCAAGACCCCCTTGGCTAGCACCTCCGCGTCGTATTGCGTCCGAAGCTGCGCGGCCAGCACCTCGACGTCCAGCGCGCCGTCGGCCAATCCTTGTGTCAGCTGCTCCAGAGTCAGAGCCCCCACCTCACACCTCCTGACGATAGGTGACCGCAAAGGAGCAGTCCTCAGCGCCCTGCGCGATCGTTCGCACGATCTCCATATGGCACACCCTTTCAGGAAAGACATACCGATACACACTGAGCAAGCTGCCCTTGGAGCAGTGGCACCAGGTGGACGAAAGCGTGCCATGCAGCCCCTCGTGCAAGACCGGACACCCGCACGTGCCCCATGCGATCACCGAATAGAGCGTGTCACCCTCGCGTGTCACTTCGCCGCAACGGCGTAGAGGCGTGGTTGCATTGAGGTACTTCACAACTTCGTCGAGGTACGCGTCGTCATCCCTATAGAGCTTGCGCAGCTTCCTGAAGGATTGGGCATAGATAGACTTCTCATTCGACAGAACGCACGCACACCCTTCCCGGACCCTGATACGGGTCTCGGGATCGAGTAACGTGTCGAGTCGCTCCATGGCCTCACGAGCCCAGCGCACTCGAACCTTCGGCTTGGGGCTGCCACCTAGATAGTCCAACCCATCCAGGACCGCCCTCTGCGTATCCAGATCCACGTGCTGGCTAAGCTGCTCTGCCAACACGCGGTAGTGTCGGTAGACCTTGGGCATCAGAGCACCTCCTTCCTGACGAACGTACCTACACTGCTGTGTAGCCGCCATCCACCGGCAGCGCCACACCCACCATCAACGACCCCCGGTCCGAACACAGCCAGACCACGGCCTGCGCCACCTCTTCTGGCCTCCCCAGACGGTCGATTGGCTGGTGCAGCAGCCACTGTCGTTCGAGCTCGGGCTGTCGGGCCAGGGTCTCTTCGATGGGCGGCGTACGGATCCAACCCGGACAGACCGCGTTGATGCGCACGCCCTGCCTGGCGTACTGCACAGCCGCGGACTTGGTCAGACCCAGAACGCCGTGCTTCGCCGCGGAGTAGATCGGATCCCAAGGGAACGCGCGCAAGCCATCGACCGACGAGTTGTTGACGATGGCCCCGCCTCCCACTTTGAGCATCTCGGGGATCTCGTGTTTCATGCAGAGAAAGACGCTCTTGAGATACCCGCCGATGGTCTTGTCGAAGTCCTCCTCACCGATGTCCGTGAGCCACCCGCCGTTGCCACCGCTGCCGGCGTTGTTGAAGGCGTAGTCGAGACGGCCAAAGCGAGCGATCGTTGCCGCTACCATCGCTTCCACCTGGTCGGCTTGTGACACATCGGTCTGGATCCACAGCGCCTCGCCGCCCAGCGCCTCGATTTCGGCGACCACAGCCTCGCCCGACTCACGGGTCCGGCTCGCGATGGCCACCCCACATCCTTCCGCAGCGAACGCCAGCGCCGTCGCGCGCCCGATGCCCGAACTGCCTCCCGTCACCAGTGCAACCTTGCCTGTCATCGATTGTGTCATAGGGCTCTCCTTCTGAGTACCACAGCGCGCACGACCTACCCCCGCGTAAAGGTGCGCGCCGGCCGGTGGGTGTCAGCAGAGTATGGCTCCTCATAGCGTAAGCCTCAAACCTGACGTGTACTGTCATATTCCCAACTGAGATTAGAAACTTTGTTCCACTCCCAAGAGCGCCTGGCAAGGCTAGATTCCTGCCGCGACGTTCTCATTATCGCGTAGCCCCGTCTACGCAGCGTCTAATCCGCCGTCGATCCCGGCTGGCCTGCCCGTGGATGGTGTCAGAGGGGGATGGATTGGCAGTGCGTCGTCAAGGGCGTACAATCGGGGTGTGACCTTCCTCTGGGGTCGCGACTGCTGCGCCGGCACCGATGGTGGATGACGCGACCGGTAACAGCGGGCGGTCCCTGCAACATTACGGATAGAAAGGAGCGCGTATGGCCCCCATCCGCCAGACTATGCCCGCAGCGGTGCTACACGGCGTCCGCGACCTACGCCTCAGGCGCGTCCCCGTGCCGGTGAACACACGCGACGAGGTGTTGGTGCAGGTGACGATGAACGGCCTGTGCGGGTCGGACATCCATTTCTACACCCACGGGGCGTTGGGACCGTTCAAGGTCACGTCGCCCTACATCCCGGGCCACGAGGCCTGTGGCGTGGTCGTCGAGGCCGCGATGACAGGCGCGGGCCCCCAGGTCGGACAGCGGGTGGCCATCGAGCCCGGCATCCCCTGCCGGCGATGCGAGTTCTGCAAGAGCGGGCGCTACAATCTCTGCCCCGACGTCGTCTTCATGTCCGCCCCGCCGGTCAACGGCACGTTCGCCAAGTACGTCGCCGTGGCGGCAGACTTCGCCCATCCGGTGCCCGACGCGGTGGACGAGGAATCGGCGGCGTTCGTGGAACCGGTGAGCGTCGGCATCCAGGCCTGCAAGCGCGCGGGCGTCACGGCGGGCCACACCGTAGCCGTACTTGGCGCCGGCCCTATCGGCCTGGTCACGCTGCTCGTGGCCCGTGCGTATGGCGCCACACAGACCTACGCCATCGACATCCTGGAGAACCGCGTCGGCCTGGCAGAGTCATTGGGCGCCACCATCATCAACGCGCACAAGACCGATCCCGTAACCGCGATCGCCGAGTTGACCGGCGGTCGAGGCGTGGACGTGGTCTTCGACACGTCGGGGTCGGCCACAGCCTGCCAGAGCACGCCGCACCTGGCCAGACGGGGCGGTGTGATCACGATCGTAGGCTGGCCCGATCCCGGCACGCTGCCCTTCCCCATCGAGATGGTGCTGGAGAAGGAGCTGGACATCCGGGGGGTCAATCGCTACGCCAACACCTACCCCACGGCCATTGGTCTGTTGGCCTCGGGCAGGCTCGACGTTCACCCGCTGGTCTCACACCGTTTTCCCTTCGACCGTGTGGTCGAGGCGTTCGACTTCGCCGTCGAACATCGTGCCGAGACCATCAAGGTGATGGTCAGCGGCTAACCTGTGAGGGCGCCCGGGGGCGTCGGGCAAATCCGGCGCTCCGGTAGAAGTGACACCTATCGTGGCGGCGCGAGGCGCCGCGCAGAAGAGCGCCGCCGCCCTCGCCGCCAGGCAGGCGTCGATGTCCGTCCCCTGTCCGGGAATCTCCTGGAGATCCACCCGCTGCTGTAGATAGGCCGCCAGCGCCGCGCCTCCCTCTCGCAGCGCACAAGGCCCCCCACGGTCTGCCGCCCAACCCTCATCGGCGCATAGCGCCGCCGGGCCTCGTCGGGCGCGTCCCAGCCCACCCCGCGACGCGCATAGCCAGGCGTCGCTGGACATGGAGAACGAGGCGTGGTGCGGCCCGTGGGTTGGCACACCACCGGCCCAGGGCGTAGCACTGCCGGCTATCTGGCCATGGATAAGCGTTCAGCGTTCCCTCCGGAATGTGGCCATCATGGGTATTGACAACAAACAAACGTAATGTTATACTAAACTCAAGTAAGTCACTGCCATTCCCCACTAAGTGACAGCATAATCACACATAATCCCAAGCAGGGAGAGTCGGCTGTGCGCGTTCAACAGCGACGACAATGGATCCTCAAGGAACTGGAGCAGCAAGAGACGGTCAGTGTTGCGGAGCTTGCCGACGCATTGGGCGTCAGCGACAACACTATCCGTAACGATCTCGACGCCCTGGCCGAGGAAGGGCTGATCGTCCGCACCCACGGTGGCGCAACCCTCCCGGGATTCATGCTGCCTTCCCAGCTTCGCCCCAAGGCGTCACGACCGTCCTCACGCGGACACTATATTGTTGACTGTGCGGCGTCGTGGGTCGAGGAGGGCGATTCGCTGATCTTGGGCGATAGCCCGATGTGCGTCATGCTCGCAGAACGGCTCAGCCAATTGCGCAGACTGCGGGTGATCACGACAAGCATCCCCGTGGCGTACACGCTCTTGCAGGAGCCAACCAACACCGTCGTCCTCGCTGGCGGAGAAGTCGACCGGGAGGCGTTGGCAACGCAGGGCAGCATGGCCGAGACGGCTATTCGCAATTTCCGCGCCAACAAGGCGTTCTTCTCGTGTACCGGCGTTTCCGGGCAGAACGGACTCACGGACAGAAGCACGGAGAGTGCCGCGATCAAGCGCAAGATGAAGGAAGCTGCGGAATCTGTGTTCGTCCTTGTCGAGTCGGACCGGATGGGCAAGATCGATCTATTTCCGATTGGCGACCTGTCCGAAGCGCGGCGTATCTTCACCGACGCGGGATTGAGCCACGAACAAGCACAGCTCCTGGCCGAAGAAGGGGAAGGCCAGGTTACCCTCTGCTGGGAAGGCGGACACCAGACGCACCGGCGTCGAACGAGCGACCGCCAGTTCATGCGCGTCGGCTTTGCCAATCTGAGCGACGGCATTTGGTTCTCACGGGCCGTGCGCCAGAGCGTCGAGCAGGCGGCCGAGCAGATGTCAGATATGGAGCTCTTGGTGACCGACAATCAGAACAAGATGGAGATGGCGGTACGCAACGCCGAGGCGTTGCTGAAAGAAGGCATCGACCTGCTGATCGAGTATGACGGCTCGGGCCTTGCCACGCGCCCGGTGCGGCGGTTGACGCGGCTGGCCGAGGTGCCGGTGATCGCCATCGATATCCCCATGGTCGCCGCCATTCACTTCGGATGCGACCACGACGCCGCCGGCGTGACCGCCGGGCAAGAGCTGGCACGGTGGGTTCAGGCCCATTGGGGCGGCCAGCTGGACGTGCTGTTGCTGGTCACGAACATGGGCGGCGGCACGATGCAAGCGGACAATGGCGTGCGTCTGGAGCGGTGGACCGGCGAGGGTTACCTGAGTGGGTTGACGCCCAGCACGCGTCTGAACGCCGCCCTGGAGGCGCTCCAGTTACAGCTACGCATCCCGGAAGTGCGCAAGCTGGAGCTTGCGGGTGATTGGACGACTTCGGAGGAAGCGGTTGCGCGCGTCCAGGCGGATCTGAACGGCGTGCTGGCCTCCATCTCCGCCGACCAACGTGTCGGAGCCGTCTGCCTGGTTCCTGAGGATGCCCTGGGGTTTGCGCAAGCGACACGCAATGCCGGACGATGCGACCAGTTCGCGGTGGTCAGTTTTGGATCGGACTCTCCGGCGATACTGAAAGAGCTGGCCCGCCCGGACACCTGCCTGATTGGGGTGGTCGACCTCCATCCCGAGCTGTACGGACCGGGACTGCTGCGCACAGCGCGCGATCTTCTCCGCGGCAAAGCCGTGCCTCCTGCCGTGTTCGTGGAACACACTTACCTCTCACAGGAAGCCGTTCTCGCGGAGCAAACGGTCTCGGAGACCACTTGATATGACGCCAATCGCAGAAGGTGTGAGCGAGAGAGAGGGGGTGTCCATGACGTGATCTCGGGCAATAGCGATGGCCATTCGGCCCAACTGCGTACCCACCAAGCGTACATTGAGTGAGGAGGACTGACATGTCTATGCGTCTTGTTAAGTTGATGCTGCTGGTTCTGAGCCTGAGCCTGGTTCTCGCCGCCTGCGCGACCCCAACGCCACAGGTCATCGAGAAGATCGTTGAGACAACGGTCGAGGTGGAAGTCGAGAAGGAAGTCGTGGTGACCAAGGAAGTCGAGACCGTCGTCGAGGTCACACCGCCCCCGGTCGAATACTGGGATCCTGCTGAGGTCAGTGCCGCGACTGGCCCTGAGGCGTGCCAGCCTGTGGCTACCCTGCCCAAGGAATTCGATGAGGAATGGGTCCTCAGCTTCATTCACGTTCTGAAGAGCCACCCCTTCCACGGTACAGTCGCCAAGGGTATGGAGGCGGCCGCAGAGTTCTACGGCGTCGAGCTGGTTGAGGGCGACACCGCCGGTTCTGGTGGCACCGCCGTGATCGAGATGGCCAACACCGTGCTGCTCGAGGAACCGAACGTCATAGGGCTCGTCGGTCAGGGGCCCGACGTCCGCGATCCCGTCGCCCAGGCGGCTTTCGATGCCGGCGCGATCTTCCTGTCGATCGACAGCGGCCGGAGTGAGTGGTCGCCTTACGTCTACGGCATCGGCGATGCCCGAAGCGGCCTGGCCGGCGGCGAGTTAATGGTCGAGGGCCTACAAGAGAAAATGGCCGGTGACTGGGCGGGCCGCGAGCTCTTCTTCGTCGAGTTCACGGCAAGCAGCATCGCGATCTGTCTCGACCGGACCGGGTCACTCCGCGACGTCGTCGTCGAAGCCATGGGACTGGACGAAGAGCATGTCCTGCAGGCAGATACGGCGGCCGGCGTGGATGCCTCGGCCTTCTTGCTCGACCAGCTCACCGCGCATCCCGACGGCGTCTTCGCCTTCACCGGTTGCTGGGATGGCATGGCCATCGCCCCCTACAATGCGGCCAAGGAGGCCGGACGTGAGTCTGACCTGATGATGGTCACGATGGGCGGCGACCAGACACCGGCAGAGATGCTCTACTGCAAGCCGGAGGGCTTCTACGGATACCTGGAGTTCCAGCCCTACTGCGAAGGCTGGAGCTGGGTCGAGACCGCTTTGGCCATCCTTGAGGGCGAGCACTTCGTGCCCTACCAGCCACGCTTCACAACCACCCAGGAGAATATCGAGGAACGGTTCGTTCAGTTGTACGGCGATCCGCCCGCGTGTGAGTAGGCTGGGCATAGTTGCGGTTGGGACGGGACCGTGGTCCCGTCCCAACCATCCTTGGTTACCTGGATAACACCCTGAACGGGAGCAGGTGTTCGTCGCACACCTCTGTTGGCAAATGGCCTGATCCCGGATAGAAGGTGGAGGCGCATATGACGGGTAGCAGCTTCTTGGTAACGGAAGTCGGCGCGGAGACCAGATCCGCGCGCTGGCGACGCATCATTATGGGTAACCCCATTCTGCTGTTCATCCTCAAGAACGGCATCGTCGTGGTGCTGCTGGTAGAACTGCTGTACTTTTCGTTCACGCTGGGCGACCGCTTCTATCGCCCTCAGGCCCTACGCCTTATGTTGCTCAACGCCAGCATGATCGGGGTCTTGATGCCCTTCTACGCTACGGCGCAGATCGGCGGCAACGTTGACCTAGGTACCGTTCCGGTAGGCGCGCTGGGCGCCGTTGTCGCGGGCCTGTTCTTCACGATCGTCGGCTTCCCCTTGCCCGTGGCCATCTTGCTGGCAGTCCTGATGGCGATCTTGATCGGTGGGCTATACAGCTGGGTCGTCCTCAAGGTGCGCGCGCCCGCGGTCATCGCCTCGCTGGCAGTAGGTTCACTCGCCCAAGGCATAGGGCGCGTGATCACCCAGACCTGGGGGTCCACCTACTTTCAGATCGAGTTTCGCACGCCGGTGCTGCGGGAGTTGCTCGAGCGAGGACCTCTCAACATACCCTTGACGGTGTGGTTGATGTTCGCTATCTACCTCGTCTATTCCGTGATGCTCTCTCACACCAAGTTGGGCGCACACATCTATGCCGTGGGCACCAACCCCTCTGTCGCGCGGTTGGTGGGCATCCGAGTGTCCGCCGTGACGATCTTCTGTCTCATGGGCATCACGATCGGGTCCGTGCTGGCGTCGATCCTGTTGTGCGCCCGGGTGACCTACGTGGGCGATACGGGTGCCTTCTCGGCAGCGTCGGCCTCTGCGGCCGGCGCGCTGGCGGTGCCCATCACGCTCATCGGGACGACGATCTCGGGCGTGCAGCTCCGCGGTGGACGGGGCAGCCTCTGGAAAACGCTGCTGGGACTGCTCTTCTTCTCGATCCTGACCGTGGGCATGGGTCTGCTGAATATGCCTGCTCAGTGGCGAGTCATCGCGTACGGGTTGGCGATTGTGCTGGCGGTGGTGTTGGACAGCATCCGCTCTCAACTGCAGATAGACTGAGAGCCGGGAGGGAACTTATGCGCACACATCTGCTGAAGCTGAAAGAACTCTTCCAGACCCCAGCCGGACGCAGGACGCTGCTGGAATTCGTCCTGGGAAACTACCTCTACCCGTCGATTGCCATCCTGGTCATCGTCTACGGCGCCCTGGCTTGGGACAAGAACTACTTCTCATACCAGAACTTCCGCAACCTGATGATGTCATTGGCGCTCAGCACCCTGACGGCCGGCGCCCTGATGATCACGACCCTCGTGGGACAGATCGATGCATCGACCCGGGGCGTCTCGGGCCTGATCTCGGTGATTCTGGGCGTGCTCTTCCAGCTCAATGGCTGGCCGGTCCTTCCGTCGCTGATCGTCGTGGTCATCATCGCTACGCTCATGGGTCTCGCCACCAGCGTGATGGTCGTGGATCTGAAGGTCAACGGCCTCATCGCGACCCTCGCCCTGGTTAGCGTGTACATCGGCATCGCGATGTTCTTCCACAACAACCAGATGATCGCCGTCAATCGCCCGCAACTGCAGGACGTGATCTATCACGACATCTTGGGACTCCCGGCAACCGTCTGGTTCGCTATCGCCACGCTGGTGGTGCTCTACGTGATCCTCAACCACACCCGGCTGGGAGCTCATATCTACGCGATCGGTGCGAACCCCTATGCGGCTACCGTCTCGGGTGTGCCGGTCAAGCGGGTCACGCGGACCACGCTGGTGATATCTGCGGTCCTGGTAGCTGTGGCGGGGGTCTTCTCGACCGCTCGTGCTGGCCTGACCCTCTTGTACGGGTCCACCGGGGGCATCAACTGGAACCTCGGTCCCGTCATACTGGGTGGCGTCAGTATCTTCGGCGGCGTGGGTCGAATCGAGAACATCCTCCTGGCGCTCATCTTCGGCGCTGTTCAGGACAACGGGATGAACATCCTTGACATGCGAACCGCGGAAAGGTATCTCATCAGCGGGGTGACCTTCCTGGGCGCGCTGATCATCAACGTGACCTACCTGCGGATGCGCAAGTTGCTGAGGGACTAGTCCCATCGAAGGGGAAGACCGAACGATGCACACGCGAAGACCGCCCAACGTCTTGTGGTTGATGACCGACGAGCAGCGCCGAGACTCGATGGGGTGCTATGGGTCAGCATGGGCACGCACGCCCAATCTCGACCGTCTGGCAGCTCAGGGTGTCGTGTTCGAGCATGCCTACACGCCGTCACCCGTCTGCCAGCCGGCGCGGGAGTCGATCCTCACGGGCGACTATCCCAGCCAGACGCGCGTCTGGACGAACCTGGGAACGCACCAACTGGAACGGGACTACCTCACGCGGCGCTTCATCGACGCCGGATACCGCTCGGCCTCGTTTGGCAAGCAGCACTATAGCGGATCACAGCAGGCGTTTGAGACGGAGAAAAACCTGGTCATCAGTGACGCCGTCGACTGCTACGGGTACGCCGACAGCTATGACGAGGCCGACTACGACGTGATCAAGCACCCGTTTGGGTGGGTACTGGGCGGTCGCTTTCCGGAACCTGCGGCAAAGAAGCGCGAGTACGAGGTTGTCGACGAAGCGATGGCCTGGTTGGCGCGCGGCTCGGACGATCAGCCCTTCCTGCTTCGCCTATCCTTTAGCGCTCCGCACACGCCCGTCGTCCCCCCCGTCCCCTTCGACACGCTGATCGGGGAGGCCGAGATCGCGCTCCCACCAGAGGCGGACTCCGTGCCCGAGGGCAGCCTGCGCTGGGCTCACCACGGGGCACTGAGCGATGCCCTCACCGCCGACCAGATCCGCAAGCTGCGCCGCTACTACTATGGAGAGGTGGCGTTCGTCGATCAGCAGTTCGGCCGCCTCCTCGATTGGATGCGCGCGCGCGGGTTGCTGGAAAACACCATCGTCGCCTACGTCTCCGACCACGGCACGCATCTGGGTGACTACGGACGCGTGCAGAAGGGCACCTTCTTTGAACCGGTTGTTAGCGTGCCCTACTTCTACTGGTACCCTGACGGAATAGCCCGCGGTGTGCGTGTGGAGGCCCCGGTTGAGACGCGCACACTGCTGCCCACGCTCTTGTCGCTGGCCGGGTTGGCCGTGCCAGACACGCTCGCTGAAGACAACCTGGCCCCGTGGCTTCGTCGGGGAACCGCCACAACCGCACGACCGGTCTTCAGCGAGATCGCGGGCGGCATGAATGACACACGCTATGTTATGGTCCGCGAGGGCGACTGGAAGCTCAGCCTGGAGATGGATCCCCAACCCAGCGTTGGCATCCTGGTCGACCTTGGGCACGATCCGCTGGAACGCTGTAACCTGTTCGATTCACCTGGCGCCGCAGACACCCAGGCACGGCTGAGGATGTTGCTGGATGAGCACCTGAAAGCCACACCTCCCGTCTATCCCAATGTGAGACTTGTCGACCTCGCGCGTCTACATCAGGATGGGGCTGTTGCGTGCCCGGAGTGTCACCGTACGGAGCAGATCCGTCGCGTGCCGCGCGATGCGAACGTCTATTGGGCGGAGTCTCTCTCAGAGGCCTACCGATGTGGGCACTGCGGCACGCGCTTTGGTGCCGCCGGACCGGAGACCTGAGCCTTTCTACCCCTATGCCGGAGATCACTATGGAGAACCAGGATACGATTCTAGAAACCCGCAGTCTCTGCAAGTCCTACGGCGCGGTGCGCGCCGTGCAACACGTCTCGTGGAAGATCAAGCGCGGCGAAGTTTCTGCGTTGGTAGGCGACAACGGCGCCGGCAAGTCCACACTGATCAAGCTCATCACCGGCGCGCTGGTCGCCGATGAAGGTGAAATCCTCGTCAACGGCAAGCAGGCTCATATCCGCACGCCTGATGATGCCTTCGAGCATGGCATCGCCGCAGTGTACCAGGATCTGGCTCTGGTGGAGAGCCGCGATGTCGTGATGAACATGTTCCTGGGCGACGAGCTGACCCATGGCCCGCTCAATCTCTTCCTGGACCACAAGGGCATGCAACGCGAGGCAGAACGCGTGCTCTCGGAAGAGATACACTCGCGCATCCCCAGTGTACGCCAATTGGTCTCCAGGCTCTCCGGCGGTCAGCGGCAAGCTGTCGCGGTGGGCAGGGCTCTGATTCGCGGCGGCGAGATCATCATTATGGATGAGCCTACGGCTGCCCTGGGCGTGGAGCAGACGCGCGAGGTACTCAACCTCATCAACGCACTGCGAGACCGGGGCAAGACCGTCATCTTGATCAGCCATAACCTGTCGCAGGTCTTCGAGATCGCTGACCAGATCTCGGTGATGTTCCGCGGCGAAATGGTGGGCACGCGCCGCACTGCGGAGACGACCCGGCAAGAGATCATCTCGATGATTGTCGGCTTCACGGCTGATGAAGCCGCCTTTGTGTAGCGCTATGTGTGGCAGCGCGGCCCACCTGCCGGCAAGGCCCGGCAACGGAATCGCCGCGCGCTTCCGCGACGCATCTATGCCATGGAGGTTCTGATGTCCTATATCCTTCCCCAGCTCCCGACCTATGTGCCGGAGCCCAGCCCTGTCAGCACGGACTTTCTCATCGGCGTCCACTACTTCCCCGGTTGGAAGTCTGGGCAACACCGCGGCTTTGATGCGATCGTTGACTATCCCGATCGAACACCGATCTTGGGATACTACGAGGAGGGCACGCCCGACGTTACGGATTGGGAGATCAAGTGGTGCCTTGAGCACGGTATCCAGTTCTTTGTCTACTGCTGGTACCGCGAGCTAAGCAACGTGGGACACCCGGTAACGGTCGAGGCCGCACGCCTGGGACACGCTATACACGAAGGTCTCTTCCGGGCCCGGTATGCAGATCGCTTCCGCTTTGCCATCATGTGGGAGAACTACGGCACGCGTGGTAAGGTGGCGGGCCTCGACGATCTGATGGACAACCTGCTGCCCTTCTGGATCGAGAACTACTTCACACGTGACAACTACCTCGTGCTGGATGATCAGCCGGTGCTGTTCGTCTACCATCTCAGCTCGATGCTCGAACAGCTCGGCGGCACGGCCCAGGTCCGCGAGGCTCTCGCCCAGATGCGCCAGGCCTGCCGTGCTGCAGGGTTCGCGGGCTTGACCCTCCTGGCTGAGCACCGCCTATGGGACATCGACCTGCTGCTCGAGATGCAAGACACCGGGTTCGATGCGTCGTTCGCCTACTGCTGGCATCCCGAACCGCAGTTCCCCACGGCGGAGCAGGCAATCGACTACCAGATGCGGATCATGCGACAGCGGATCGAGGACGCAGTGCTGCCCAGCATTCCCACGGCATCGATGGGTTGGGATCCGTGGCCCTGGCGGTCGGACAACCCGGCAACCCCTTGGGTCAACCCGGACACGATGATCCGCTACCTGCTGGAGCCGGAAGCGTGGCGCAATCTGCTCGAGCGGGTGGCCGACATGATGGCCACACACCCGATGCCCAGCCCCTTTCACAATATGCTGCTGCTGGACAACTGGAATGAATGGGCGGAGGGACACTACATCGCCCCCCATGCCTACGGCGGTTTTCGCTATCTACAAGCCGTGCGCGAGGTGTTCACCGCGCGTGACAACCTTCCCGATTACCGCTGCCCCCAGCAACTGGGCATGGGCCCCTACGTAAAGCGCCAGGCGCCCTAGGCGCGCTTTGCGTCCAGCCCAAGGGGGATGATACTGGCAAAGGCTGCATGAGCCTGTTGAGTCGCGTCTGGTTCCTGAGGAGGTATGTGATGCGCGAAGCCAAACTGTTGGTCGTGGTGAGCTTGCTGCTGATGGTTGTCGCAGGGTGCAATGCCCAGGGGTCGGGCGCAGGCACCTTGCAGTTCTACGCCAGCGGCGGGGATCCTGTGCGTGTGGGGATGGTCTCGAAGGATGGCTGGAAGATGGTCTTCAACCATATGTTCATCACTGTGACCGACGTGACCGGCTATCAGTCTCAACCGCCCTACGACCCGATTTACGCGCGCGACCTCATCCGTTATGAGAAAGCCGCCATCCTGCCCGGCCCCACGACCGTCGACATCGCCCAGAACGACCCCGATGGCGACGGCGCCGTGCTGGTCGGCGAAATCGCCGATGCGGAGCCCGGCAAGTACAACGCCATCTCCTGGCAGATGACGCCTGCTGCCGAAGGCGAATACGCGGGATACGCGCTGGTCCTGGTTGGGCGCGCCCTGAAGGACGCGGAGACGATCGATTTTACCCTGAAGTTCGACCAGGTCGGCGGCTACCTGTGCGGCGAGTACTTCCGGCACGGACAGGGCGCAGCTGAGAAACGGGGGATCCTGGAGGGGGGAGAGATCGCTGACCTCGAGATGACCTTTGCACTCGATGTGCTCTTCGGCGATGGCGCACAGCCCGCTGCCAGCATTCTCAACCGGAGCGCCCTGGGATTCGACCCGCTGGCCGCTATGGCTGACGATGGCATCCTGGATGTCGATACTCAGGAACTGGCCGGAGCGCTCTCTGCCGATCTGGGACAGCAATTGGAGGCGGCAATAGCCGAGCTGGGCATGGTTGGCGACGGGAGATGTTTTCATATCGTGCCCTGAACCGCCAGCGGCTGTTGGCACGATTGGTTAGGACAGGCGCGCTGCGCCGCCTCGAACCCTTGGGCCGCACACTGGTATCGCAAGGCAAGCAGAGGTGGCCCGCGGACGATGGCACAACCTGGCCCAGGAACGCCGCCTCACCCTCGGCTTGGCCCCCCAATCCGGCGAGGCCCGCGAGAGACAGCGGGCGCCTCGGTGAACCGTAATGCTGGTCAGGATAGTCTCCACCGTGCGCATCGCGTTCCAGCGACTCCGCCGACAGCTTGGGTTGGAGGTATTGCTGTTGATCGGGGTCACGTCCGCGGTTGCCTTCTGCGCGGCCATTCCTCTCTATACCAACACCATCTATAACCGGCTGCTGCAGACCGAGTTGTTTGACCAACGGCGCAGCATGCCGGCGTTTGCGCTGCTGTTCCGGTACAAGGGCGCGGAGCACGGCGCCCTGCAGTGGGAGGACCTCGGCGAGGTCGACGCTTTCCTGCGGCAGCGCGCGGCCCCAGCATTGGGGCTGCCGCAATTGGGTGCCATCAGCTACGTCACGACCGGCGAATTCGAGCTGTATCCCCCGGGTGTCGAACCCACCAGAACGGTCGCTCCACACGCCAAGCTCAGCCTCGGCTACCAGAGCGACATCGAGCACTACATCACGCTAACGCAGGGGACTCTGCCGCGGGTCGCACCGGAGCCCGGCGTCATCGAAGTGCTCATCAGCGAGCAGCTTCAGCAGGTGACACAGTGGGAGGTGGGGCAAACCTACACTGCGGTCGCGCAACGCGACGTTCCCCACGGCATCGAGTCCCTGCGGTTCGCCGTTCGCCTGGCCGGCGTATGGCAACCCAAGAATCGCGACAACCTCTACTGGTTCTACAACCCCGAGCGCCTCCCCGAAGACCTGCTGCTGGTCACGGACGAGATCTACGCACAGCAGCTCGCGGGGCTGATGGAGGACGAGGTGCACGTGGCCATGTGGTACCTCATCCTGGACGGTGACGCCTTCCGGCCCGCCCAGGCCGATGCGTTCTTGCGCCGGCTGGCTACCCTTCCCCAACGCGTCGACACACTCCTCCCCCACACCTCGCTGATGGCCGCGCCAGCCGACGCAGCCCTGCGTGAATATCAAGCTGCCGCCCGTTGGCTGACGGTCACGCTCTTCGCGTTCGGCGTGCCGGTGTTCGCAAGCGTCATCGTGTTCGTGAACTACATCGCCGGCCTCCTGGTGCAGCGCCAGATGGCGGAGGTCGTCATCCTGCGCAGCCGGGGCGCAACCCAATGGCAGCTACTCGGTATGGCAGGCGTGCAGGGAGCGGTGCTCGCGTGTGTTGCTGCGGGACTGGGGCTGTTCCTGGGGCAGACGCTGGCCGGCGAGATGAGCGGCATCCTGAGTTTCCTGAACTTCAGCGGGGAGCACGCGGTACGTCCGCCGCTGGACGGCCCGGCCATCGCGCTGGGGGCTGCCGTTGCAGCCCTTACCGTGGTCGCGATGGTCGCCCACACCGGGCATCGTCTGGGCCATACGATCGTGAGCTATCGCCAGGAGCAGGGCCGAATGCGACGCCGCGTGTGGTGGTTGCGAGGCGGGGTCGATCTCATCTTGCTGGCGATTGCAGCCTATGGCGCATATCTGCTGCGGATGCAGGGGAGTCTGGGTGCCGGCGGCGACGAGAGCGCCCTGGAGACTCTGACGCAGAACCCGCTGCTCTTCGCGGTGCCCGCATTGTCCACGCTGGCGCTTGCCCTCGTCGGCATCCGCATCCTACCGGTGCTCGCCGAGGTGGTCGCCCAGGGCCTTTCGTGGACCCCGGGCGTCGCCGTGGTGCTGGCCGTGCGTCAGGTTTCCCGCTCGTTGCATCGCTATACGGCACCCTTGGTCCTCCTTGGCCTCTCCCTCAGCCTCGCGGTCTTCACATCTTCGCTGGCCAAGACCCTGGACAACCACGCCAGGGACCAAGCATACCAAGCCATCGGCGCCGACATGCGACTCGAGGAGGTCGGCGAGAACACCGAAATCGAGCTGGACGTCCTCATCGAGAAACTGTGTATCACCGATCCGGCGCTTGCCTGCCCCTGGGAGGATGCCGTCGCTGCGGAGGCCTGGATTGAGGAGATGGGGCTGCGAGATATTCCCCGTTGGAGGTTCCTGCCTGTGCAGGAACACCTGAAAGCACCGGGTGTGGAGGCGGCCACGCGGGTGGGCTGGTACGAGGTGAGCCGACCTGGACGACAGTCGTCCAGGTCGGGGGCCTACATCGGCATCGACCGTGCGGAGTTCGCCAGCGTGGCCTACTGGCAACCGGAGTTCGCCGTCGAGAGCATGGGGGCATTGATGAACCAGTTGGCCATCGCACCCAACGGCGTTCTGGTGTCGCGCGCCCTCGCTGAAGCGGAGGCGTTGACGCTAGGCGCCCCCCTCCGGTTGACGGTACGGGTTGCAGATCCCGGCAAGGTCCTCGTCTTCCACGAAGTCGCGCTAGACCTAACAGTGGCAGGCTTTCTCGACGGCTTCCCCGGATGGACCGACCACGAGGACCCCATCTACGTCGGCAACCTCGACTACCTGTTCCAGGAGGCGGGCGGCCATTTTCCGCACTCGGTCTGGCTTCGCACCACCGCTGGCGCCGACCACCCGACGATCGCGAAGACCCTGAAGTCGGTGCAGTTCAACATCCAGCGCTGGGATGCGCCGGAGGTCCGGGTCCAGGCTGCCCGGCTCCGGCCCGAGCAGCAGGGGCTGCTGGGCGTGCTCTCTATGGGGTTCCTCATCGCGGCGGGTCTGGCAGTTCTGGGTCTGACCCTGTACGTGTTCTTCTCGCTGCAACGCCGGACCCTCGAGGTAGGCACACTCCGCGCTATCGGGGTCTCCCGGTCCCAGGTCACAGCGCTTATGGTCTGGGAGCTGGCCTTTCTCCTGGGGATGGGGGCACTGGGAGGCACAGCCATCGGGCTCGCGGTCAGCCACGGGTTCGTGCCCTATATGCAGGTCAGCCGCACCGTCTCTGCACGCGACCTCGTCCCGATGGTCGTCAATGTCGCCTGGGAGCATGTCGCGCAGGTCTACGGGGTCTTCGGCCTCCTGTTCGCCGGTATGGTGCTAATCCTGATCTTGCTCCTCCGCCGCATACGCCTCTACGAAGCGGTGACGCTGGGGAGTGCAGCATGACGACGGTTTGGCAACCCCTGGCCCTCTGCGTGGTGGGTGCGGCGATCTGTGCGTGCGGTCAGGGCGTTCCCGCAGCCACGTCGGCCCCAACGCCACCTACACTCTTGACGGAGGAGACGATGGAAGTGCAACTCACCCCGCTGGCGTCGATTGCCGTCGGCGCGATTCGTTGGGACGCCTGGCACAGCAAGCTGGGAGAGCCCGGACGGGCGGTGGAGCGCTCGTTGGGTCCGGCCTACTGGCACACCCGCCTGCCATTCTTCGCTGAGGTGGTGTCGGAGACCGAGGTTGTGATTCAGGGGGCGACCCAAGAGGTGATGGATCGGGAGATCGGCTATGCGAGCGCTGCAGGCCTCGACTACTGGGCCTTCGTGACCTATGAGCCCGACAGTCCGATGAGCCTCGGCTTGCAGCACTACCTCTCCAGCCAGTACGTGTCGGCAATCAACTTCTGTATGATCGTTGAAGGCACCCGGATCGGCAGCGGCGGCCTCGATGGCTGGAACGCCAAGGTAGAGCGCTACCTGTCCTACTTCCGGGAACCTACCTACCAACGGGTCGCCGGAGAGCGACCTCTCCTCTACATCTTCACCCCGGAGCACATGGTTGGCGAGGGGGCCTTCGCGTCCTGGGAGGAAGCGCGCACAGCCTTCGCCGCGCTACGATCCGCCTCGCAGGAAGCTGGTCTGGGCGACCCCTACATCGTTATGCAGCACTGGGTCGCCGGACAGGCCCGGATGACGATGCAGTTCCTGCGCGGAGACGCGATCAGCGCCTATGCATCCAGCGGTGGCGCCCTACGCGCGCCCTATGCCGCGCTTGCCGCGCACACCGAGCAGTGGTGGGACGAGATGCGCGACACCGGTGCCCCTGTGATTCCTCTGGTCTCTTCCGGCTGGGACCGGCGTCCTCGCGTGGAAAACCCGGTGCCTTGGGAAGGACAGCGAGGGAGCCTCGATGAGTACTACGAGCGCCCCACCCCCGAGGAGCTTGCCACCCACCTGGCGCATGGGCTTGACTGGGTCGACGCGCATCCTGACGCCGCAGAGGCCAGGGCCGTGTTGATCTACGCCTGGAACGAGAACGACGAGGGGGGCTGGATCGTGCCGACGCTGGCGGAAGGCACGGCCCACCTGGACGCCATCTCCACTGTGCTCAAGGCACGCGACGGCCGCGACGCCCAGTGATCACCGCTTGGAGCGGAAGGAGCTCACCATGCCACAAGACTACACAACCGCCTGCTACTACTTTCCCAACTACCATATTGATCCGCGCAACGTCTTGACCCACGGCGCGAACTGGACCGAGTGGGAGCTCGCCAAGCTCGCCAGGCCCCGCTTTCCGGGACATCGCCAGCCTCGCGTCCCGCTATGGGGTTACGAAGACGAGTCAGACCCGGCAGTGATGGCGAGGAAGATCGATGGGGCAGCAGATCACGGCATCGACGTCTTCCTCTTCGATTGGTACCACTACGACGATGGTCCGTTCCTGATTCGGGCGCTGGAAGAGGGTTTTCTGCGTGCACCGAACAACGACCGTCTGAGGTTCGCCATCCACTGGGCAAACCATGACTGGGTCGACATCCACCCTGCGAAGCTGAGCCCAAGGCCGATCGAGGATGCCAGGGTGCTCTATCCCGGAGCCGTAAGCCGCGTGACCTTTGACGCCATCGTCGAGCGCGTGATCGAGACTTACTTCAAGCACCCCTCCTACTGGTCTATCGCAGGCTGTCCCTACTTCTCGTGCTACGATCTGCACAGGCTCGTCGTGAGTTTTGGAGGGGTCTCGGAAACGCGCGCCGCACTGGACAGATTCCGTGCCAAGGTCCAGGCCGCGGGCTTCCCCAACCTACACCTTAATGCCATCGTATGGAACCGCACGATCCTGCCCGGCGAGAAGGTGCCGACAGATCCCAACACCCTGATCAATCTCCTGGGTTTCGACAGCTTCACCTCTTACGTATGGATCCACCATGACGTGATGGATACCTTTCCCGAGACAGACTATGCGGTTGCCCGGGACAAGTACTTCGCGTACTGGGATCGGGCTGAGGCCGACTTCGATCTGCCCTACTATCCCAACATCACGATGGGCTGGGATCCCAGCCCCCGTACCGTCCAGTCCGGACCCTATCTTGATGCGGGCTACCCCTTTACCGCTACCCTGGCCAACAACACACCGGCCCAGTTCAGGCTGGCCCTGAAGCTGGCCAAGGCCCGGCTAGAGCGCCGGCCCGCCGCTGCCAGAGTCCTAACGCTCAACGCCTGGAATGAGTGGACCGAGAGCAGTTATCTGGAGCCGGATACTGAGCACGGCATGGGCTATCTCGAGGCAATCCGCGACGTCTTCGGGACGTGATTCAGTGACCTAACGCCCCCGCGTCGACCACTAGCTCCACCGAGGCGATCTCGCGTGGAGCCAGGGTCAGGCGCACCGTGCCGCCCGCCGCCACAGGGAGCGGCGCCAGCCGCTCCTCTGCCAACGTCACCCGGTAGGCCTCGCGAACCACGGCATGGGCGCCCAACTCGGCCTGCTGCCGCACCTCCGACAGGTTGACGCAGCGGAGCAGGAGCGTGTCGCGGGACTCACACAGCTTGACCGCCGTGACATCGATCCCGGTGCCGGTGACCGACACCAGAGACCGCCCGGTGGGCAACCCACCATCCCCGCGCGCCGGCACCTCTGGGGCCGCCACCTCCCGGACCAGCGGCGCTACGGCCCAAAGCCGCGCCTCGCGCACCACCCCGCCCTCGGCCCAGGAGCCGGCAAACGGGTAGACTGCAAACCGATAGGTGTGAGGCCCCGGCTCCTGGCTGTCCAGGTACTCGTGTGGCTCGCCGGCGCCGCGACCGAACGCCCGCAGCAGAGTGATGGCGAGCGTGCGCGGCGGGTCGTCGACAACTTCATACTCGGGCGTCCCAGCGGTGAAGAGCGCCAGCCCGCCCCGCGCATCGCCCACGCCAACGAAGGACTGGTGCGGTGAGGTGCCCAACTGCGGCTCACGCCAATCGTGGCTATCGGGCAGGGCAATAGGACGCCGCACGACATCGTAGGCGACCTCGGCAAGGCAGTCATCGGTGGCGACGCCCGTCGGGAAGAGCAACCGTAGCCGGTGGTTCTGCGCGCGGTTGTCTACCCAGACGTCGACGTCCAGCCTGCGCGACGCCGCCGCCAGCGAGAGCGTGATCTCTACCGGCAGCGCGACGGTCTCGTCCGCTCGCCGCACACGGGCGGCATCGGCCTCGTGGGGCGCCGGCTCTTGACCGCGGGGAACGAACAGGCGCAGGCTGAGCCGCATCGCAGCCACCAGCGGGCCGTCGTGGACCCGTGCGAGGTCGAACGGCCTGCCGCGCGAGAGCACGACCTGGTCGAACCGCGGGGGCACCCACACCCAACCGTCGCCACAGTCCCCGCCGTCCTCGAGCGCCAACAGGCCGCGATAGATGCGCCCGGTTGGCTTGTGCACCAGGGTCAGCGTGCCGTCGCGCTCGATCGCGGCATAGAGGAAGGTATTCTCCATCGCGTGGGGCGCGGCGAAGAGCGAGCCCTGCGGGCGTCGCGGACCCGGCGCCGCGCCCGCGCCAAACGCCACAACGCCGTACGGCGGGAGCGTCACGCCGGCCAGGGCAAGGCGGTGAACGTGGCGTTCCTCGCGCGTAGGGATGTCGAAGCGCTTCTGGGTGAGAGGCGATCGTGCCGTGACGCCCAGGACCTGGCGCTCCACTGCGTGCCCCGCGCTGTCGTAGACGCGCAGGGATCCGGCGGGCTCCGCCCCGAGCGGGACATCCACGAGCACCGTACCGGTTCGCGCATAGGCGGAAGGGTTGCAGACGATAAAGGCTGTGTCGCCCGGGGCGACGAATGCGGTGTCGGTCGCCGCAGCGAGGACGTTTAGGGCGCGATCTCGAACGATGCCACCCACCAAGGCGATCTGGTCGAACCGATAGCGCATATCGCGATGCACTTGATCCACAGAGCACCCGCAGATGCTATCGTGCGCGTGGTTCTGCAACAGCGTCTTCCACGCCAGATCCAGGAACGCGCGCGGGTAGGCGCCGCCGTGCAGCCAAGCCATAGAGCTCAGTGGCTCGGCGATTCTCTCGAGGAGTATCTGAACGTCGTGGTTGGCCTGCTTGAGGCGTATGTGCGATGAAGCCACGTTGGCGAGCAGCGCCTGGAGTCGCCATGCCCGGTTGGCGTGGCGCAGCTCGCCCACCTGTTCGGTCAGATCTGGCGCAGCCGCACGTACGGCCTCCACGAACCCTGGAAGCGTGGAGTGCACCACCTGGGCGCCGTCCAGTGTCCGGTTGGCGTATTCGATGAGCGCCGGTATCTTGGGATTGGCCCACACGTGGTCAACGCCGTCCATCCACAGCAGGTGCTCGCAGACAGCCACCGCCTCACTCTCTTCCCGCAGTTGGGCGAGCTGGCGGCCGGCGGCGTCCCAGTCGATCGGCCCTTCGGCAGCCAGCGTGGTCTGCAGGCCGTAGAAGAAGTTGCTGTACGCCGTGTCGTCGGGCAGTTTGAGCGTCAGCAGCGCGGTGCCGTCCACGCCCCGCCACACAAACGCTGAGGGAACCTGATCGACGGTGATACCGCGGAAGAGAATCGCCGCCGGGAAGCCAAAGCCCGCCAGGATCTGTGGCATCTGCCCCGTATGGCCGAACATGTCCGGGAGATAGCCCAAGTCCATACAACCGCCATACGCCAACGCCACGCGACGACCGCGCAACAGGTTCCGCACCAGTGCTTCACCGCTGACCAGGAACTCATCGGGCTGTGTGTACCAGGGGCCGATCAAGACGCGCCCCTCAGCGATCAGCCGCTGCAGTCGCGGCGCCTGCTCGGGGCGAATCTCCAGGTAATCCTCGAGAAGTGCCGTCTGCCCGTCCAGGTGGAAGGCCCTGTACTCCGGAGTTGTCTCCAGCAGATCGAGCAGCGCATCGACAAGGTCAACCAGACGTGCGCGAAACACCTGGAAGGGGCGGTACCACTCGCGGTCCCAGTGGGTATGAGAAACGACGTGAATGGTCTGGACCATGGACCCGGCCTCCGTGTGCAAAGTTGGGCCTCAACCGGCAACTTCGTGAATCGGTGCGGGCTCTCACGCGCGGTGCGGTGAGAGACAAAGCGTTGTTCAGGTTATAGCAGGGGATTGGGGCGCGTCAACGCGAGCCCCGAAGGGGATTCCCGTGATGCAGGGACTGCGCTAAGTGCAGGTCTCTTCCAGGATGTGGGTCACAGCGGCGTTCAGGTCTGGCAGCACCACGAAACCGTTGTCCCTGTTTAGAAGGCTTGCCCACCACTGCTGCCAACCGCGTCCTGTCAACACCAAGTAAGGCGCACAGCCGGCGGCCTTTGCGGCCCCGACGTCGGAGAGCGCATCGCCCACGACATACGATCGTGAGAGGTCCACGCCGAACTCCTGTGCAGCCTGCTTGAGCAGCCCCGGCTGGGGTTTGCGGCAGTCACACTGCTCATCGGGGCGATGAGGACAATAGAGCACGCGATCGACACGACCGCCCGCTGCGTGGATCGCATCGACCATACGGGCGTGAATATCCTCGACCGTGGCCACCGGCACGATACCCCGGTTGATGACCGCCTGGTTGGTGACGACGACAATACGTACCGGCGCGGCTGCCAGCCGCGCAAGCGCAGCCAAAGAGCCGGGCAGGAAGACAAACTCCTCCCAGCTCTTGACGTGGTCGCGGCGGTTACGGCAGATGACGCCGTCACGATCCAGGAACACTGCGCGGTCCATGGGTGCGGTCACAGTAGCCCCAGGTCTCTCTGTGCCAGGCAGCGCGCCAGACGTTCGTCTAGCCCGGCCCGGTTCAGGCTGGCAATACCGATGGCTCCTGGGCTAAGCTGGGCTCGCGCTGCTGTAGCTCCTCGCGCAACACCACGGACATCAGATGACAGAGCGCCAGATGCACATCCTCGATCTGCTGCATGGAGTCGCTGGGGACCACGATCGGAAGATCGACCAGGTCACGCAGCTTCCCTCCAGAAAAGCCAGACAGCCCCACGGTGATCATGCCGAGGCCGCGCGCGATCTCCACAGCTCTCAGCACATTGGGTGAGTTACCGCTGCCGCTGATGGCGATGAGGACATCGTCGGGGTGCGCCAGGTTCTCCAACTGGGCGGCGAACACCTCATCATAGGCGACGTCATTGCTCCAGGCCGTCATCAGCGCCAGGTTGTCGGTCAGCGCCACGACCCTGAAGCGAGGGTGATTGGGCACAATCGTGCCCTTGGCCAGGTCACATGCAAAATGCGAGGCCGTCGCCGCGCTCCCGCCGTTACCAAGGGTGAAGATCGTGCTCCCCTTGCTGTTGGCGGCCAGCAGCAGATCCGCCATTTCACGTATGGGCGCCAACGGCAACGCACCGAGAACGCCCTGCAGTTCTTCCAGATACCGACTTATCCCATCCATAATATCGCCTTTCCCCTTCCGTTTCCAAGTTGAAGCCCGCGTGTCTATGAGATGCTCGCGCCAGATCAGTCTCGCATCGCCGAGATGGTGTTCGGCACGCGCCCCGCCATCGGTTGCATATTGAAGGCAGGCTGCGCCTGCAGCACCTGGACACCTTCCCGATCCAGCCGCAGGGGCCACCGCCTTAACCCTAGTTCAGACAGAGCCGCGACGACGTTGAGCTGGTCGGGTTCGGGACAGTAGAGCAGCAGGAACCCTCCGCCCCCAGCGCCGGTCACTTTCCCGCCCAGAGCGCCCGCTTCCCGGGCCGCTGCGTAATACCGGTCCAGGTCCGGATTGGTGATCCCCTTCGCCACCTGGCGTTTCTGCAGCCAAGAAGCGTGCAGCAATCCGGCGAAATCTTCGAGCGCCCCGCGCTCCAGGGCCGTGCGCATCTCCTGCCCCAGGGCCTTGATACGCATCAGGTGCTTGATTGTCTCGGGATCCTCGGCCTCACTGGCCTGTCGTTGCTGGCGCAGGATCGTGGAGGACTGGCGCGAGGTCCCCGTGAAGAACAACATCAACGAGGACTCGAAGCGCGACCAGACATCCGGCTCGAGGGTCACCGGCTCCACCGTGACGCCATCTGCCTCAAAGGTAATGCAGTTCAGGCCGCCAAAGGCTGCGGCGTACTGATCTTGCTTGCCGACGGGCATACCCAGCTTCTCGATCTCGATATAGCACGCCAGTTCGGCCACCTCGCCCGGCCCAAGATCGAGTCCATACCAGAAGGCCAGAGCTTTGACCAGCGCAACGGTCATTGAGCCTGATGACCCCAGCCCGGTTCCCGGTGGAATCTGGGCAGCCAGGAAGATCGAGACGTCCTGCGGCACGTTGAGATAGTACGTGACCGCCTTGGGAAGACTGAGATCGCCCTCCCAGATCAGATCCTCGATTGGCGGCCTCTGCCCCAGAGTATGGTAGTCAGCCGAGACGATGTGCGCGCCATTCGTGGAGCCAGGTGTGAGAATCGCGTACGAATGGTAGGAAACCGAGGTACTCAGCACCATCCCACCGTGTCGCATGTAGAAAGCAGGCAGATCCGTACCCCCACCACCGAAGCTCACCCTAACAGGCGCGCGCGTGACCAGCATTTCACAGCTTGGCATGTCAATAGGCCCCCCGCCCGCTCAGAACAACAAAGAGCGTCGAAAACATGATCTTGGCGTCCAACCATACGGTATAGTTCCGGATATACCGCATGTCGAGCTCCACACGGGCGTCGTAAGATAGATCGGCGCGCCCGCTCACCTGCCACAGCCCTGTCATCCCGGGTTTGACCGTGAGCAGGTTGTGCTGCCAACAACCGAAACGCGCGAGTTCCTCCGGCGTGATCATCCGCGGCCCAACGAGGCTCATCTGGCCGACAAGCACGTTGAGTAGCTGCGGCAACTCATCGATACTGAACCGGCGCAGGAGTCGCCCCACACGGGTGATACGCGGGTCGTCTCGCACCTTGCCCTGCGCATCCCATTCCGCTTTGAGCTCGGGATGCTGCGCCAGGAAAGCATCGGCATCCGACCGCATCGTGCGGAACTTGAACGCGTGAAACTCGCGCCCGTTGAGACCGATCACGCGACGCCGGTGGAACACGCCCCCCGGAGAGTCAAGCGCGATCGCCAACGCCACGATCAGGAAGAGAGGCAAGAGCAGGATCAGGAGGACAATGGCCCCCAGATAGTCCAGCGCCGTCTTCATCCAGGCATCGACGCCCGTGATTCGGGTACGGTTGATGGAGACCAACGACACGTATCCAGCATCCCGCACGTGAACCCCGGTCGTGAAGAGCTCGTACAGCCCGGACGATAGCCTGAGCTGCATATGGGGATCAGTGCCCCAATCGCGGTAGATATCCAGGAGCGCCTCGCGGTTCAGTGCCGTGGGAATGACGAGCAGTTCTTCGGGCCTGAGGCGGCGGATCAGCTCCGGCAGCGCCTCAAGATCGCCCAGAATGGGCGGCGAGCCGGGCGCCAATTCCTCTGTCTCCGAGCCGGTGTTGACGAATCCGACCACCTTGAAGCCACCCGTCGGTACGTCCTGCAACTGCTGCGCGACCAACGTTCCCTCCGGATTCGCGCCAACCACCAGCACGTGACGCAGGAAATGGCCGCGACGGCGCATAGCATAGACAAACCGCCGGTAACCGAACCGCAGCGCGCCCGTACTCATGACCGAAAAGAGCCAGGCCAGTCCCAACCATCCACGCGACAGCCCGGCATCTCGCGGCTCGTCGAGGAACTCGTAGAAGGTGAGCATCACAAGGCCGGCAGTACAAGCATTGATGACGGCACCATACTCCTTCGTGCCGCCGAACAACGTCTCGTCGTCGTAGAGCCGGTAGAGCGCGAAGATGGCCAGCCAAGCCGGCACCGCAAGCGCGATGAGCCGCACATAGAACACGGGAGAGAAGGTCGAGTAGTAGGGGAGCAGGTGGAACCTGACGTAGTAGGCGGCAACCATACCGGCCACGATCCCAATGGCATCGAGCAGCACAAGAGGCGCTGTGATCCAGAAGCGCGCGACCCCACGCTCACTCGCTTGTAACCGCCCATCGGACAGCTCGCACGACAGCGTCGTACGCTCCTGTCCCATTCCAGACGTAGCCATTACGTTCCCCCCGCTTGAGTACCGGAACATCCAGTTACCATCCATTCTAGAGGGCAATAGTAGGGAAATGGTCCATGGAATGCTGGAAATTGCCTAAAACGCCATCGCAGAACTGCCTCCGACATTCGGCTTTTTTTAGGCTTTTGTGCACCCCAATCCCACCTACGATGTTTAGAATAGAAATCAGGTCCCTCTGGTCTATTGGATCTCTGCTGGAGCGCCAGAGGACCTGCCGGCCGCTCGCGCGGTAGCTTCAACCACCGCCGATGGCTGGCATAGAGGACTAGTGATTAGGAGGCATAACGCGTATGACATCGGCTATACTGCAGCATATTCGCAGCTATATCCTGAGCAATTTCCTGTTCTCCGACGACGAGACGCTGCTAGACAACCATGCGTCGTTTCTCGAAAACGGGATCATCGACTCCACCGGGGTCCTGGAACTGGTGTTGTTCGTTGAGGACACGTTCGAGGTTACGGTGAACGACCAGGACATCGTTCCGGAGAACTTCGACTCTGCGACCCGGCTGGCTCACTATATACAGACGAAACTTGAGGCGTCCCATGCCGTTGGTGCACCAGTTCCTTGAGGCCAGCGCGGCGCTGACTCCGAACAAGATCGCCCTGATCTGCGGCGAGCGGTACACGTACGCAGAACTCGACCGGCTTGCCAACCAGGTCGCGCACGCACTATGCGCGCTGGGGCTGGAGCGCGGGGACCGCGTCGCGATCTGGCTGCCGAACTCGGTTGAGGCCGTCGTTGCGCTGTTCGGTATCCTCAAGGCTGGCGGTGTGTTCGTTCCGGTCAACCCGGCCACCAAGCCGGACAAGATCAGCTATCTCCTGTCTGACAGCGGCGCACGCTTCCTCATCGCATCGGGGCGAAATCTGGCGCCATCGAGCGCACTGGCCGAGCTCTCGCCGAACCTCGTGGCTGCTATCGCCTGTGGCGGGCCGGCGCCCAGCTATGCTATCCCTTGGGCCACACTCCTCACCGGTCCGGCGCCCCGCCCACCCCATCCGGGCACCATCGACCTGGACCTGGCGTGCCTGATCTACACTTCGGGCAGCACCGGAGAGCCCAAGGGCGTCATGTCGACGCACGCCAACGTGGCGTTTGCCGCGACCGCCATCACCACCTACCTGGAAAACGTCCCCGATGACATCGTCATCAACGTGCTACCTTTGTCCTTCGACTATGGCCTCTACCAGCTGCTGATGGTCTGCCTGTTCGGTGGAACGCTCGTGCTGGAGCGCTCCTTCGCCTTCCCGGCTGCGGTGCTGCGGCGCATCGCCGAGGAGCGTGTGACGGGCCTTCCTGGCGTCCCGACGCTCTTCGCAACGCTTCTGCAGATGGACCTGGACAAGTTCCCGCTGGAGTCGCTGCGCTACCTGACGAACACGGCAGCGGCGCTCCCCGTGGCCCACATCCAGGAACTGCGCCGGGCCTTTCCGCGTGCGCGTGTCTTTTCGATGTATGGCCTCACCGAGTGCAAACGCGCCCTGTACCTGCCTCCGGAGGAGCTGGACCGGCGCCCGGGATCGGTCGGCATTCCCATTCCCGGCACCGAAGCCTGGCTGGAGGATGAGTGCGGGCAACACGTGCCCCCCGGGGGAACGGGCCAGCTGGTGATTCGCGGCCCCCACGTGATGCAGGGATACTGGAACGCCCCCGAGCTGACGGCAGCGCGCTTTCGGCCAGGTCGCAACCCAGCGGAGCGGCTGCTCTATTCGGGCGACCTGTTCAGGCAGGATGAGGAAGGCTTCTTCTACTTCCTGTCACGTACCGACGACATCATCAAGAGCGGCGGCGAAAAGGTGGCCCCTAAGGAAGTCGAGCACATCCTCTACAGCCTGCCAGGCGTTGCCGAAGCCGCGGTCGTGGGTGTCCCCGATCAGATCCTGGGTGAGGCGGTCAAGGCCATCATCGTGCCCCGTCCGGGGGCGCAACTCACCGACCGGGATGTACTGCGCCACTGCACCCAGCATCTCGAGCCTCACCTTGTCCCGCGCATTGTCGAGTTCCGCGCCTCCTTGCCTCGCACCGACAACGGTAAACAAGACAGACGCCTGCTGAGAGAACCATGTGCGGCATCGCTGGCATAGTTGATTGGAGCGGGCGACATCCCGCTGATCAGGGTCTGCTGGACCGTATGATCACGCTGCTCCAGCACCGGGGGCCCGACGAGTGCGGCACCTATGCCCAGGGCGAGGCCGGGCTGGCATCGGCTCGACTCAGCGTGTTGGACCTGGAAGGCGGACGGCAACCCATCCTCAACGAGACCGGTACGCTGTGGATCGCGTGCAACGGCGAGATCTTCAACCACGTCGAGTTACGACCGGCCCTGGAACGGGCAGGCCATCGCTTCACGACCCAGACCGATATCGAGGTGATCCTGCACCTGTATGAGACCCTGGGACCGGCCTGCCTGGAGTTGCTCAATGGGCAATTCGCGATCGCGATTTGGGACAGCCGCCGCCACGAGCTCTTTCTCGCGCGGGACCGTGTGGGCATCTGTCCGCTGTACTACGTGCAATTCCCCGGAGGTCTGGCGTTCGCATCGGAGGTAAAGGCGTTACTCCAGCTCCCATGGGTTGAAGCAGCCCTGGACCCCGTAGCACTGGCCGAGACGTTCACGTTCTGGGCCCCCCAGGCCCCACGGACGGCCTTTCGGGATATCCTGGAGCTGCCGCCGGCGCACTATCTGGTGGCCCGCGAGGATGAGACCGCAACGCACCGGTACTGGAGCCTGGCGTTTCCGCCGGCGGGGACGGAGCGTGTGATGGCAGAAGACGAGGCTGCCGGGGCGCTACTGTCCTTGCTGGAGGACGCAACGCGCCTGCGCTTGCGTGCCGACGTGCCGGTGGGCAGCTACCTGAGCGGCGGATTGGACTCCACGCTGGTGACCGCCCTGGTGCGGAAGGTGAGCCCGGGCTTGCTCTGCACATTCTCGTTGGCCTTCAGCGACCGCGGCTACGATGAACGCCTCTTCCAAGAGATGGCGGTCGACGCACTGGGAACGGCACATCGCACCATCGAGTGCAGCCCCGAGCACGTCGCCCAGGCCTTCCCCGCCGTGATCTGGCACGCTGAAGCGCCCCTGCTGCGCACCTCACCGGCACCGCTCTACCACCTATCGCAGCTCGTGCACGAATCCGGTTTCAAGGTCGTCCTGACCGGTGAGGGCGCCGACGAATTCCTGGGCGGGTACAATATCTTCAAAGAGAACCGTATTCGGCGTTTCTGGGCGCGCGATCCGGATTCTCAGATTCGCCCGCTGCTTCTGCGCAGGCTGTATCCCTATGTGTCGGAGCTGGGACAGGCTAACAGCGCCTACCTGCAGGCCTTCTTCGGACAGGCTCTCGTTCCCGTCGACCAGCCGGCCTATTCCCATCTGCTCCGGTGGCGCAATACGGCGCGACAACAGCGGTTCTTCTCCGCCGAGTTGCGCGGTACGCTGAAAGATCGCGACCCGCTGGGGGCTTTTCTGGCACGCCTCGATGGCCAGCTGGCGACGTGGGATCCCCTGGCCCAGGCGCAATACCTGGAAGTGACCACCTTTATGTCCCCCTATTTGCTCTCATCCCAGGGCGACCGGATGCTGGCTGCCCATAGCGTCGAGGGGCGCTTTCCGTTCCTGGACCACAGGGTCATCGAGTTCGCCAACCAGCTGCCACCCCACTACAAGCTGCACCGCCTGCGCGAGAAGCACCTGCTCAAGCGATGCGCCGCCGATCTCGTACCGGAGCCCATCACCCGGCGCGCCAAACAGCCGTACAGGGCGCCCATCCGAGCGGCCTTGTTCGCCGACCCGCCCGAGTACGTCGAGGCGCTGCTGGCCCCAGAGGCCTTGCGAGACAGCGGCTATTTCGCCCCCGAGGCCGTGGCGCATCTGGCCAGCAAAGCCCGCACCGCATCTCACGTGAGCGAGGGAGAGATGATGGCGCTCACCGGCATCCTCTCCACGCAATTGCTGCATCACCTGTTCATCGCGGACGCAGTGGCGCCGCACGAAACCAAAGCCCCAACACTGATCGAGCGTTCCCCAAGCGCTCAAGGAGGCAACCCATGAGATATTGTAAGCGTTGCGTATTACCAGAGACCTTCCCAGGTGCAGACCTGGACGAGGAAGGCATATGCCGGTACTGTCGCAACGAACCGCAGCCCGAGACAACGGCAGCGGCACGTGCCCAACTCCGCGCGCGCTTTGATGCGCTGGTCGATGAGATACGCCCGACGCCTGGCTATCACGCCCTGATGAGTTGGAGCGGCGGCAAAGACAGCACGTATACCCTCTGGCTCCTCAAGGCCCGCTACAACCTGCGGGTAACAGCCTTTACCTTCGACAACGGCTTCATCAGCGACGTGGCCTTCCGGAATATGCGCACCGTTGCCGAGGCTCTGAAAATCGATCATACCGTGATCAAGCCCGACTTCGCGCTGCTCAGGCGGCTCTTTGTCGCATCGCTAGACGGCGGACTCTACACGCCACGCGCCCTCGAGCGGGCCAGCGGGATCTGCCTGACCTGTATGAGCATCGCCAAGGGACTGAGCCTGCGCCTCGCGCTGTCGCAGCATATCCCGCTGATGGTCTACGGCTGGTCGCCTGGGCAGATCCCGCTTAGCTCCGCGCTCTATCACTCAACACCGCAGATGATGAAGGCCATGTTGCGGGCGCTGCGCAAGCCGCTGGATACCATCGGAAACGGCCAAATCGCCGCCTACTTCCCGGACGAAGACAATCTGGAGCAACCACCGCCCTACAATATCTCACCGCTGGCCTTCCTCGACTACAACGAGGAGGAAGCCTTCGAGCAGATCCGGGGCCTGGGCTGGGAGCGCCCACAGGATACAGACCCTAACTCAACCAACTGCCTCCTGAACGCCTTCGCCAACACAATCCATCAGAACACCTACCATTATCACCCCTACTGCATGGAGATCGCCGGCCTGGTACGGCAGGGATATCTCGATCGTGCGGAGGGCCTGCGGCGGCTGGAGACGGCCTCGTCTCCGATTGTTACCGCTGCTGTCAAGGCCAAGCTGGGGCTGGAGCCGCAGGAGCACGCGAGCTGACGATGAGAGTGCTGTACATCACGCCCTACGTCCCATCGCGTATCCGCACGCGCCCCTACCAGTTTGTCAGGCGACTTGCGGCGATGGGTCAGCAGGTGAGGGTGCTTGCGGTGTCAGGGGCCGCAGAAGCGGCTGACGTGGAGGCGCTGCAGAGCGAGGGGATCTCCGTCGAGGCCTTTTCCGTTTCGAAGCCGCGGGCGCTGGGCAACTGCGTGGGAGCGCTGCCCTCGGGCGAGCCCCTGCAAGCCCACTACGGATACCACCCCCAGATGGCACAGCGGGTTGCAGAGCTCACCGGTGGCGAGCAGTTCGGCGTCGTCCACATCGAGCATCTGCGGGCAGCACGGCTCGTGCGGGCGGTTCGGATGCAGCCTGTCATCTACGATTCGGTCGATTGCATTTCTTTGCTTTTCGAGCAGACAAGTCGCACCAGCCCCCAATGGCGTGCGCGGCTCATGGCGAGGCTCGATCTTCAGCGCACCCGGCGCTACGAAGGACAGCTCATGGCGCGCTTCGCCGGCGTGGCCGTTACCTCGGGGCGAGACAGGGACGCGCTGCGCGCGTTGGCCGAGCGCTATGCGCCTCGATCGGCAGCGCTGGCCCCGATAACGGTCATCACCAACGGCGTCGACCTGGACTACTTCCGACCCGACGCCAGCTATGGAGAGCGCAGCCCTAACACCGTGGTC
>Ga0123333_10000850_pt1 | contig 32637 bp, 21 predicted proteins | sample BioC12SIPDNA_3_FD_89957 | JGI IMG/M metagenome (GOLD analysis project Ga0123333, IMG submission 89957) | Anaerobic biogas reactor microbial communites from Washington, USA - Biogas_R2_B C12 SIP DNA | ecosystem: Engineered > Bioreactor > Anaerobic > Unclassified | place: Washington, USA... | reverse complement strand
CTAAGACCAGGAAGAAGGCCTCGCAGGCTCCGCAGCAGAGCGGCATGACGGATGCGCAGCGTGATTTGGCCGGCCTGCTCAGCGGTCTGCTGGGTGGACAGTCTCTGTCGAGTGGCTCGTCGCTCGGCTCAGGAGCAGCCGGGCTGCCACCCACCGCCGGCAGCAATGAGGTAACTGATATGCTGGGCGGCTTGCTTGGCGGCAGCGGGCAGGTCGGTGGCACCCACGCCAGCGGCAGCCAGGCCAGCAGCAGTCAATCCGGCGGCGGCCTGCTGGGCGCACCTTCCGGCGGCCAGGATCCCTCGTCGGTCGGGATGGGTGGCGATGACCTTTCAGGTTTGCTGGGCAGCCTCCTCGGCGGCGGCATGACGCAGCAGGCCCCGCAGCAGCCTATGTCGGGCTCAGGCTCCGATGACCTGACGGATATGTTGGGCGGCCTGCTCGGCGGTGGATCCAGTCAGGCGAGCCTCCCCCAAGAGTCTGCCGGCGGTGGCGACCTCATGGGGAGTCTCCTGGGCAGCCTGCTTGGCGGCGGCATGACGCAGCAGGCGCCTCAGCAGACTTCCGGCGGCGAAGATATGATGGGCGACCTCCTGGGCAGCCTGCTCGGCGGCGGCATGGCAGAGCAAGCCCCGCAGCAGTCTTCCGGCGGCGGCGACCTCATGGGCAGCCTGCTGGGCAGTCTGCTCGGCGGCGGCATGACACAGCAGGCCCCGCAGCAGTCCTCCGGTGGCGGCGACCTGATGGGGGCGCTCCTGGGCGGTCTGCTCGGCGGCGGAGGCAGCAGTGGTGGCGGATCGGGCAGCCTGCTCGGCTCGCTCATCGGCAGTCCGCAGGCCAGTAACAACGTCTCTCAGCAGACCGGTCTTGCGCCGAGCCTGGTTCAGGCACTTCTACCCATGCTGATCGGCTTGCTATTCCGTGGTAACAAGCGCTCCGGCTCGCTCGGCGGCGTCGACATCGACGGCGACGGTATTCCGGATAGCTCCGATGAGTTGATGTCGTTGATGCATACCCTGGAGCGGGGGGGTGAGGTCGATCTGGACGGCGTTCGCGCCTCAGGTTATGCCCGCGCACTCGCCAACCAGAGCGGCTACCCGGTCGACGAGGTTGCCCCGGCGACCGTCAAGATCCTTGAGGTTCTGGCGCACCAGCAGTAGACCAAGCAGGTCAGATCCGGGCGGCGCTGGGACGATCCACGGCGCCGCCCGGTTTTTTAATTCTTGCGCGGCGGCGCAGCCGTCGCGCAAATCGAAACAAAAAAAGAGGGGCCTCAAGCAACCGGCTGGCTCGTTCCTTTATCTGGCTTGCCAGCCATCTCGCTGTGGCTCTGTTTTGATCTTTCGTCCGTCCTCACGGACGTTGATCTTGCAGTCTGCCTGCGAGATTCCAGTTTCCTGGAGGCTTCAAACCGGAATCTGCCATTCAATTTCTCGAGGCGCCCTCACCACTGTCCGGATAACTGCCCCTGGATATCTGTCCAAGGGTATAGGCTACCCCTTCAATGGCACCCCAATTATATCAGTTTTACTGATTGATGTCAACGCTTTTCAGCTAGTACTTTAATTCTTCTTGCTCACGCAAGCGCCCGCACAAATTATCCTGAATGGCCAGGATCATCATCAGCGGGGTGTTGGCTAAATTTTGGCCGGTCACTCCTTGCGCGGTGTATACTGGCCCGATGACCAATCGCGAGTTTCGCCTCGAACACGAACACCGCTATGACCGCCGGGGACCCGTCCGGTGGATCGTGTCGCACCTCGCGCGCTATCCGCATTTTCCGCTCCTGGCGCTCCTGGCCGCCACTCTCAACAATTACTTCTACAGCCAGATCCAGGTCAACATCGGGCGCGCGTTCGACCTGATTTCGACGCCCGGTTGGACTCGCGGGGCCTTGGCGGGACTGGCCGCGCTTGCGATCGGGATCGCGGTGGGCCAGGGCATCACGGGGCTGATGCGCAACTACTCTGTCGAGTTCGTCGCCTCGCGCATCGAGCGGGACGCACGCGACGAGTTGTACGCCAGCCTGCTGGGCAAGAGCCAGACCTTCCACGGCCGCCAGCGAATCGGCGACATCATGGCGCGGGCGACCAACGACGTGAAGATGCTGAACCTGTTGTTCAGCCCGGGGCTGATGCTCCTGCTCGATTCGGCGATGGCCGTCGTCGTGCCCCTGTTTCTTATCGCCCAGATCGATGCGCGGCTGCTGCTTGTCCCTGCGGTCTTCCTCGTCGGGCTCAGCCTGACCATCAACGAATATAACCGCCGGCTCAATCCGGTCAGTGTCGCAATTCGTGAGAAATTCGGCGTCATGAACGCAGGCCTGGCTGAGGCGATCGCAGGAATCGAGGTGGTCAAGTCGAATGTTCAGGAGCGCTACGAGTGGCTGAAGTTTACCGGTGATGCGCGCCAGGTGCGCGACCTGAACGTGCGCCAGGGCGAGGTCCAGGCGCGCTACTGGCCGACCTTGGTCTTCGCGCTGGCCTGGGCAGCAGCACTCCTGCACGGGCTATTGCTGTGGCGCGCAGGCGACCTGACCCTCGGCCAGGCCGTCGCCTACCTGGGGCTGGTGGGCACGCTCCGGTTCCCGACGAGCATGTCCATGTTCACCTTCAACCTCGTCCAGCTCGGCGCGGCAAGTGCGAAGCGTATCTTGGAGACGATCAACACCGAGACCGAACTGGATGAGAACCCGCAGGGCGTGGCGCAGCAAATTCGCGGGCAGGTGCGGTTCGAGGACGTGGACTTCAGCTATGAAGGGGATGGCGCGGATGGGAATGGGGCCGTGCTCCGCGGCCTGAGTTTCACAGCGCATCCTGGCGAGACCATCGCCATCGTCGGGCAGACCGGCTCCGGCAAATCGACCCTGACCCGGCTGATCAACCGCATCTTCGATGTCGATCGCGGCGCGGTCACGATCGATGGCATCGACGTGCGCGACTGGAACCTGGAATCGCTGCGCTCCCAGATTTCGTTCATCGAGCAGGATCCCTTCCTGTTTTCGCGGACGCTGCGCGAGAATATCTCGTTCGGCAAGCCCGGTGCGACGGAGGACGAGATTATCGCCGCGGCCCAGGCCGCACAGGCGCATGACTTCATCCTGAGCTTCAAGGATGGGTACGACACGGAGGTGGGCGAGCGCGGTGTGACCCTTTCGGGCGGCCAACGACAGCGCATCGCCATTGCACGCGCGTTCCTCACCGATCCGCGCATCCTGATCCTGGATGACAGCACCAGTGCGATCGACAGCGCGACCGAGGATCAGATCCCGCGGGCCATGCGCCGGATTAGCCAGGCGCGCACCACGTTTCTCATCACCCATCGGCTCAGCCAGATTCGCTGGGCAGACCGCATTCTCGTGCTGCGCCGGGGTGAGGTTGTTGCCCAGGGCACGCACGAGGAGCTTCTGGAGCGCTCTCCGGACTACTGCCGCATTTTCGCCAGGTGCAGCTGATGGGTTTTATCCTCGACGGCCTCGAGAACGAGGCATACGACCGGAATTACAGTGACCGCGAGCTGGTGCGCAGGGTTCTCGGATATTTCTGGCCGCACCGCAAGCGAATGGTGCTGGTCGCGGCCGCGATCTCGTTGAATTCCATTGCAGGGAGCGGCGGGCCGATCCTGATCTCGGCCGGCATCGACCTGATGGCGCGCAACCCATCGACCGCGGCCATCGCCCTGCTGGCCCTGGGCGTGCTGCTGCTCGGCGCGGTGGCGTGGGGCTTCAACTTCATCCAACAGTGGTTTGCCGCGCGCGTCGTGGGCGATGTGGTGTTGAAGATTCGCGAGGATGTGTTTGCTGCGACCATGCGGCACGACATGTCGTTCTATGACGAGCATCCATCGGGGAAGATCGTCAGCCGCGTCACCTCGGATACGCAGGATCTGTCCGAGGTCGTAACGCTGACGGCCAGCCTCCTGAGCCAGGTCATGCTGGTGCTGTTCCTGGCCGTGTGGCTCATCACCATCAACGCCCGGTTGACACTCTTGCTCCTGGTCATGGCGCCGGTCGCAGTCGCCTTTGCCCTGAGTTTCCGCCGCATCGCGCGCACCGTGACGCAGCGCGCGCGGCGCGTGACCGCGAAGATCAACGCGCAGATCCAGGAGTCGGTGAGCGGGATCGTGGTCGCTAAGAGTTTCCGGCAGGAGCGCGCGATCTATGCCGCGTTCGCCGCGAACAACATCCAGGCGTACGGCGTCGTGTTGCGCCGCGGGCTGACGCTGGACACCATCTTCCCGATCATCGGTGCATCGTCCGGGATAGGCGTTGCCGTGCTGATCTATTTCGGCGGCCTGGCCACCCTGCCGCCGTCGAACATTTCCACCGGCAACTGGTACCTGTTCATGCAGGCGGTGGGCTTCTTCTGGTGGCCGATCATCGGCATCGCATCGTTTTGGAGCCAGTTCCAGGACGGGCTGGCCGCGGCAGAGCGCGTGTTTGCCCTGATCGATGCGGAGCCGAAGGTAGTACAGACCGCAAGCGACGCGGCTCCGCGGCTGGCCGGGGACATCGAGTTCCGCCGCGTGCACTTCACCTACACGCCCGATGCGGCAGAGCAGCGCGGGGGTGAAGTCGTCCTGCCGGATTTCAGCCTGCACATCCGGCCCAGGGAAACGGTGGCGCTGGTCGGTCACACCGGCGCGGGGAAGACCAGTGTGGCCAGGCTGGTCGCGCGGTTCTACGAGTTTCAGGACGGCGGGCTGCTGGTTGACGGCCGCGACATCCGGACGTTGGACCTGGCGGATTACCGCCGGCAGATCGGCATCGTCCCGCAGGAGCCGTTCCTCTTCTCGGGCACGCTGCGCGACAACATCCGGTATGGCCGGCCCGAGGCGAGCGACCTCGAGGTCGAAGCCGCCGCACGCCGCGTCGCGGGCGGCGAGTGGGTGGCCGATCTTCCGAACGGGCTGGACACCGACGTGGGCGAGCGCGGGGCCAGCCTGTCCATGGGCCAGCGCCAGCTCGCGGTGCTGGCGCGAGTGGTGCTCAAGGATCCGGCGATCTTCATCCTGGACGAGGCCACTGCGAGCGTCGATCCGTTTACCGAGGCGCAGATCCAGGATGGGCTGGAAGAGATCATGGCCGACCGGACCGCGATCGTCATCGCGCACCGGCTGTCCACAGTGCAGGCGGCCGATCGCATCATCGTCATGGACGGTGGGCGCATCATCGAAGAGGGCAACCATGCCACGCTGATGGCAGGCGGCGGGCACTACGCCACCCTGTACAACACGTACTTTCGGCACCAGTCTTACGAGTACGTCGAGAGTCTGCGGCCCGATCACCACAAATGAACCTCCGGGGATTCGCAGACTCCGGAGGTTTGCCTCTTCGTGGAGGTTCGTCGCTTCGTCATGGTCGCACGACCGCGAAGATGTGTCCCTGGCTAAATGTGGCTTCCGCCGCTTTCCACCCACGCGTCCGCCGTGCTGCGATCGTCGCTCAGGCGCAGATGGGCCATCGAGGCTTCCAGTGCCACCACGCGCGCGGTCAGGTGGCGGAAGAGCTCGGTGTTCGGGTCGGGCAGTCGGTCGTGCTGCAGGTCGATCCCCTCCGGCTCGGGCATGTCGCCGTTGCGGCTCTTGATGCGACCGGGGATGCCGACCACCACCGAATGCGCGGGCACGTCCTTCACCACGACCGAATTCGCGCCGATGCGGCTGTGCGCGCCGATGCGAATCGGGCCCAACACCTGTGCACCCGCACCCACCACGACATGATCCTCCACCGTCGGATGGCGTTTGACCTTCTCCCAGCTCACGCCGCCGAGGGTCACGTTGTGATAGAGCGTCACATCGTCGCCGATCTCCGCAGTCTCGCCGATCACGGTGCCCATGCCGTGGTCGATGAAGAAGCCGCGGCCGATCTGCGCGCCCGGGTGGATCTCGATGCCCGTCATCAGGCGCGAGATGTTGCTCACGAGCCGCGCCAGCCACTTGAACTGGTTGCGCCACAGCGCATGTGCGATCCGGTGCATCCACACCGCGTGGAGCCCCGGGTACAGGAGAACGATCTCCCAGACGGACCGGGCGGCTGGGTCCCGGTCGAACACCGCCTGGATATCCCGACGCATTGCTGCAAACATAGTCAACTCCTCAGGCGATCACTCTTCAAGGTCCGCGAAGAGCACCGTGCTCAGATAGCGCTCGCCGTTGGAGGGGATGATCACCACGATGCGCTTGCCTGCGTTCTCGGGCCGCAGGCCCACCTGGACGGCCGCATGCACGGCTGCGCCTGAGCTGAGGCCCACGAGCAGGCCCTCTTCGCGCGGCAGCCGCCGGGCCATGGCGATGGCCTCCTCGTTCGTGACCGTTACGATCTCATCGATCAGGGCCGTGTCGAGGATCGCCGGCACAAACCCCGCGCCGATGCCCTGGATCTTGTGAGGACCGGGCTGGCCGCCCGAGAGCACGGGTGACCCCGCGGGCTCCACCGCCACCAGCTTCAACTCCGGCAGGCGGCTCTTCAGCACCTGGCCCACGCCGGTGAGCGTGCCGCCCGTGCCGATGCCCGATACCAGGATGTCGAGCTGGCCACCGGTGTCGCGCCAGATTTCCTCGGCCGTCGTGCGGCGATGGACCTCCGGATTGGCCGGGTTTTCGAACTGCTGCGGGATGAAATAGCGATTGTCCGAGTCCGCGAGTTCATTCGCCTTGCGGATCGCCGCTTTCATGCCCTCGCTGCCAGGCGTCAGGATCAATTCGGCACCGTAGGCGCGCAGCAGCTTCCGGCGTTCCAGGCTCATGGTGTCCGGCATGATGAGCGTGCAGCGGTAGCCCTTGGCGGCCGCCACCATGGCCAGGCCGATGCCTGTGTTGCCGCTGGTGGGTTCGAGGATGATCGTCTCCGGGCCGATCCGACCCGCGGCCTCGGCCGCCTCGATCATGCTCAGGGCAATGCGATCTTTCACGCTGCCGCCCGGGTTCTGAAACTCCAGCTTTGCCAGCACCTCGGCGGCGGAGTCTTTCGTCACGCGGTTCAGCCGCACCAATGGCGTGTTGCCGATCAATTGTGAGATGTCGCCCGCAATGCGGGCCGTAACGGCCGTATCAGTAATAGACATAAGTTAACTCCTTCAAATCACGATTCCAGAAAACAAAAAAGACTCATCGGGGCGGATGCGCCCTGCGATGAGCCTTGCCATGATGCTATACGGATCGGGGAGGTCAACCCTCGCCCTTGCCCTCGGTCAGTTCAGCCGTGTTTCAACGCGACCCATCGCAGCTTGCGCGGTGGTTCAGCGGACGTGGTTGGCGCCCTGCCAACTCACGCCCGCTCGAGACACGAGCACGCGCGTAAAACGGTCTGAACGGTGTTTTTCACAATTCTACCTTCTGAAAATATCGTATGCGATGGTGTGACAAAAGTCAAGTAAGCATTATCCCAAGTTTGGCAAAGCGGGAGCGGCAGTCATCGTACCGAAACGCGTGCAGGGTGGGGCGGGCTGGATCGGCCAGGTCGCAGATCAGGTAGAACGCATCGGGGTACGCGGCGCGCTCGACATCCGTCTCCGATGGAAACGCGGGACCGTGGGGATGGGAGTGGTAGATCGCGACGAGTTCCAGTCCGGCTTCCTCGAATTCGATCTGTTTCGCCAGGGTTTCGTGATCGAGCTCGAAGGTGGTGCGCGGGGTGGGAGAGATGTTGCGACCGGGATGCACGGCCATGGCAACGCCGTCTTTCCCCGAGACCAGTCCGCAGACCTCCTCAGGGTAGCCTGCCAGCGCGTGGCTGATGATCTGCCTGGCCAACTCGGGCGGCAGATGCAACTTGCCCGCGGGCGCCATTATCCCGTCACCACGCCCGGCCGTTCAGGTAAGGATTGTTTCGCCGCTCAAAGCCCACGGTGCTCGTCTCGCCATGGCCCGACAGGATGACATAATCATCCGGGAGGGTCAGGATCTCCCGGCGGATTCCGTCCAGAAGCGAGTCCATATCTCCTCCCGGCAGGTCGGTGCGGCCGATGGAGCCGGCAAACAACGCGTCACCCGTGAACGCGCGGCGGCCCGCGTGATCCACCAGGGTGATGCCCCCTCGGGAGTGGCCAGGCGTATGGCGCACTTCGAGGGTGATATCGCCGGCACTGATCGTTTCCCCCGGCTGCAACTCCCGGTCGACCGTGGGTGGTTCGCCCGGATCGTAGCCCAGCCAGGCCATGCAGGTTCGCTGCATGGCTGCAACGAGGGGGCGGTCGGCCCCATGCAGGTGAAACAGCGCGCCCGTCGCCTCCTGCAGGTCCCGACACGCCAGCAGGTGGTCGAAGTGACCGTGCGTGCCCAGGATGTGCTCGGTTTTGAGCTCGTGGCGCTTGAGTGCAGCCAGGATCGCGCCGGGCTCGTCGCCAGGATCGATGATGAAGGCCGCGCGCGTGCGCTCGCAGCCAAGGATGTAACAGTTGACCTGCAGCATGCCGACGGGCAGCGTGTCGAGTATCAAGACGGCATCTCCTCCCAGGCCTAAGGCGCCTGAATCTTCACCGTGCCCAGGTAAGCGCTGCCCGCCTCCGTCTCCTCGTCGGGCAGAAGCGTCAGGCTAAGACGATAGGTGTCCGGCTCAAGGTCAGCGGGAGTGAGCAGATCGTGCTCGCCCCGAACGATCTCGTCCTGTTGCCACAACGTGCTGAGATAGGTCGCGCTCACCAGCGGCGCGGTCAGGTTGGCTACCGGATTGCCCGCGCCATCGCTCAACGTGAGTGCAAACCACCAGTCCGCGCGCGGAGCCACGTTCGCACGCCAGTAGAACGTCACGTGGAGCAGGTCACCCGTTGCAATGGGCGTTTGGGGCGCGTGGCCGAAGCCGCGCTTGTAGCGATCGTGTCCCAGCAGGCTGATCGCGCCAAAATCGAAACGCTGGCCATACTGGATGTCGAAAGCATCGAGCGGGGGCGGAGTCTTCGTGCGCTGCACGTTGACCGCCGGCAGGCTGATGAAGTCGCTTCCGTCGGACAGTTTCAGGCGTTCCAGCGTCTCCGCGTCGTACATGCCGATGATGCAGCGGTAGCTGCCGGGAGGGGTGCCGGGCGGGCTGAGCAGGCCGTGGCTGTCGAGCACGGTTTCGCCGGGCTGCCAGGTGGTCGTCGGCCGGCTTTCCCCGGCAGGCTCTGCATCGCGTTGCGCGATGACCTGGTCGCGCGGGTCCAGCAATTGCAGGAACACCTTGTAGGCGCGCTGCGGCGTCTGGTCCGCGCGCCACATGAGCTGCAACTGCGTCACCTCGCCCGCGACCGGGGTCATATTCCAGCCCAGGTAACCCGTCAGGCTGATCTGGTTGCCCAAGGTGATGTCCAGTCCTTCGACGACCTCATCCGCCGCGCGGCGCTCCGGCATGACGTAGACCGCCAACCGCACGTTGCCATGCCACTGGTCCAGCGTCTTGTAGCCTCGCTGGTCCAGCCAGTGTTCGATGACGCCCTCCGGATCGGCCTCCTCGAGGGCCCAATAGAGCGCGTAGATCTTCTGGTGCGCCAGAAGCGCATCGAGGTCCGCCTGCGTCTGGGCCGGATCCAGCGGGCGCTGGTGGGGCAGTGGGTACACCGGCAGATCGCCCCCGTAATAGTAGCCGAAAACCTCGCTCTGGCCCGGTGCGGTGAGCACGATGGCATCTGAGGGCTGCGCGGTGGCCACGATGAACTGGCTCATGCCCCGGTAGTCATCGCGTGCAACGTTGGGGTCATCGTAATAGCGCGTCAAGGACAGGACCGATGTCGCGATGATGAATGACAGGAAGATCAGGACCCACGCCGCCGCGCCGAATCCTCTGAAGAAGCGCTGGCCCTGGCTTGCCTCGCCTGCCCGCCCCAAGGCACCCTGAGCGGAGCCAGGCCGCAGCCCGGCGGAGTCGAAGGGCGCCGGCCCGGCCACCGGCTGCTCGCTTCGAGCCAGGAGCCACTCGGCCGGTCCAACGACGCTCCGTGACAGCAGCAGCGCATAGGCCGGGCTCCCGATGAGCAGGAACTTCAGGTAGGCGCTGCGGAACAGCCCAAGGCCCAGGATCATCGCCATGGGCGCCAACATCCATGTGAGCGGCAGGATGACCCTGACCCAGTCCATGCGCGGCGTGCCGCACTGCCTGGCGCGGCTGAAGTAGGGCCACGGCAGCGCCCCAAGCAGGGCGAACACGAAGAGGATCAGCGCCCAGGGATGCGGCTGCTCGGGTGTCACGGGTCCAAACACCAGCGTCGTGATCAGGGTGTGGAGCTTTGTGGCGAGGCTGGCCGTGGCCGCAGGCGCGGGCCAGGAGGTCAGCTGGCGCACCGCGACGGGGATCCAGGGCGCGTACAGGCCCAGGGTGAGCGCCAGGAACAGGAGCCAGCGGAGGATGCGCGAGCCGGTGCACCCGCGCCGCGCGGTGGCGATCAACCACAGGGCGTAGAGACCGGTGGACAGCGCAATGATCAGGGCAAACGCGTAGTGGGTGTAGAGGCCTGCGGTCCAGACGAGCACCAGCAGTTGGCCGGAGAATGGCAGCCAGCGCACCCGGGTGCGGGTCACGTCCTCCTCCGGCATGCGGCGACCCTCCTGGCTCAAAAGCCACCACAGGAGCAGCATGGACAGCGCAGCTTCCAGCGCCACCAGGATGTACATCCTGGCTTCCTGGCTGTAGTAGACCTGGAAGGGCGCGGCCGCAGCGATGAGGCCCGCCGCGAGTCCGCCCGCGGTGTTGTGAAGGCGGCGGCCCAGCTCAGCCGTGGCCAGGACGAGCAGCACGCCAAAGACGGCGCTCAGCGAGCGCAGACCGGCTTCATCGTGTCCGAAGATGCTCGTCCAAAGGTGCAGCAGCCAGTAGTAGAGGGGTGGGTGGATATCGTTCGCGGCGTCGGCCGTGATCGCAGCCAGAGAGCGCGTCGCCAGCGCCGCGCTGTTGCCCTCATCGGCCCATAGGCTCTGCGCGCCCAGGTTGTAGAAGCGCAAGGCGGCCCCAATGCCCAGGATCAGCAGCAGCACCATGACCAGCAGACCCGTATCGCGTCGCGATTGCTTCACTGCTTGATGCCCCTCCACAGGCGGCGTCGGGGGTAAACTGGCGGCTCCTCCAGTGGCGGGGGCGGTGGTGGCGGTTCCTCGGACGGGGGCCGGCGCACCCGGATCTGCCGGGCGATCTCGTAGGCTGCCAGGCCCAGGAGAGCCAGGCCAACGACCACAAAGGCGATCGTCCCCAGCCAGAGCGGCGCCTCGCGGCGCACGGTGATCGCGCTGACGCCTGATCGCCCGCCCCCAACACGGATCTGCGCCGAATGTTCACCATCGGGGAGTCCACGCACAACGACGGTCGTCTCCGCCGTGCCTGCCAACGTGACCGGCTCGCCGCCGTCCACTATGACCTGCAGATTGCCGTCACATGGCGCATCATCCGCACAGCCCGGCTCGACATACAGAGCAGTGCCCCTGAAAACGAAATCAAGCGTTGCGCCGGCCGGAGCCACGTGCACGCTGCCGTAGGGCGACTGCTCCGCGGGGATGCTCTCCCATTGGCCGCTTTCCGTGATGGCCCAACCCCACGCCTCGTGCATGCCCGGGTGAAGAACGGGCGTCACCGTAGTCATGTGGGCCTTCAGGCTGCTGTATACGGGTTGGAGCGTGAAGTCCGGGTCGGCCAGCCGGAAGTAACCTTCCGGGCGCTTTGCCTGAAGCCATTCGTCGGTCGCGCGCTTGAAATACCAGGTGTTGACCACGCCGGCCCAGGACCACTCTGACTGCGCGCGCTGATAGGCGAGCGGCGTGTAACGCGCCTGCTGCTCCGGGGTGACGCGGCCGAAGCGCTGGTCGGGTGCGCCGGCCGGGACCGTATTCCAGCCCATCTCGCTGATCCAGATCGGTTTGTTCGCGTCGCCGTTAGCCACCATCACATCGCGCACGAACTGCGGCCGGCCGAAGTTCATCACCCGCGGGTGCATCCGCCGGTCGGTCGGTCCGGACCACAGCCCATACGCCTGCATGGCCATGATGTCGAAATAGGGCGCGGCCCCCGCGTCGTACATACGCTGAAGGAAGACCAGGTCGTTGAGCGCGTTGCCAGGCGGCGCCGCGTCCGGCGACAGCTCGATGGTGCTCGCAAGCGCGCCGGCAATAATGACGACGTTCGGATCTGCCTCGCGGGCGCGCTGAGCGCCGGTCTTCAGCAGGCGGGTGTAGTCCTCGGGGCTGATCGGATAGACGCCCCATTCAGGATAGATGTTCGGCTCGTTCCAGAGCTGATAGAAGCGGATGCGTCCCTTGTAGCGATCGACCAGCGTGTAGATGAAGTCGCCGAAATCGTCGTAATTGTCAGGCGGTGCGAAGGTTCCCACTTCGTCGCCGCGCGCGCGGCTCCAGGACGGTGGCGTGCTGACCCGGACGATCAATTCCATGTCATACCGTTGGGCCAGGTCGACAATCTGGTCGTACTTATCCCACGCGGAGCGGGCTGGAGGATTGCGGCGATCCTCGAAATCTCCCTTGCCGTGGATCTCGATGTCCTGCCAGGGGAATTCCTGCCGGAGCCAGTAGAAGCCGGCCTCTTTGGCCAGCCTCACCGTCTGCTCCCGTTTGGCCGGCTCCACTTCTTCGTTGAGGAAGACGTTCACGCCGAAGGGGTTGACGTTCGCGTACCTGACCGGCGCCTCGGGCGCCAGATCGACCCTTGGACGGAGCAGGTCGGCGGATAGATCGGTAAGCCCCTTGATCTGCGAGAAGAGGTTTTCTTCGCCGGTGAGGTAAAACAAGGCGCCGCGCAGTGCATCGCGGCTATCGTAAGCAGCCAGCACAACGATGGCGGCGATCATGATCGGAGCCAGCCAGCTAAGGCGTTTTCTACGTCGGGAGGATGTCATGGTTGCTTACAAGTAAGCATCCTGAGCGGAGCTCCTGAAAGGAGCGCAGTCGAAGGACGCGGCTTGCTCAGGATGCTCGGCTGCTGCATGGTGGACAGCATCCTGAGCGGAGCACCGCCGCAGTTTGGCGGTGCGCAGCCGAAGGAGGCGGTTCGCATCGAACCCTTCACTCTTTTCGTCTTTTTCCCTCGCGCGTCTTCCGTTCATCGCGCACGATCTCGTGAACGCCTTCCAAATTGCCCCGAATCAAGGCCTCCTTCTTGGCTCGCGACCATCCTTTGATTTGTCGTTCGGTCAGAAACGCATCGTGCTCTGTTGGAAACTCACTGGACCACATCAGCCGGACGGGCAGCCGATGACTCGTGTAGCCCGGGTAAGAACCGGCATGATGCTCTTCGAGGCGATGCTCGAGGTCATGCGTCGAGCCTACATAGTATGAATCATCGGAGCAACGAAGGATGTAGACGTAGTGCATGGTGATTGATAAGGACCGCGTCCTTCGACTTCATTCCGCAGGCGTCGCAGCCGTTGCTGCGACGCCTGCTCCATTCCGCTCAGGATGCTTACCCCTCGAAGATGATGGTGGCGTCGTTACATCCGGTACCCTCGGGCACCGGACCGTCCGATCTGAACACGGCGATCTCAGAGATGCGAGTGCCGTTCGCATCTCGAATCCAGACGTACCAGTCACCCTTGCGTGACACGCCGGGTGCTTCGTTGAGGATATGGCTGAAGTAGCCATGATCCCATCCCGGATAACCTGCATGTGGACCGACCTGGATAGACGCAACTACCGGCCCGTCAGCTGCCCAACTGAAGACGCAGAATTCCCCGTCGACCGGAGCGCCTCCCTGCCGGACGTAGCCGTTGAACCAGGTCCCCCCAGCCTGTGGACGGCAAGAGTCGACCCGCGCGGTCGAGTACTTATATCTCGGTGCGGGCGGAGGCGGCACCGCGGTCGGCGGCGGAACTGCGGTCGGCTGGACCGGCCGGGCAGTGGGCCGCGGGGGCGCGGTCGGCAGCGCAGGCGCCATCGCGATCTCCACGCCTTCCATATCACCGCTCGTGTTCACCAGCGTCGACGTGACCCAGCCGTCCCGGCCGTTGAAGTCGAACTTGAGCCAATCGCCGGCGTCATTCCGACCGGTGATGTCGAACGACTGGCCGACCGTCAGCCGGCCGATGGACGGATAGGCGGTGCCCGGCCCGCTGCGCACGTTGACGTTTTGATTCGCGGTCAGCCGCGCCGGCGGGATGGGCGTCTCGGTCGGCAGTTCGGTCGGCGTTGCTTCGGGCGTCGGTGATGCGGGAAGCGGCGTGGCCGTTGGAATCACGACGGATGTCGGCGTCCAATCGGCCGTCGGCGTGAAGGTCGGCTTGGGCGTCTTGGTCGGCGGCACGGGCGCGGGCTCAGGCACGGATGTGCAGGCCGCAGCCAGTGCGATGACCAAGATGGCAAGGGAAAGAGCTACTAACTTCCTGGACATTGAAACGTACACCTCTAATGAGATTGGAGTTCACATGACCCGGCCCCGTGGTTGGTGCGCCGGGACCCTTTTTCCGGCCAATGGACCGGCAGGTTGGTTCATTCTAACACGAACGACCGTCTGATCCTAACATTATCTTCTCATTGCGCCTCGCAGCGCCGGATGCCATCCTGCGCGGGCTTGGAGTCAGGATTGAGCTCCAATGCCTTCTCGAACCATTTGATCCCGTTGGTGCAGTCATCGAGATAGGAATAGGCGAGGCCCAGCTGGTAGAAGTACTCCTCGTTCTTCAGGCCCAGCTCGAACGCGCGGGTGAAACTCTCGATGGACGATTCCCAGTTGAGCTGCGTATAGTACAGCCGGCCCAAGTGGGCGTGTGCGGGCGCATACTCGGGGTCCAGATCGATGGCCTTGTTCAGAGTGGCCTTCCCCAGGTCCGGATCGCCGTTCAGCGCGCTTGCGTGGCCGAGCGCATCGTACCCGGTCGGGATGTCGGGATTGACCTCGACGGCCCTCTGGAACTGGGCGATGGCGCTGTCGTACTCGTTCAGCGCCATGTGAATGTTGCCCGCGCTAATGTAGATGTACCCCAGCTTGGGCTCCAGCTCGGCCGCACGTGCATATTCCACCAGTGCTTCTTCGTAGCGGCCCTGCATCGACAACACGTAGCCGAGGTTCCGTATCACGTACGCGTTGTTCGGGTCGAGCGTTTCCGCCTGCCTTGCCTCTTCCAGCGCGCGCTGCCAGTTGTTCCGGTCCGCGTACACTTCGGCCAGGGTCGCGTGGGCCTTCGCAGAGAGCGGATCAGCATCGACTGCCTTCAGCGCAGTCTTGATTGCCTCGTCGAATTCGCTATTCCAGTCCTGCGCCATTGCCAGAATGGAGAGGTTTTCGGCATCGGGCTCGACTTCGACGGCCCGCTTCGCAGGCGGGACCGCACGCTCGGGATGCCCCCTGAGGATCCAGAGCCATGCGATGCGGTTGAGCGCCTCGTGGTTCTCAGGCTCAAGCTCGACCATCCGGTCGTAGCTCTCGGCAGCCTTGGCGAAGAGGCCGGCCTCGTACGCGTCTTCGGCTTCGGCCAGGTAGCTGACCGCGGAGCGCGTCGGCGTCGCGGTGGGCGCCAGCGGGTTGAAGGGGTTCTCGAAAAAGCGCGTGCGCGTGGCCAGGAGATAGACGCCAGGGATCAGGATGAGCGCGATCATGATGATGATCGGCCAGGGAGAGCGCCTGCGGCGTCCACGGTACCGGCGGTCGATCTGCATCAGTCGTGCTCCGGCCCGGCCGCGCTGGCTGGCTCCACCTGCGCGGCGACTTCTGCAACGGTGCGTTCGATGGCGTCACGGATGGCCGGCTGGCCGTTGCTGATGATCAGCGTGTGGCTGCTGAGCTGTGCGGGGGTCCCATCGTATTCCGTCAGCAGGCCTCCTGCCTCCTCGACCATCACCCAGCCCGGCGCGAAGTCCCAGGGCTTCAACCCCGTTTCCCAGTAAGCCTCCAGGTTGCCTGATGCGACCCACACCATCGTCAACGACGCGGCGCCGAGCCGGCGCACGGACTGGGTCATGCTGTCAAGGATGGCGAACTCCGTGTGGCGCGCGCGGCCTGCGCCGGTCCGTGCGTACTGGAAGCCGGTGGCCATCACTGCGCCGCTCAGACGGTTGATCCCGGAGACGTGCAGGGGGGTCTCGACGTTGCCATCTCGCCGCCACGCGCCCTGGCCGCGGACCGCCCAATACGTGTGGTTGTTCGCGGGTTCGTAGGTCACACCGAGGAGCGGGTAGCCCTTGTGCGCAAGGCCGATATTGACGCCATAGATCGGGAGCCCGTGCGCAAAGTTGGTCGTCCCATCCAGCGGGTCGACGATCCACACCCACTCTGCATTTGAGAGGTGTTGGTTGGTCTCCTCGGAGATGATGCCGTAATTGGGATACGCGGCGGCCAGCTCGGACAGGATGAACCGTTCGGACGCGAGGTCTGCCTCGGTCACGATGTCGAAGTGGCCGAGTTTCTGGCGGATGGATTCCTGGTTGAGCCCGCGTTCACGGATGCCCAACAACAGGTCCCCCGCTCGCTGTGCGAGGTCGATGGCAAAGTCACGAATTGCGTTATCCAAAGACTCAACCTGCCTTGGTATGATCCAGGCCCGCGCGCACCAGGTTCGCGCGCACCTGGCGAACGTAGTCGGGCCCCAGCATGCGCAGCAGTTCCTGCACCTTTGCCCGCCGCGAATCGCTGACGCGCGGGCAAGGCGGCGGCGGAGGCGGAAAATCGCTGGCGCGGGCAAACCGGGCGATCTCGCTTTCGGGCGTGTAAATCAGCGGGCGGATCAGCCGGAAACGGTCGCGAAGATAGCTCGCCACCGGCGCCAGCGTATAGACGCTGCCGGCATACAAAAAGTTCAACAGCGTCGTCTGCGCCACATCGTCCGCGTGGTGCGCGTAGGCCAGCACGTTGCAGCCCAGCGCGTCCGCGGTACAGAAGAGCGCCTTGCGCCGCAGCCACGTGCAGCGCTGGCATCCCAACGGCGCGCGGTCACCGGCATTCAGCTCCGGCTCGACGCTGCGATAGGGCAGGCCGGAAGCCGCAAGCCACTCTTCGAGCGGTTGGTGCGCCGGGGTTACGCCCCCCGCATCCCCGCGCACGTGGATCGCGGCCAGGTCGTAGCTCACGGCCGCGGTACGGCGATAGCGATCGAGCAACTGGAGCAGCGCAAGGCTGTCCTTTCCGCCGGAAACCGCCACGGCCACCCGGTCGCCGTCCCGCAGCATCCTGTACGCGCGGTCCGCCTTGCCGAGGTTCCGCAGCAGAAAGTGGGCCTGCCGCTCAGCAGTGGCCGCCACCTGCTGCCCTTCTTTCCTTCAGCCTGCGCACGACCTTGCGGGGCACGTACACGCCCCCCAGGTCCTGGTCGCCCTGGCGGAGGCCGTGAAAGTCGGTGCCCCCCGTGACGATCAGGTTGTGGCGCCGCGCGACGCCGAGCAGATGCTCGATCGTGATCGCGTCGTAGCCGTTGTAGTAGACTTCGATGCCCGCGAGGCCCTGCGCCATCATCTCCGGCAGCAGCCCGTCTTCGTCGAAGCGGACCTTGATCTTGCCGTAGCGGTCGAAGAAGACCGGGTGTGCCAGCACGGGCAGCCCGCGCGCGCGGCAGATCAACGCGCATGCCTCCGCGGGCGTAAACTTCGCTCGCTCGACATAAGCAGGGCTGTTCCGGCCGATGTACTGGTCGAATGCCTGCCCGTAGCTGGTGACGTGGCCCGCTTCGAGCAGGGCCTGCGCCACGTGCGGCCTCCCGACTGCGCCTTCGCCCGCGATCTCGAGGACGCGCTCGAAACGAACGGGCGCACCCATGCCAGTCAGGACCTCGGCCATCCGCCTGGCGCGTCCCACCCGGCCTTCGCGGAGCGCGGCGAGCTTCGCCTCCAGCTCCTGGTCGCGATGATCGATGAAATAGCCCAGCACGTGCGCTTCGGCCCCGGGCACATCGGTGTTGATCTCGACCCCGGGGATGATCTCCACGCCGCAAGCGGCGCCCGCCGCGAGCGCCTCCGGGATGCCCGCCACAGAGTCGTGATCCGTGATGGCAAGCACCGTGAGGCCCAGCCGCGCCGCGCGCTGAACGACCTGCGTGGGGGTCAGAGCGCCGTCCGAGGCCGTGGTGTGAACGTGCAGGTCGACCTGGTTCATGCGCCCCCGCTCTCGCTGAGCTGAAGCAGTCCTGCCTCGGCCAGGAGCTTGAAGTAGGCGAGCGTGTGCTCGTCGGCCTCGCGGCCCAGCTCCAGCCACGCCAGCTCGCCGATCTCGGCCACGGTGCGCCGGCCGTCGGCCCAATACTGGAGCACTGGCTCGTAGTCGTGCGCCATCTTGCCGAACGCCTCGTTCAGCGACCACAAGCGCGGGAGGAGGTCGGGATGATCCGCTTGGAGGATCAGCGACACGTCGAGCGGTCCGGGGAATTTTCGCTGCGGGATGAGCCGCGCCGCCTCCGCCATCCACGGCTCACCGGAGGACGGCGTTCCGCCGTCAGCCACCAGGCCGTCCAGCGCGGCTCGGGCCCAGCGCTCCTCTTCCGCTGCGACCGCCGCGATGCGCTCGCTCCAGGCCGGCACCCGGGCCCGCATGCCAGGGTCGATGCGCACCAGTTGGCTGAGCGCCGCGGCCATGCGGTCGGTGCGGAAGGCATTGTTCTTGCGATAGCGCACCCAGGCCGCGTGCCGTGCTGCGGCAGTGGCCGCGCCGCGCACTTTTTCGACTACTTCCGCGGCCGCGCGGCCGGCCCACGTGCTGAAGCGCGAGACCATCCAGTGGCCGAGCCATTCGGCCTCGGCCGCGGCGGCCATGGCGAGCCAGTAGGCGTAGATGGCCGCCAGCGCGCCGCTGCGCGCCAGGCTGTCGGGACTGACCTTTTCGGGCGTGTCCTCCGACGAGTGGTAGAACCTGTCCGGCCAATGGATCATCATGGGCGCGGGGATGCCCACGGTGGGGTCGGACAAGATGTAGTGGTCCGAGCCCGCGCTGAAGACCGTCTCGGTGTGCCGGATGTTCTTCAGGAAAGGCTCCCGCAGGTAGGCCAGCAGGTGGTCGGCAAACGAGGCTGCGGCCTGGGGCAGGTCCACCAGCTCCCACTGGCCGCCGGTCTGCGCCTGGTCCGCGCCGACCATGTCCAGGTTCAGCCCCGCAAGCCAGCGCCCGTTCCCTTCGCCTGGCGCTCCGCCTGCTTCGATGCCCGCGAACGACGCGCTCTCGGCCAGGTAGGCGAAGGTGCCGGTCATCTCGGGCGGCCAGATGAAGCGGATGCCGCGGCGCGGGGCCGGCAGCCGGCCATCCGCGATCAGGCGCGCGAGGGTCGCTGCAGCTTCGATCAGCGCGGCAGCGCCAGACGCGTTGTCATGCGCGCCGGGCTGGGGGTGGCACAGATGGCTGACTAGCAGGATCTCTTCGCCGCCGGCCATCGCGTCACCGGGCAGTCGCGCTTCCACGACTTCGATTGCACCCGGGTAAAGCCGGCTGTCAATGGACGCGGCCACCCGCAGAGTCTCGCCCTTCTCCAGCCGCGCGGCCAGATCGCGGCCCTGGCGCGGGGAGATCACGAAGCCCCACGCATCGGGCTCTGCCTGGCCGGGCCACCAGAAAGACGAATACTGCCGCGCATCGGGGAGGTCGAGCTCGGTGCGGCCCCCCGCCTCCATGCCGTAGAAGAGGATGCCGGCCGCGCCGAGCTGGCTCACGGCCACGCGCGCCACGCGGCTGGGGATCTTCTTCGTGAGCACCACCTTGCCCGCAACGTCCAGCCCTTCGTAATCGGCCAACTCGATGCCGCCCTTGCCCCGGGGCATGACCACCTCGAATTCGCCCTCCACCGAGATGCTGCGCTGGACGAGACTGGTGGGAATGGACGAGAAGTCGCAAAGTAGTGCGGGGCTGCCGCCGGGGTTCGCGGGTAGCAGGTGCAGGGATGCGGACTCGCAGGACCATTCGAGGAAGGATGGGGTCGACCAGAAGCGGGTGGCCCCATCGGCCTGGTAGCCGAACACCTGCACCTCCAACCCAGCGCCGGCCAGCTGTTCCGCAACGTAGTGCGCGGCCGCGCGATAGCCCGGGCTTGCCTGGATGCGGTGGAAGCCGCTGAGAGCGGTGACGTGCCGGTGGGCCATGTCACCCCGATAGGTGGCGCGTATGAGGTCTGTGTGAATGTAAGACATCGGTCAAATTCCGGACAGTGTTTCCATAAGACATGCCATCATAGCACACTGCGTGCCTGCTCTGAAAATCGGGGTCGCGGATCGCTGCCGGCGCAGCGGCGGGCTCCGTTGGCGGCGGAGCGTCCGCTTATGGTATAGTGCCGTCATGCTCAAGGAATTCATCCATGTCCTGCGCCGGTGCACCACACCGGTGCTCTTGATCCTGGCCGCAGGCGTCGTCCTGACCGCGTGCGCTGCAACGCAGCAGGGCCGGCCCACAGCCACAGCAACGGCAGGCAGCCAGGCCAGCCTGCTCGTACTGGTCCCGACGCAGGAGGCTGCTGCGCCTGGCCCGACTGCAACGACGGGCGCCCTTGCGGTGACCCGCCAACCTGCTGCCCCTTCGAATGTGCAAGCCACCGCGGCGCCGTCTGCCACCGCGCTGCTCAAGATGCGGGCCACGGAGCGGCCGGCCGCGACGGCAACGCCGAAGCCACGGGCCACGAAGCGCCCGACCGCCACGGCCACACCCACCGCGCGGCCGGCTCGCCGGGCCACTGCGACCCCGGATGACGGCCTCCCCACGGTTGCGCTTTCCAGGCTGCCCCGGGAGGCGCGCGAGACGATCCACCTGATCGAGCAGGGCGGCCCATTCCCCTACGACAAAGATGGCGCGACCTTCCAGAACCGGGAGGGGCTGCTGCCCAAGCGTCCATCGGGCTACTACCGGGAGTACACGGTCATCACGCCCGGCTCCTATGACCGGGGTGCGCGGCGGATCGTCGCGGGCAGGGGCGGCGAGCTGTACTACACCGCGGACCATTACGATAGCTTCAAGCGGGTGATCCCATGACACATGATCTGACGAGCGTTCTGGAATGCGGCGCGGGGCAGGTGTTCCGCCTGCAGGCGCGCACGAGCGCGCGGACCATCGAGGCGCAGGCCCGGGCCGCAGGCTGGCATTTCCTGCACCTGGACGGCGCACGGGTGGACACCAAGGCGGAGTTCCTGGCGGCTGCTGCCAAGGCGCTGAGCTTTCCCGCGTGGGCAGGGCGAAACTGGGATGCTTTCGAGGAGCTGGTCAACGACCTGTCGTGGCTCTCGCCCGCGCCGGGGTACCTGCTGCTCTTCGAACGGGCGAGCCGGCTGGCGCGCAAAGAGCCCCAGACGCTCTCCGTCGCGCTGGACATCCTCGAAACAGCCGCTCAGGCCAGGCGCAAGGACGGCGGCCGGCCGCTCGCGGTCCTCGTGCGCGGCGCGGGGCGGGTCGCGGCCGAGCTGCCCCTGGTGAGTGCGTAGTTGTAAAGTGACCTGCCTATTGCCCGGCCAAATTCTTAACGTTCATGACGCCCAGGCGGTAGTTCGGCAGCGCGACGACCGTCGCGACACGGCTGTTTTGTTGATGATAACTGACCGGCAGGTGAGAAATGATGCACGGGGATGAAACAACCAGAACTCCGAAGAGACCTCGGAGGTCCGGTGTGAGGTTTGCGAGAGGCACGCGTCCGCGCCTGGCTGCGCTCCTCCCCCTGCTGGTGTTCGCGCTTGCAGCCTGCATCCTTGCAGCCTGCACCCTGCCTCCGGTGGCCGTGCAGACGACGGCGCCCGCCGCATCTACGACGGAGGTGGGTGCGCCGCAGGGATCCGCGACCGGGACGGAGCCCGCGGCCACGCAGCCGGCGCCAGGTCAGCCATCCACCATGCAGCCGTTGACCACCACTGCGACCGCGGCAGCTACTCCGGATGAGACGCCGGCCGGCGGCGCGGGCCCTCTTCCCGAGGAGGATCTGGCCCTTGAGCCAACAGCCGGCCCGGCAGCCACCGCCACCCGCGAGTCCGTTGTGGTCAAGCCCACGCGCACGCCTGCGTCCGCGGCAACATCCGCTGTCCAGGCGATGTCCACTGGCGAGGCCGCGGCGGCCGCGACCCCGGCTCCCACCCCGGGCGGGGCCGGCTCAGAGGTCATTCCCGCAGCCCAAGGGGCCACGACCTATCGCGTGACCGAGATCACCCTGCCAACCTACCCGTATGCCTCCCTGCTGGCCCAGACGACCGACCCGGACCGGGCCGGCTATCCGGTGTTCACCCTGGACCGGTCGGCGTACGATGCACTCAATCCGCAGCCCGCACCGCAGAGTTACCGGCTGCTGGTGCTGGAGAACCGCTACCTGCGCCTGGGCATCCTGCCCGACCTGGGCGGCCGCATCTACGAGTGCGTCTTCAAGCCGACCGGCGCGAACGAGTTCTATTCGAACGCGGTGATCAAGCCGACCCGGTGGGGCCCGGGTGCCCCCGCGGGCGCATCGTGGTGGCTGGCTGCGGGCGGGCTGGAGTGGGGCTTCCCTGTCGAGGAGCACGGCTACGAGTTCGGGACGGCCTGGGGCTTCGATCACGCCGCGCAGCCCGACGGCGGGGTGATGATCACGGTGTTCACCAAGACCGGGCCCCAGGCGCCCTACGCGGTGGTCGACGTCATCCTGCCGCCCGACAAGGCCTATTTCATCATCCGGCCGCACATCGTCAACCCGCTCGGCGCACCGTTCCGCTTCAAGTGGTGGTCCAATGCAATGCTTGCTCCGGGTCCGGCGAACAGCGCCTCGGCAGATTTGCGCATCATCCTGCCGGTCAATGAGGTGACCGTGCACAGCACGGGCGACACGGGTTTGCCCGGGTCGGGCCGGGGGATGAGCTGGCCCGTATATGGCGGCCGGGACCTGTCGCGGCTGGGCGCGTGGCAGAATTACGCGGGCCTGTTCGCACGGCCGGACGGCGCAGGGCGCTTTGCTGGCGTGTACGATCCCGGGGCGGATGAGGGGATGGTGCGCGTGCCCGCGGGGAAGGTGGCGAAGGGGTTGAAGGTGTTTGCCCCGCGCGGGGCAGACGGCCTCGATCCTGCGCTGTGGACAGACGATGGCTCGACCTACATCGAGCTACACAGCGGGCTGACCGCGACCTTCGATGACTGGTACGAGCTCGAGCCGGGCCATGACGTGACGTGGGACGAGTACTGGTATCCCGTCGCGGGGATCGGCGGGGTGACCTTTGCGGACGAGATCGCGGCCGTATCGCTGGCGCCCACACCCAACAGCCTGCAGTTCGGCATGTTCCCCACGACTGCGCTCAGCGGCAAGCTGGCGATCACCCTGCCCGGCGCAGACCCGCTCACGCTTGATGCACAGATGAGCCCGGAGCAACCCTTCGTCCGCGAGCTGCTGCTGGGCGAGGGCGTGGCGAGCCAGGGGCAGGTCGCGATCAGCCTGGTCGACCGCGGCGGCGCGACCGTCTTCGAATGGCAGGGAGCCGCTCAGTTGCGGTAATGGGGCCTTTCGGGTATACTCTCGCTGTTCGGGGCGTAGCGCAGCCAGGTTAGCGCGCTTGATTTGGGTTCAAGAGGTCCGGAGTTCAAATCTCCGCGCCCCGATGTGAAAGGCCGGCACACATGTGCCGGCCCTTTTTTATCCTCGATTCATCCCCAGGCAGGTCAGCTGCCCGTCCACGCGTTCAGCAGGCGGCCGCCCTGGACGTTGCGCCACGCAAACGCGCGGCGGTAGCCGATGTCCGTGCTGAAGCTGCCGAAGGTCTTGCGGGGCATCTGGGCCACCGGATGGCGGCGCAGGGCGCGCACGCTGCGCCGGACCATCTGCCGCGGCGCATAGGCCTTCCGGCAGATGTCGTCGTACGCGGCCTCCAGCTCGGCAACCGTCATCAGCTTCGGCTGGAAGGTGACGTGCGCGGTGTCGTAGTAGCGCCAGCTCCGATCGAGCAGGCGCCCCTCGGCCTCGAGCTGCGCGCGGAAGGGCGTGGCCGGGAAGGGCGTCAGGACGGTCATGCCCACGCTGTCCAGCTCGCTCTCGCGGATGAAATCCCACGTGTCCACCAGCGTCTGCGGCGTGTCGTGGTCGAAGCCGAAGACAAACAGCCCCACGACCCCGATGCCGTGCGCATGGATGGTCTGAATGGCCTCGCGGTACTGCGCGATCAGCCCTTTGCTCTTGCCGCCCAGCTCGTGCCGGTTCTCCGGGTTGATGGACTCGAAGCCGAGGAACACTTTGTCGAGGTGGGCGCGGCGCGCCAGGTCCAGCAGGTCGGGGCGCTGGCTCATCGACATCTCGGCCTGGGTCGTCCACCCCTGGAGCGGCAGCGCGGCCAGGGCCTTGAAGACCCCTTCGATGTATTCGGGGTTGGTGCGCATCGCCAGACCGAAGTTGTCGTCGGTCAGGAAGAAGCGCCGGATCTTGCGGCGCTGGATCTCTTCGACCACCTCTTCCACGGGCCGGAGCCGCATGCGCTGGCCGCTGACCCGGACCGCGCTGCAGAAGGAGCAGTTGCGCGGGCAGCCGCGCGTGATCTCCATCATGGGCGTCCAGTAGCGGCGATTCTCGTCCACCATGCGGATGACCCGGTCGCTGATGGGCGCCACGCCGGCCAGGTCGGCCCAGGTGGTGTCGTGATAGTGCGGCTGCAGGCGGTCGTTCAGGCAGTCCCGGATCAGCTGTGGCCAGGTGGAATACGCCTCGCCGGTGACCACGACATCTGCCCACGGCATCACATCTTCCGGCGCGACGGTGGCATGCACGCCGCCCACGATCACGGTCTGCACGCCCGCCGCGTGCGCCAGCCCCGCGATCCGCTGGGCCGATTCGATGGCCAACGTCTTGCTGGTGATGCCGACCAGGTCGTTCGGCCCGAGGCCCTGCAGCTTGGGATCGAGGCACTCCAGGTTCTCGTCCCAGATTTCGACCGGGATCTCCGGCGGCACGAGCGAGGCGAGCCGCATGAGGGTGTAGGGCGCGCCAGGCGCACGGCCCATGAACAGCCCTTCCCGGCCGGGGTGTATCAGCACAAGGCGATTGATGTCCAACTCAGTCATCCTCCAAGGCTATCAAGCATACCAGAGAAGCGAGCGACATACCAGAAAGAGGGTTGTGATACTCAGAGACCTGTATCGATCACCGTCAAGATTAATGCATAGTTCACACCCGTAGCGACAACGAATTTGAAAGATCAGTTATTGCTGGTGTCGCAATTGTGACGATTCCTTGACGCGTGCGTGTTACAACTACCGGCAAACGCACTGGTCGATGAGCGGAGTCAAGCACCAGGAAAGGAATACTCCCATGAAAGGTCGGATGCCAGAAAAATCGTTGTTCGTCGCGCTATGCGCATCGGTTATCATGTTGCTTGTGCTCGTCGGGACGGCGAGCGCCCAGGACACAGGGATCCCCTGGGACGGCCCTACTACGCTGCCGTCCTACATCGGGTCGCCGACCAATGCTCATCCGGTCCCGCCGGCGCGAGCTCCCCAGAACCCGTTAATGGCGGAGAACCCCTGGAACAACGTCCACAACGACACGTGGATGAGCGATACCTACGATATCACGGGACCGCTGGGCCGAGACCCCGTGATCTCGACCACCCGCCTGGAAGCGGCTCGTCGCAATGCTGAGTCCCCAATGTTCACTTGCGGATGCCTGACCTTCGACAGCCGCGGTCGGATCGTGGCGACGTGCATCGGCCCGGGAGAAGCGAGCCTGGTGCTGTTGGATCCAATATCGTTGGAGGTGCTGGCGTCCCTTCACCTCCCGGTAAACCCGGACCCGGTCGCCGCGTATGGCAGCGCCTACATGTACCTCGACAACCGCGACCGCGCGGTCATAAACCTGACCGACCATTTGTGGGTTGTGGAACAGACCGGACCGGCGGACAGCCCTGCCTTCGGAGAGCCGATTAACTACGATCTGACGGAGTGGCTTGCGGGCGACAGCATCCAGGCGGTGATGCCGGATTGGCAGGGACGGCTCTGGTTCACGAGCCGCCATTCAGCGACTGTCGGCGTGCTTGACCCTGAGAAGTACCCGGCGGAAGGCTCTGTGAACGTCCTGAGGTTTGAGGGCGAGGAGATCGGCAACTCGCCTGCGGTCACTGCTGACGCCACATATTTGGTGACGACTAAGAGGATGTACCGGCTCGCGGCAGGTGCGAACGGCGTCCCGTACGTAGTGTGGCAATCAGAGCCGTACGAGAATGTCGGATACAAGAAGGACGGTCAACTCACGGCCGGCTCGGGAACCAGCCCGACGATCCTCGATGGAGGCAAGTTGGTTGCGATAACTGACAACGCCGACGCCATGCAGATAGTCGTGTACCGGACCGCGGAGAAGCTTCGACCCAACGAGGGCCGGGTCGTCTGCAAGGTGCCAGTTTTCGAGCCTGGCAAGGGAGCCACTGAGGATTCGCTCATTGGTCTGGGGCGGTCGCTGATCGTCGTGAACCAATACGGCTACAGGATGTGGCTCAACAAAGAGAAGAACCGGTTCGAGAGCTCGCCGACGGAGCCGGGTGTCACCCGGATTGACATAAATGATAACGGCGTCGACAACGGCAAGGCCTGCCAGGTCGTCTGGGCAAATGAGGCGCTTGCCGAGCCGCAGGTCTCGCCAAAAATGTCCACCAGGACGGGGCTGGTATATCTCTTCACGAGGGAGTACGACGAGACAGGCCTCGATGCCTACTACTGGACCGCCGTCGACTTCCGCACCGGAGATGTCGTGTGGTCCCAATTGGTGGGTACAGGAGCGCTATTCGACAGCTACGTGCCGGGACCGGCGATCGGGCCGGCCGGGACGCTGTACGTCGGCACGTATGGGGGTCTCGTCGCATTGCGCGATAGCCGCTGATACCTTTCGCTCTTACTGATCGTATCCGAGCAGAGTTCGCAGCGCACATCCGGAGTTTCTCGTTTGGGGATGTGCGCTGCGAGAGCGCTGGGCGCGGTCTGATCGATGTTTCCCCGGCGCTTACAGCCGCCTCGGGCGTATCCGGCTCATCGCCGGTGCTGCTTCCAGCACACGGGCGAACTCAGCCACGAAGGCGTTCCGGCGGAAGCCTTCTTTGTCCTGTCATTCGACGGCTGGATCCCCTAGGGGACTGTTGAGTTCCACCAACCCGGTATTGCCAATCAAGGCCGCGGCCTCTCGCAGGTCCGGCAAGGCGAGTCCCTCGGTGAAGCGCGCGTAGACCTCGGCCAGGCAGGCACGCGCCTGCGCCAGGTCTGCCTCGCACGCGTGAGCCTCCCGCTCCGTCCCACTGCGGAGACCGCGGCGCCGCTCGTGCAGCCGCACGAGGCTCATGGCCGCGCGCAGCTCGAGCGGGAGCAGCCCTCGCTCGCTGGCCAGCCCCATGGCCTTCTCGAAGCATTCGAGCGCCGCCCCGGACGCGGCGAGGCCATCGCGCGCCAGCAGCAACTCGCCCCGCACACGCCACAGCTCGGGGGGGAAGATCTGGCTTGGCCAGGTCTTCCCCGGGCCGATCGCGGCATCTATCGCGGCCAGCCCGCTCGCCAGCAGAACGGTGCGAACTGCCCCCGTGTCCGTGCCACCGTCTCCGGGCGCCCGCCTGGTGGCCGCAAGCAGGCAGGCGTCTGCCATGACCAGTCCGAGCGTGGCGCTCCCAAACGCCAGGCCGGCATCCTGCCATCCGGCGATCCCGCCCTGCATCCGCTCGAGACCCGCGGCGGCTTCGCCTGCGAGGACCATGCGCCGGCCGAGGAAGACCTCGGCGAATGAACGCCACCAGGCAAAACCCTGCTGCAGGGAAAGGCGATAACACTGCTCGCTCAGATCCTGCAGCGCTTCTTCGTCTTGAAGGAAGAACAGCAGGAGCGAGCCGACCGCGGTGCCGTAGACCTGGCCGTATGTGTCCCCTTGCGTGATGGCGCCCGCCAGGGCCTGCTTACAGCGGGCCACCGCTGCGTCCGGATACCCAAGGCACCACTGGTTCAGGGCCGAGAAGACGAGCGCGACCGGGCCAGGATCGAAGGCCGCGGCTGCACGTATCTCAGCGGCCCGCTCGTCCGTCAGATCGCTGAGCACCCATTCCAGGTGGCGCTCCGACTCCCGCAGATTCCCCAGGGCGCTATTGACTGTGCCCAGTCCGAGGTGCGCGACGGACATGAAGGCGCGGTCGCCGCAGCTTGTCGCCTGATCCAGCAACCGAGCGTATACGGCCAGGCTTTCACCATGCCGTCCGCCGGCAAGGAGGAAAGTCCCCTGCCCCAGGAGAACCATGAACGCGGTCCGGCCTGTCTCGTCTCCTGCCAGCGCGCCGGCGGCCCTCTCCAGGGCGCCCTTCACATCGGAACTACCCAACCCCGACAGGTCGCGCTGAGGGCCGAGGCGGGCCGTCTGCAACTGCCGTCCGACGGCTGTGCGCTCAGCGGACGGCGGCGCGTTCGCGAGCAGCGCCAGCCCATGGTCGAAATGGTCGAGAGCCTCGCGGAACGCGGAGACGCGCAACGCCTGGCGGCCGGCATCGTGGAGCGCACGGGCAGCCTGAAGCGGCAGCCCGCCGGCCTCATAGTGCCAGGCGAGCCGCGCGCTCAGCCGCTCGCGCTCCCCCGCGTCGTCCCCAATCTGCTGATCCAGGTTCGTGGCAATGTCGCCATGGAGCTGCGCCCGCTCGACCGGGTCCAGCTCGTCGTAGATGTACTTCTGAAACAGGTGATGCGTAAAGCGGTAGACGGAATGAACCCACTGCGGCGGCAGGCCTGCGGCCGCCACGGCCGACGCGCGTTGCACTCCCTCGGCGCAGACAAGGGCGTGCTCGCGGGCGAGGCTGCCGCTGAGCGCCGCGAGCACCTCGTGCACCGGCAGGCCGGTCAGCGCGGCCACTAGCTCGCCACTGAACTCATCGCCCTGCACGCTGGCCGCCGCGAGGATGCGCTGCTCCCGTTCCGGGAGCCTATCAATGCGCTCGGCGATGATCGCCTCCACCCTGGCCGGGAGGTTGCCCCAGTCCAGCGAGTCGCGCGCAGTCCAGCGCCCCGCCTCATCCTTGAAGATCTCCCCGCGCCCCTGCAGGTTCCGCCATGTTTCGGCAGTGAAGAGCGCATGGCCGCCCGTCCGCGCGTAGAGCGCGTCGCGAAACGGCGTGCTCAGCCGGTTGGGCCCGGCATCCACGAAAGCCTCGACGAAGGCCCGGCCATCCGCCCGATCCAGCTCCACCACGATCTCGTCCCGGGCGCGGCGCAGCTCGTTGATAGCCGTCACCAGCGGATGGCGGGTGACCTCGCCGGTCCGCGGGTCGCGCCGGCCCAGGCTGACGGTGGTCGAGCGGTACGCGCCGAGCACAAGGAGCCGGCTGGCATCTAGCGCGCGGCCCAGGTGCAGGAGAAACGCCGCAGTCGCATCATCCACCCATTGCAGGTCATCGAAGAGCAGGAGCAGGGGCTGCGATCGGGCGAGCGCAGCCAGGGTGCAGACCAACTGGTCGAACAGGGCCCCTTGCGTCAAGGTATCCTGAGGCAGCAGCACCGGACGCACGTAGCGCCGCGTCCCAGGCGCCCACCCGCCCGATGGCTCTCCAGGGCCGCCGCGGGCGGCCCTGTGGGCGATCGAAGCAGCTGGAACGAGGGACTCGATCAGGCCTTGACCGTGCTCCATGAGCGCGGCCAGGGTGCGCCCTGTGGCGGCCTGCAGGCGATCGGCCGCCTCCCGCTGGGCCAGCCGCCACGCGATGTCGCTCCCCAGGTCGCCGAAGAGCATCTCCGCCAGCTTGCGCAGCGGCGCGAACGGGTCCAGGCTGCCGCCCGGGCTGCACCGCACGCCGGCCACCAGCAGATCAGGGTGCTTCGCCATGGCAATGGCGGCAAATGTTTCGAGCAGCGCGGTCTTTCCGCTCCCCGGATCGCCGCTGACAAAGGCCACGCCGGTTTCCCCGGCCAGTGCAGCTTCGAGGTAGCTGCCGAGTTGTCCCAGTTCGTCCTCGCGCGCGACGAACGGAACAGGCGCCATGCCAGGGCAGGTGGCAGGCCGCAGAGGCCGGACCAAGTATGGGCGTGGTGCGGGCCGGCCGGATTTTGATGCCGCCACCCTGCCGGCCCGGATGCCTGCTACGAGGTCTACGGTGGATGTTGCCGGCTCGACCCCCAGCTCGGTTTTGAGGGCCCGGCAGCAAGCCTCGTACTGGTGCAGCGCCTCTTCGGGCCGTCCGGCCAGGGCGAGGCCCCGCATGCAACGCCGGTGTGCCTCCTCCAGCCAGGGCTCCAGGCGCAGTTGCAAGCGTGCCGCGGCGACCGCCTTCTCGTAGTCCCCGCTGCCCTCGAAGCAGGCGTACTGTTCGTCCAGAATCTCCAGGGCGAGCTGGTGGTACTGCTCCTGCCTGGCCAGCGCCCAGGCCTGAAACGGCTCGCTGTCGGGCACCGAGAACCCGGCGAGAAAATCGGCGCAGAGTGCCTCGGGCAGGAGTTCTGCCCGGCGAGCCGGCGCACAGGCAAATTTCTGCAGTTCCGCCACATCGAGCCAGGTGTCGCTGGCACTGTTGAATTGCACATCGGTGGGGGCGGCGAAGAGGAAAAAGGGTGGCTCAAAATCGAGGAGCGCCTGCCTGACTAGAAAGAGCGCCTGGCGGAAGTTCTTGCGGGCCACGGCGTCCGGCCGGCCTGGCCAGAGCAGGCTCGCAAGGGTTTCTCTGCGGTGCGGCCGGTCCGGCTCGACCACCAGGTAGGCCAGCAGCGCACGCGCCTTGTCTGTTTCGAAATCGTAGACTGGTTCTCCGCCCAGTTCGACCCGGAAGCCACCCAGCAGTCGCACGACGAGCCGTGTCATGGGGAAACTCCTTCGAGGACACCTGCGACATCAAGATTATAGCACGTTTCACATCCGAAGTGACAACGAACTTGAATCATCAGCTATTGCTGGTGTCGCAATTGTGACGATTCCTTGACGGCCGCGTGCTACAACTACCGGCAAAGAAGCCGGTCGATGAGTGGAGGTAAGCATGGCAGCAACCGATCGCGATCCTGGAATATGCGGAACGCGCGGGTTCTACCGGTGTTTCCTGGTCCGCTGCCGGCTGGAGGAAGGCGCCGGTCCCGAGGGTCAGCCGGCCTGGCGTTTCACGGTCCTGCAAGGCGGCAGCGATCCTGCGCGCCGCTCCTTCACCTGCCTGCACGATGTGGCAGCCCACATCGAAGCCGAGCTCGCCACCTACCCGTTCCCAATGAAAGAGCGGAACCGGAGGAAACCATGAAGATCAAGAGACGAGATTTCATCGGATGATGAATCCGTAGTCAATTCGGAGTCAAACACCAGGAAAGGAGTACTCTCATGAAAGGTCGGATTCCAGAAAAATCGTTGTTCGTCGCGCTGTGCGCATCGGTTGTCCTGCTCCTCGCGCTTGTCGGGACGGCGAGCGCGAACGTTCCGGTGGCCGAACAAGGCCCCACGGTTTCCGCCCAGGACAAGGGCAACGACTCGTCCCCGCTCGCCAACCTCGACAAAATCAAAGCCAGCCTCGATAAGGCAGGGTTTACTTCACAGGACGGTGAGGTCGCGTATATGGACTGGGTCCAGTGGACCTGTGAGCGAACCATGCAGGACACTGCGTTCAACAACCCCGCCCCGAACGCATACGCGACCCTGATCCTTCCCGTGCACGAGGGTGTCGTGATGCCTCCGGGAAAGTGGCTGTGGCAACTCGACGAGCAAGAAGCCATCGTCATTGTCGGCCGGACCCCACCGGAAGCTGCTTACTTCAGCTACCAGACGATCCTCGGATTCCTGCCTATGAGCCCGTGGCCGCCAGAGTCGCCGGACTTTGTGCTTAAGCGCGTTGCACCGTCCGTCGGAGATGCGATCAACATTGGGACGATCAGAACGCGCGGACCCGATAAGGTTCGACAGCCCGTCGTCATCATCATCACCGGCCACCGCGGCACGGAGAAGGAGGTCCGGCGTGCGCTGCTGGCTGCCGGCGTTCCCGACGCCATCATCAACGTGGAGACGATCGCCCCAGCGCTTGGATCGCTCGGCATCAAAGACAAGGGATCCTGGTTCTACTGGGCGCACCGGGTGTCTGTGCCGACAAGCAAGGACGATATCCTGGACTACCTCAAGGGGATCGACGGTGAGCTCAAGGTCTTCCGTGTCAGGCCAAACGAGCAGCTAGCCCAAAAGCTGGGCCAGGATCCCCAGCCCGTCCCCGTGCTGCGCGTGCGGGGCACAGGGCATACGGAAATGGATCTCTATCCTGCAGTTCTGAGACTGCGCCAGGCTATCTTGAACCGCTACGGCGGAGGTGCAGAGTACAAGGAACTTGACACCCATGTCTTTAAGTCGGTTGGGTATGACGGCCGCGAGATTTTGTCCGAGAAACCCTATCCGGGTCTCCAGCGCGGCATCGCGACCCTCGGCGTCACCCGCGACACGAACTATCTCGCCACCTACCCCAGCTTCATGCTCCGGCAGGGGCAGCCCGAGTTCGTGATCGTGTACGGCGTCAACCACCAGAAGACGGGCAAGGTCACCTATGCTGCGGTCGGCGCGTATGCGAACGAGCATCGCTGGTTCGGCATAGGCACCGCGCTGAGCCCGACTTTTGAAGGCAGCGCTGAGGAGTTCCTCCCGGGCGATCCGGACGCGGACAAGCTTTATGTTCTGAAGGTGGCGCGTGACTGCACAGGGCAAGATCACTGCTTGCAGGTCGACCCACCCGCCTTCAAAAGTCTCGAGGGAGACGAGTATCCGACCAACCCCACGTGCGCCCTGGACGATCTCGATACTCCTGAGAAGGTGGAGATCCCGTTCAACCTGGATCAGGAGAAGCTCTTCTTCATCTTCCGCAGCTACATGGAGCCCGCGACGCTCGTTGGGCCGGACG
>Ga0123333_10000847_pt1 | contig 32800 bp, 20 predicted proteins | sample BioC12SIPDNA_3_FD_89957 | JGI IMG/M metagenome (GOLD analysis project Ga0123333, IMG submission 89957) | Anaerobic biogas reactor microbial communites from Washington, USA - Biogas_R2_B C12 SIP DNA | ecosystem: Engineered > Bioreactor > Anaerobic > Unclassified | place: Washington, USA... | reverse complement strand
CCTCGCCGAGCTTGTCGGTTAGCGCACACCGGTGCTGACTCCGCCTGGTGGCGCACCAGTTTCTAAGTCCCTTCCCGTCCTTTGAACAGACACCATCGCCTGCAGCACTGTCCATCGAGGTGAAAGTGTGGTGCATCTCCAGAGGATCAAGGATGTTCCGTTGTAAGTAGTCCGCGTAGGAGAACCCAGAAACCTGGCTGATCACTTCACCCAAGACAATGTACCCTGCGTTGTTGTACTCGAACTCCACGCCGGGAGCGTGACTGAGGGGGACAGTGCTGAATCTCGACACCAGATCACGGATACTTACTGCTTGGGCTTCCGGTGAAGTCACCTGATATTCCAACTGGGCATCAAAACCGGCGGTGTGGTTGAGCAACTGCCTGATCGTCATCTGCTCGTATACGCCAAGTGCCGAGCCCAGATCCGGTAAGTACCGGCTTACTGTTGCGTCCAGATCCACTCTGCCGCCGTCCTCTAGCTGCATCAGCGCCAGAGCCGTGAAGGTTTTGCTCACGGATGCAATACGGAAAGGCGTCTGGGCGGTCACCGGACGGTCTGTTTCATCGGCAATCCCGTATCCTTTCAGGTAGAGTACCTCGTCTCCACGGACGATCGCGAGAGCGAACCCAGGAATTCGACAGTCCTTCATCTGATCTTCCACGTATCGGTCAATGGCCCCGTAGTCAGGATTGTCGAGGATGCCCGAGGCTGCATTTTGTGTCCTTCCTGAGGGGAGAAACCCTAGTACGAGAAGGACAACCGCCAGACCGGATAACGATCTGACACCCAACCCAAGCACAGAACGCTTACCGATAGTCATGGACGCTCGCTTTCCCTGGGTCTTTGCTGCACGAGCGTCTGCTGGCCAACCATGTCAGAGCACGGTCACCGCACGCGCCGTGCTCGATCGCGGCGGGCCTCGATGATCTCCGCCGCCCGATCCTCGGACACCGGCGCGTAGTGCGCCAGGGCCATCGTGTACCGCCCCCGCCCGTTCGTCAGGGAGCGCAGCGTGGTCACATACCCGAACATCTGGCTCAGCGGCACCGTGGCCTCAATTGCGTAGCCCTTCTGACCCTCTGTGAACTGCATCCGCGATATGCGGCCCCCTCGCGCAGAGATGTCGGTGACCGTGGGGCCTACGTAGGCATCCGGCACGCGCGTCGTGACCGCCATAACGGGCTCCAACAAGATGGGGCGTGACTGCAGGTATGCACGCTTGAATGCCATACTGGCCGCGATCTCGAAGTCCCGGCTGTGAGAGTCCACCTCGTGGAAGCGCCCACCCGTTACCACAATCTTCACGTCGACCACGGGGTAGGCGGCCAGCGGCCCCTCCTCCATGGCGCCCTGGAGGCCACGCTCGATCGCGCGCTCGAACCCCTGGGGAAGATCCTGGCTCGGTGCGCGGTTCTCGAAGACGAAGCCCGAACCGCGTGCACCGGGGATGAGGGCCAGTCGCACGACGGCGTAGTGGCCCGAGCCGCCTGTCTGGTGCACGTAGCGGCCTTCCGCGCGTGCGTGGCGGGTTGCCGTCTCCTGGTAGGCGGCCTCAGGCTGGGCCACGGCGCACGGTACCTCGAACTCGCGCTGCACCCGATCCACCAGAACCTCCAGGTGCAGCTCGCCCATCCCGGAGATGACGGTCTGCCCTGTTTGCTGATCGAACTCAACGCTGAAAGTGGGGTCCTCTGCGGCCAGCTTGTGGAGTGCCTTCATCAGGCGATCCTGATCCATGGGAATCTGGGGGCCAATGGCGGCTCGGATCACGGGCTTGGGGAATTCGATCGACTCCAGTAAGAGCGGGTACTCGGCGTCGCAGAGCGTGTCGCCGGTGACGCTGTCCTTGAGACCGATCACACCTACGATGTCGCCCGCAGCACAGCGGTCGATGTCCTCACGCTTCGCGGCGTACATCCGCAGCAGCCGCCCAACCCGCTGGGTGCTCTGTCGGGTCGCGTTGTACACCTGCCTCCCTGTCTCCAGTAGGCCGGAGTACACCCGCACATAGCTCAGGCGACCCACAAAGGAATCGCTGACAACCTTGAACACCAGACCGCAGAATGGCGCGTCAGGGACTGCAGACCGCCGCTCCAGGTTCCCTGTCTCGGGATGGCTGCCTTCGACCGGGCGGACCTCGAGTGGGCTGGGGAGGTATCGCACGACTGCGTCCAGAAGTGGCTGCACGCCTCTATTGTAGAGCGCACTGCCGACCAGTACCGGAACCAAGGTGCCCGCGATGACGGCCCGGCGCAAGGCGCCATACAACTCTGCCTCGCCGATTGGTTCATCCCGAAGGTAGCGCCCCATCAGGGCGTCGTCAGTCTCAGCAATGCGCTCGACCAACTCCTTGCGGGCCTCCACGCCCCCCAGAACCTGGTTCTGGATCTCGCCCTCGGTGGCGGGGGCACCGGCCTCTCCAGAGAAGTACACAGCCCGCATCCGCAACAGGTCCACGATGCCCACAAAGGCCTCGCCTTCGTAGATCGGTAGCTGAACCGGCAGCGGCACCGACGAGAGGCGCTCGCGCATCATCGCCACGGTGTGCGCGAAGTTGGCGCCCGGGCGGTCCATTTTGTTGATGAAGCAGATGCGAGGGACATGGTAGCGGTCGGCCTGGTACCAGACCGTCTCGGACTGCGGCTCGACGCCCGCTACCCCGTCGAAGACGACGATGCCGCCATCGAGAACGCGCAGACTGCGCTGCACCTCCGCAGTGAAGTCGATGTGGCCCGGTGTGTCGATGAGGTTGATCTGCGCGCTTTGACCCGTCACCGTGTCCTGCCAGGTTGTGGTGACGGTCGCCGCGGTGATCGTGATCCCACGCTCGCGCTCCTGCGCCATCCAGTCGGTGATGGTCGTCCCGTCGTCGACAGAGCCGACACGGTGGGTGCGCCCGGTGTAGTAGAGCACGCGCTCGGTCAGCGTGGTCTTGCCCGCGTCAATGTGCGCGATGATACCGATGTTGCGGATGGTGCGAACCTTGGCGTCGTGTCCAGTCATGGGTGCTCCAGTGCAAAAGCAACGGCTACAAGGCGTTCATCCGTCTCTCACGGAACGCCGGTGGCGGAAGCGCTGTCTTCGAGACCAGCTCTGTGCTGAGCGGATGAAGCCGGCGACCTGCGTTGTGACGTGGTCTGGAATGGCAGCGAGACCTGTGACGAGGGGCCCCGGCGCGCTCAGTAGCGGCGCTGTGACCGGGGTCCTCGCGCGAATCCGTCGACGGTCTCACTCAGAGCCGGCGGCTGGATCAGATCGGACTGCGATCATCTCGATCTCGTGCCGTAACGCCGGGTTCGGCGAGATCAGTAGTTGCTTGCCGGACGCCGTCGACAGCCCGCGGACCGTCACCTTCCGGGATCGTGCGTAGGGGAAGGGGCGTTCCACCGGGAGGTCGGGTTTCACGACATCCATATGGGTGTCGTCGGGGTCGGTGAAGAGGTGGGGTCCGGTGTAGTCCTCGGGATGGTTGCTGTCGTCGATGAAGAGCCCGTCGATGGTAATCTCACGGGGCATCGAGCAGGGATAGCCGAAGTCGTGCATCCCGTCGTTGGACACGCCGATCACGTGTGGCCAGGCGACCTCGCCACAGGACGGGATCCAGCGGCAGTTGCGGATGATGAGGTCGCCCTCCCAGGTGCTGCCGTAGTCGCCGCGGAAGCGGATCAGGGCGCTGCCGTAGAGGGTCGAATCCTCCACGGTTACCACGCCGCGTCCGATGGCGTTCAGTCCCTGGTGTCCCAGGGAGCAGCGCCGGATGGTGTAGGTGCCCGAGACGCCCATGTGCGTGTCCATCCTGGAGAAGATGCAGTCCTCAAGCAGGATGTTCTTGCAGAAGTTAGAGGCGATCACGCCCCAGCGTGTGCTGTCGCAGATGTGGTGCATGCGGCAGTTGATCAAACGGAGGTCGACCACGTTGTTCGCGTGGATGTCGTATGAGCCCATGTTGACTGGGCTGCCCGCGGCGCCGATCGTCGAGTAGATCTTGTGGGGGGTGGCGAAGCAGTCGCGCAGGGTGACGTTCGCGCACCGGTCGGCGCTGAGGAAGCCCCGGTAGGGGTGGCCCACCGCGGTCTCGCCGACGACGTAGTGGTTCAGGCCCTCCACCGTGGTATTGGAGCGGGTAATCTCGATGTTCCGCGCCCAGTAGTTGTAGCCGACCGGCTGTTCCATGCGGTTGGCGAAGGTGGTGAAGATGCCGCCCTGCAAGGTGAGCGGTGCCTCGTCGATGGGATGGGCCGCGATGCGGGCGATGGTGGTGTAGTCCCAGTCGATGTCGCCCTCGATCGAGCCGTCGCGGTGCAGGATGAAGACGTCGTGCTGGGGCACGCCGTCGTTGCGATTAAGGCCCCGCCGGATGTAGCGTCGCGGCGCATCACTTTCCACCAGGACGTGACAGTCACGCGCGGGCCGCACGTCCAGTTGCCGCTGGTCGCGCGCCAGCCGGTCGATCGCCAGTATCTCCGGCTCGAGCAGGGAGCGGACTGCGAAGAGAGGCTTCTTGTGATCCTCAACGCCGCCAGAGGGCGCATCATCGATCGTGAAGCGCGAGGTGGTCCAGTCGGTGTCGGTGGCGATGATGGCGGTCAGCGCCCGGCGTCCCAGGTGGTAGGTCGCGTCGGGCCGCGTCCTGACGGGCAAATTATGGGCGTTGGCGTGGGCGTGCGCTTGGCAAATCGCGGGTAGGTCGTCAGTGACGCCGTCGCCTGCAGCGCCAAAGGCCTCGTAGGTGACCCAGTCCTGTTGACTCGACATGATATTCTCCCTTGGGTTAGGCGTGGCTCAACGCGCGCTGCCGCGCCGGCGCGGCGCGGGCCGCGGGCGCACGGTCGCGCGGTTCATGATCCTGAAGGTGCCGAGTTCCTGCTTGGTGTCCACATGGTACCGGTAGCCCTCGATTCTGTCCAGGAGATAGGCTCCTGTTACTGGCGACTACCGCAAGCGCTGGTACACTCGGTCCATTGGAACGAAGCTTCCACCTGTGTGATCTCTTTCTCGGTTCAATCGAGAGATGCTACTTAACAGGAGGTTCAGAATGGCGAACTGGGTGGATGGGTTTGTTGAGACGAACGGCATCAGCCTGCACTATACCCGCACCGGCGGTGGCAAACCGCCCCTGGTGCTCTGTCACGGCTTCACCGACAATGGTCTATGCTGGACGCCGGTAGCGCGGGAGTTGGAGGCCGACTACGATGTGATCATGGTGGATGCCCGCTGCCACGGGAAATCCGATGCACCTGTCACCGGCAATGACACACAAGCGATGGCCGATGACTTAGCCGGACTGATCGAGGGGCTGGGCCTGGACCGGCCTGTGGTTGCCGGGCACTCTATGGGTGCAGGGTATGTGCAGAACGCGGCAGCTCGCTACCCGCAACTGATGCGTGCTATCGTGCTGGAGGACCCTGGCTGGCGCATGGGTCCTATGCCCACCGGCGGGCAAGCGGATCGGACCGCGCGGATGCGTGCGGAGTTCGCGAGAGCCCAGTCGATGTCCTTCGACGACGCCTACGCTATGTACCGCGAGCAGTTCAACCCGGCGGTCAGCGATGAGATCGTGTGGTTTCTGACGCACTCAAAACGCGAGCTGAACCTGAACATCCTGAATCGCGACTTTGGGCCGGGCAATGACTGGCGTGAACTCGTTGCCAAGATCAAGTGCCCGTTCCTGCTGTTCACCGGTAACCCGGAACTCGGAGGATTGGTGACCGATGCGGCTTACCAAGAGGTCGTCAAACTGGCGCCGCAGATCGAGCGCGTGCACGTAGACTCGGTGGGTCACCTGATCCGCTACGAAGCTCTCGACCGGTTCTTGGCAGCCCTCAAGCCGTTCCTGGCGAAGGTGTTCGGCTCAGCTGAATGAGACGCGTGGTGGCGTGCCTATCCTTTGATTGATCCAAGCTTGACCCCCGCCGTGAAATAGCGCTGCAGGAAGGGATAGACGATCAGGATGGGCACCATCGCGATGAAAATCTGGGCGGCCCTTGTGGTACGGTTGCTGATGAGCTGCAAGAGGGCCAGATCACGCTCGGTGAGCATCCTGGGATCCGGGTTGATGACGACCGTCTGAAGGTAGCTCTGCAAGGGGTACTTTGCCGGTGAGTTCATCAGGATCAGGCCATCGAACCACTGGTTCCAGTGCCCCACCGCCACGAACAGCGTCAACGTTGCCAGGATGGGCAGCGACAGCGGCAGGAGAATGCGCATGAGGATGGTCCAGTGCCCAGCCCCATCCATCGCTGCAGCCTCCTCGAGTTCTTTGGGGATGCCTCTGAAGAAGTTCGCCAGCAGGATCACGTTGAGCACGGGCAGCGCGCCGGGGACGATGAGTGCCCAGAACTTATCGATGAGCCCTGTCTGGCGAATCACTATGTACGACGGGATCAGGCCGCCGGAGAAGAGCACCGTGATCAAGAAGAACCAGGCGAAGAAGCCCCGTGCTCGGAACTCACTGCTCGACCTCGACAGCGGGTAGGCGACCAGAGTGGTCATGGCCATATTGACCGGCACGCCGACCAACACACGCATCAGGGAGACGCCAAAGGACCTGATGAAGGCAGGGTTATCCAGCACGAACCGGTAGGCCTGGGTGGTGACCTCCACAGGCCAGATGGTCACGCGTCCGCTGGCGGCGGCTGAGGCCGATGAAAACGAGAGCGCCAGGGTGTGCACAATGGGGAAGGCGCAGACGATGGCCAGCAGCGCCAGCACCACCAGGTTGATCAGGTTTTCGAAGAAGGGAAGCTTTACGATCCGCTGGTTCATTGTGGCAGTCACTCCCTAGAAGATCCGGTAGTCGGCCCACTTGGCCGCCAGTCTATAGGCGATGCCGATCAACAGCAGCGATACGACCGATTTGAACAGCCCAACCGCCGTGGCAACGCCATACTGGAAGTTGACGATGCCGATGCGGTACACCAGCGTATCGATGATGTCACCGGTGCGGTAGACGAGCGGGCTGTATAAGTTGAAGATCTGGTCGAACCCCGCATTCAGAATGTTGCCGAGGCTGAGTGTGGACAACATAATGATGGTGCCGGAGATACCCGGCAGCGTGATGTGCCTCGTCTGCTGTCGCCGGCTGGCGCCATCCACCACGGCAGCTTCGTAGAGCGTGGGGTCGATGTCGGTGAGTGCCGCTAGGTAGACGATGGCGCCAAACCCAAACGACTTCCATACGTCGGTGCCCACCATCGTCCAGGGGAAGATCTTGTCGTTGCCCAAGAAGTAGATGGGGCCGATCCCCACCTGCTTCAGCACCAGGTTGACCACGCCCTCGGACGGCGAGAGAATGTCCACGAAGATACCGGCGAGAATGACCCAGGAGAGGAAGTGCGGCAGGTAGATGATGGTCTGCACGGTACGCTTGAATGCCTGGCTGGTGACATTGTTCAGCATCAGTGCCACGGTTACCGGCACGATCACGCCCGCCACGGCCTTGAGCCCTGCAATGCGGATGGTATTCCACAGCACCTGTAGGATGTTCGGCATCCGCAGGATGAACGCGAAGTTGTCCAGCCCAACCCAAGGGGAGCCAAAGATACCCCGGCCGGGCAGGACACGCTGAAAGGCCATCACAATCCCGACCATCGGCGCGTAGGAATAGATCAGGACCAGCACAACGGCCGGTGCCAGCATCACATACAGCGGGATCTCCCGCCTCAGGTTCTTGCGCGATGCCATAGATCTCAGCCCCAGCTACTGGTTGCGTTCGGCCCAGAGATTGACCTCTTCGACGATCTCCGTACCTCCCAAGTTGTACCAGTTTTCCACGAACTGGTCGAAGGCATCCAGCGGGTCGCCCATGATGATCTTGGTGATCACTTCGTCCTGCATCGGGTCGAGCGTAGGCATTTTCTCGGCCATGGCGGGGGTGGGCACTCCATAGAAGCGGTTCAGTTGGCCGCGATCTGCCGCGATCTCCTCCAGGATTGTGGTGGCTCCATTTGGCCCGTTGGTGGCCACCTCTACCCAGGCTTCCAAGATGCCCTGTTCGAAGTATGCCTGGATGATGCGGTAGCGCCATTGGGCATCGAGGTTCAGTCCGGAAGGATCCTTGCTGGCGAGCGCATCGCGGAGCTTGTTGCCGTCATTGATGATCGCGTTGGGCTCCCAGAGCACAACCGGGGTGTACTTGTAGAGCACCACATCGGGCGTTTCGATGCTGCCCAGGAATGTGTTGCGGAGCGGGTCGTCTTCGGATCCCAGAATGTTGTCGCTCCAGAAGTTGACCATGTGGATCAACGCTTCTGGGTGTTCGTAGCCCTGCCTGACGACGAGGAAGGCGCCAATGGCCGAGCCATATTGGCTCTTGGCTGGGACCCCATCCACGGAGGGAATGGGGAAGGCTGACCAGAAAGCCTGGGGGTAGTTAGCCTGGCTCTGGTTCAGAGGATGATAGGGGTTCCACCAGACGCCGAACTCCATGCCGCATTTACCCTGCGCGATGGTCTCCGTGACCTGGTTGATGTCCTTGACGCCGAACTCGGGATCGAGCTGACCCTGAGCGTACATCTTCTGTAGAGCCTCGAGCGCCGAACGCATCTCCGGCTGCACGGAGCCGTAGACCAGTTTCCCATCCCGTTCATACCAGATGTTGGGGTAGGCGTGATAGCCGTTGAAGAATCCTTGGAGGCCGGCAATCGCGCCCCAGAGCGATTTGGTTGCGCACAGGCCTATCGTGTCGGCCACGCCGTTCCCGTCCGGGTCCTCCTCGGTGAAACGCCTGGAGATCTCGAGCGCGTCCGCCATAGTGGTTGGTGGGTCGATGCCAAGCTGGTCCATCCAGTCCTGGCGAATCCAGAGCAGCGGAGCTGATGCAACGGCAGCGTCGGTCAGCGGTATGCCGTACAGCTTGCCGTCGATCGTGGCCGCCTTGAGCGAGACGGGATCTTGCGTGAGGACGTCGCGGGTCTTTGCGGATGCCAGCGTCTCATAGACCGATGTCAGATCGGCGAGGAGGCCTGCCTCGTGGAAGAGGTGTAGCTGTGCCGCGCTTACCCCGAACATATCGGGGATATCACCTGAGTTCACCGACAGGCCAAGCTTTTGGCCGTACATGGAGCCATCGACCACCCACTGGTAGGTCAGCTTGATGCCCAGAAGTTGCTCGTAGGCCCGCGTCCAGACGTTGTTATGAATATCGTTCCCGTCCAGGAACTTGATTGTGGCGTCCACGGCGGCGACAGAGCTCATCTCGATTGGGGGATCATAGTGGACGGTCGTAACCAGATCCAGTGCCCCAAACGAGTCCTCAGGCACTGCACCAGCAGCGGGAGGCGGTGTCGGGCCGCTCGCGGGTTCGCCGCAGGATACCAGCATCATGACCAACAGCAGCAGCGCCACCAACTGACGCATGCGAGTTCTCTCGGTGGGGTGGTTCATCTTGATTCTCCTTCTTCACTGGCGGTCAACGTAACCGCCGCGACATCTGCCGACGCATCCGGTGCCTGTTGACGGGTGGAGCGCAGGCTGAAGAGCGCCAGGAGCAATAGGCTGAGACCGGGCAGGATGAAGCGCAGCTTGATGACCTGTGAACTGACCTGGATCATGCGCCCGACTGCGGGATCGCCGGGCTTGAGCAGGAAGGCCAGCACCGTCACATAGATGGGAAAGAAGGCCGTGCCCAGCACCACAAAGATGGATGCCAGCGACAGCCAGCGGCAAGCGCGGGGCACACGCCGTCCGCACGCCAGCAAGATGAACAGGATGATCATAGGCAGGGTGAAGATCAGCGTAGTCACAGCCCCTGCGAGCACGCTGCCGGCGCTCATCGTGGGTAGCCCGATCACCTGGAAGAGCAGGCGTTCGGCCCTGCCTACGAGAACGGGCGCGGCAGAGGCCAGGGCGCCGATGGCGAAGGCGACCCGGGCGACGCCAGAAGCGTAGACGGCGCAGAGGACGAAGAGCACAAAGAAGAGGAGTGCCACGACAAGTCCGGCGGTCTGTTCGAACGCGCCCAACCGGCTGCGATACGCTCCCGCAGTGATCAATCCGCTCATGGCCTGGTTGGACAGCCAACCCCCTACCAGCGCTGTGAGCAGCCCATAGCCGACCATCGTAGCCCCTAACAGGATCAGGGGCAGATGGGATTGACGCATCAACGGACGTGTGGTCGTGTTCCGCATAGCTCCTCCTAGTTACTCAACCCTGTGATGGTGAATCTAGCACATTCGGCCAGACCGTCAGTGTCGTGATCAAGCCCCTCACGTTCCTCGATGACGTTAGGGGCAGCGTAGATCCCTTCTGGTATGGACAGCCCTACCTGCTGAAGTAGATCCGCTCGAAGTTGGCTCGGTAGATGTTCTCGAGCGCGGAACCCGGCAGACCGAGGCCCCGATAGCGCGTTGGGCCGGGAAGGGCCAGCGCACCGTCCTGTTCCAGGAAAGCGCGAATGAGCCGCGGGATATGCCGCATCAAGCTCACGCCCTCTGGACCGCGCTCAATGACCCGTGTGTCGGTGTCGGTGCCGTAGATGATCCGGTCCTGGTAGCGCAGAAAGAAGTCCCGCGTGGCCGGCGGGTCCTGGCTGAAGTCCTCATACATGTCCATATGTGGGGCGAGGTCGAAACAGACCGACGGATGCGCATCGAGAAAACTCGCTGCCCGCTCCAGTTCGCGCGAGAGGAAATAGAAGTGGGCGAAGATGATCCTGAGACGCGGGTGGCGTGCCAATATGTGGTCGACTTCGGCATATAGGTCTTCTTTGGATGGATAGCTGCCATCCGAGTAATCCCAGCCGAATTGACGTGCCCAGCCAGGACAGCGTTCGGCATCCCAAAACTCGTCCGGGTCGGCGACGTGAAAGACGACGGGGAACTGTTCCTCTTCCAGCGTGGCCCACATCGATGCGTATAGCGAACCGTCAAGGCGATAGGGCAGCAGCTTGCGCACCTGGGGCTTACCCTCAATGAGCTTGAGGCCGTCAAAGCCCTGTGCTTTCAGCGCCCGAACCTGAGCCGCGAGTACATCCTGACCCCGGGAGACATTAGCCAGTGCCGGGCCGTAGGCCAGCGCCCCGGAGAGGTACACCCGCTCGGGATAGTGCTCCTTGAAGTGGAGGGCTGCAGCGTTTTGGGTCGTGCCGTCGGGGTTTGGGAGGCACACCAGGTTAGAGCGGTTGCAAGAGACAGCGTCCATCAGCGCCAGAACGTCGGCCATCCGCCATGGATGGACGAAGTGAACGTGGCTATCGATGATCGGGGTGGATGCCGCGAATGAGTCCATGCTATTCACCTGCGGCGCGGGCCTTGAGCGCCCGCAACTCGTCGTTGAGTGGAACCGGTTTGCCGGGACACTCGCGTTCGGGGTCGTGCAGCCACGCGCCCTGGTTATCGCGACGCACAGGCAGGCGCTGCAGCAGAGGTGGCGGAGTTGCGGCTTTCGCGGGCTCCTCGGCGTACCAATAGGCCACACTGCTCATCTCGTTGGCCTGGTGATTGGCGTGACCGTGCTCGATGGTCACCTTGATCTCCCGGCTGAAGCGCACCGGATTCTCCAGGTGGAAGACGTAGGCGGTGTGGTAGCCACCGTTACCACGCCACAGCTCGATCTCCGGCGACTGTATCGTGTAGCCCTCGAAGATGGAAGAGCCATTGCGCCAGAACGCATCGGGTTGCATGCCACCAGCCTGTCCGATGTAGTCCTCTGTCCCCGTACCGTGGAGGTCAGGGGGCCATTTGTAGCCGTCCACCCAGATCATGTCATCGCCCTCGCCCCACCATGTATCCTCGAAGTTGGTCACCGAGAGGTTGCAGCCGATGTAGTGCCCACGCCCGCGTGTCTCCAGGATGACGTAGTTGTTCTCCCAGGCCTGGCGCCGCTCGTTGGTGGCGTTGGCCTCGGGCGTATTCACCCGTATTTCCGGCCCCCAGCCGCCGAAGGGGTTGGTACGGCGGAACTCGGCGTGGAAATACCCCGTGTGGGGCTCGAAGTCCTCTAGCGTCTCGTAGTCCACGTAGAAGTATTGGCGGTGCGGCTCGGAGCTTTCGTTGACCAACTCAACTACAGCCCGCTCGCGGAACGGCATAGGGGCATACGAATTCAAGGCGGTCGGCTTGTTGAAGTGGTAGGGAAAGAGCGTGGCTGAGGAAAACAGCGCGCTCTGGAACGAGTTGACCAGACTGTGCCCCAGGCAGAAGAAATCGCCCAGGGGTGCGAGGACGCTGGGGTAGGGGGCGTTGTCGTACGTGATCTTGAGCAGGCACTCGCGATAGTGGTGGAGCTGCGTCATCCAGATGTGCGTAATCTGCGCCGGACCGGCGATCTCGGCCAGCACTGCGGACTCACCCGGTGGGATGATCCACAGGTCGTGATTGCGCCCTGTCCTGTCCCACGAGGAAAATCGGCCGGTTCTGCGACTTCGTATGCGCGCTAGATCGGCAAGCATCATGCTCTCTCCTGCTAGTAAGCGGTCGACAGCAGACCGTGAGTCTGCCGGGCACAGGGTGCCGGCAAAAACCTATTCCATCGCCGGCGCCCCGTTGGTCAGGGTCGCCTCTGCCACAGTCGCAGTTCGGTGCGCCAAATCGGAAATGCGGGTCGTGGGAACTTGGGCCAGCGCCGTATGCAGCGTATCCTCCAATGGCGCGATCCATTTGTCCGGTATCTGGGTGTGCGAACCGAGCAATCCCATCACCGATCCTACGCTGGCGGCGTTGCTGCCCGTGTCCAACCCGCTGGCGATGGCCAAGCCAAGCGCTCGGTCGAAGTCGCCGTCGCCAAACAGCAGCGCTAGAATGACCCAGGCGGTGTTGTTAAGCGTGTGGATGGGCGAGTAGGCGCCGTAATCCAGGATGAGACGCTCGTAGGCCAGCTCCCAGCCCCGTTCTTCGCGCTCGGTGGTGCCGTTGTGGTAAGTGTCCAGCACCGCGTTGACTGCCTTCGCCAACCGGCAATCACACGGTATCTCTGACAGCCCCACCCGTACGATCTCTTCGAGATCATCTGTCACAAATGCCCAGGCCAGCATCGCCGCCATCAGCATAGCGGCATAGACGCCGTTCTTGGTGTGCGATAGTGCTGCCTCCCTGTATGCCAGCGTCGCGGCCAGTTCCGGTTTGCCGGGCGCGACGTAGCCGTACAAGTCGGCTCGGGTTCGCGCCCCCACATACTCGCGTTGGGGGTTGACAAAGGTCGCAGCTTGCTCCGGGTGGACGTTCCAGACGAGGTTGCGATAGACGGCGCGCTCGGTATTGTGGATGCCGAAATAGGGGAGATGGGCTAACCACATGGTTGCCACATCCGTCGTCTCAAAGCCCAGGCCATAGGTCTCAAGGGTGCGCAGGGCGAGTAGGGTGAAGTCCGTGTTGTTGTCGCTCGGGGCGCCTCGGATTTCACCCAGGAATGCGCCGGCTTCCTCGGGCTTGAGTTCGAAGCCCTGTGGTGGAGGTACGACACGGGGAACATAGTTCTGCAGGGGGTAGCTCCCCGCAAGTCTCAGATATTGAACGACCTTGGCCTTGGACCAGCCCATCTGCAACGGCCTGCCTAGCACGCTCCCGACAACCCGGCCCAACCAGGCGCCAAGAATCCGCTCATAGAGCGCGTTGGAGGTGAAGACCACTCGCGCGGCTCGCGGGCCGTCGGGCCGGGCACGGCGGATGTCATCCAGCGTCTCGGGCTCGTCGTAGCCGAAGTCAGTGCGCAGGGGAGCGGAGAGAAGCTCAATGTACAGGCGGTACAGTCTCCGCTTGGATAGCTTGCCGAGCGCCTCAAGGTGCTCGCGGTAATCGCTGACGGCGTACCCCTCCTCCTCCCGCTGTTGTAGTTCGAGTTGGACGACCTCCAGGACCTGAGGGACATCGTAGAGTGCCGTGAGCCCGGGTGGCGGGATGTTCTGGCCTTTGGTACGGCGGAGGCGTTTCCCACTAGCCTGCGTTGTCGTGCGGCGCGCCAAGTTCTGCGCGTATTGGTCCGGTTGGTACGCCAGTTCCTCCACCACCTGCAGGATGTGTGCACGGGTAGACTCGGTCATCCGGCCCTTGCCGGACAGTGCCTGCGACACGGTTGCCGTGGAGACGCCGACATGATCGGCGATATCTTGAAGCGTAACCTTGCTCTTCATAGATGGTTTAGCGCTTGTTCTTGCGAATGGGGGAGACTTCTCGTGTGATTATGCGCTTAACCACTATTATAGACTGTGAATGGGTCGTTTGTCAATAGGTTCTTTTGGTATGACACGTGAGCCGTCTAGGCAGCCGAGTCGGTGGGCGATTTGCCAGGATTGCGCTATTGACGAGGATATGGGGGAGGCCCGATCCTGCTAGGTAGTACTGCCGCTTGTCAGACTGGAGGTCTTTGCGTGAGGCGTGTCCACACGCGGAATCGGAGGTTACGCCGATATGATAGGTCAAGCTTCGCTTCTGACAGATGGCACACGCTTTGCCGACCCCCAGGGCCGGCATGTGCTTCTGCATGGCATCAATGTCGTGAACAAGGATCCCGGCGCTGGCTATTTCTTCGATGAGGGGCCGGCGCTGTATACCAGGCTGCGCAGTTGGGGGTTCAACGTCGTGCGTCTGGGCGTCATTTGGGATGGCCTGGAGCCGGAACCGGGCGTCTACGACGAAGCCTACCTCGGGCGGCTCGACCGGCAAATCGCATGGGCGAAGGCACACGATCTCTTCGTCTTTTTGGATATGCACCAGGACCTGTACAGCGCTCTTTACGCTGATGGGGCGCCCGAATGGGCGACACTGACGGACGGCGCCCCCCACGTGGATCTTGGGGGTGTGTGGAGCGACGCGTACTTCACGAGTCCAGCGGTGCAGAGAGCCCTCGACAATTTCTGGGACAACGCGCCCGCGGCTGATGGCGTTGGGATTCAGGACCATTACGCTCGTGCCTGGGCGCATCTGGCACGACGTTACGCCGGGGAACCGACCGTACTTGGCTATGACATCATGAATGAGCCCTTTCCGGGCTCCGCCGCCGTCGAGGTGCAGGGCCTGATGTTCGCCAGAGGGGCGGAGTTGATCGGCGCACGCGGTGGGGCATTCGACGGTGTGATGGCGTCCGTAGGGACTCACGATTCTGCTGTGGAGGCGCTTTCCGAGCAATGGCTGACACCGGAAGGGCGCTCGGCGATACTGCAACTTCTGTGCGACATTGACCTCTACACCGAGGTCATCGACGCGACCGAAACGCTCTACCGGGACTTCGAGATGACGCACTTGATGGCGATGTATGGCCGGGTAGCGCGCGCGATTCGGGCGAGCGGCGACCGGCACGCGCTGTTCCTGGAGACGACGATGGGCTCCAATATGGGCGTCTTCAGCGCGATCGAGCCGCTGGTGCTGGACGGCAAGCGTGACCCGGCCCAGGTCTATGCGCCGCACGGTTACGATCTGGTGGTGGATACGGGCGACATTGCTGAGCCCTGTCCGGAGCGCGTTGAGCTCATCTTCAGGCGGCACGGCGAGACGGCGCAGCGCCTGGGGATGCCGATGCTTGTGGGTGAGTGGGGTGCCTATGGCCGTCATCCAGGTACGCTGCCGGCAGCGTGGCACGTCGTCCGCCAGTTCGAGACGCTGCTATGCGGCGAGACCTACTGGACCTATGCACCGGGCGTGGAGCACTTTCCCTGCTTCCAGGCTATTCACAGACCCTACCCTGAGCGCGTGGCGGGGATGTTGCATCACTACCGCTATGATCCGGATCGCGGCGTGTTGGAGGTCACCTGGCGTGAGGATGGCACAGTCGTTGCCCCTAGCCGGGTCTATTTGCCGGACTGGTTCATCCGTGACGGCATCAGGACTCGCGTGACGCCTCCCGGGCACGGGAGCAGTATGACTGAGGAGGGAGATGGCGCAAGCGGGCGTTATCTCGAGATCCCGCCGGCAGGCGAAGCCTGTACCCGGCACCTGGTCGTCAGCCGTGAATGAGAGGACCTAGAGGAGGGCAAAACGATGCATCTGGCTCTCAATACATTCGTGTACGAGGTGGCTGAGGCGCCGATCGAGCAGACGCTAGACAGCGCCAAGAAGCTAGGTTTCACCTACGTGGAGTATGCTGCCTATCACGCAGGTGACCCGACCCTGATGAGCAAGCAGCAGGCGAAAGACGTGATCCGGCGTTTCAAGGATCACGGGCTGCAGTCGTCGCAACTGCTGCTGGCCGAAACGGAGCACCTGGCGTCGTCCGACCCGCACAAGCGACAGGCCACGCTCGACTATATGAAGCGTTGTGGTGAGTTCCAACTGGAACTCGGCGGGCGCCAGGTGCTGATCTGTTGGGGATGCGGTGTTCACGAGGCAACGATGATGCCCGAGCAAGCCTGGCTCCACACAGTGGCCTCGATCCGCGCCTACGCGGAGTGGGCAGCGGACACGGAGCTGCTGATAGACTTGGAGATGGATCCCCACGTCTACTTCGTGGTCAACAGCATGGCGAAGATGACCCGGGTGTTGGAGGACGTCGATATGCCGAACGTCTTCCCCAACGTCGACATCGGCCATATGTGCATCACGCGCGAGTCGCCGCGGCGTCTGGAGAAGCTGCGCGACCGGCTGCTCCACGTGCACCTGAGCGAGACCGACACCTATGAGCACACCAACAGCATCCTGGGCACGGGGAAAGCCGACTTCAGGGCTTATATCGACAAAGCGTTGGCGCTGGGCATTGAGGACAACTGTGCTCGTTATGGCGAGCCGTGTGTCGCCGGCATCGAGATGGGGGAGCCTGGCGGGCATGTGGATGACGCCGACCGCTGGGTGCGAGAAAGCCTCGATTACCTGGCGCGCGTCCTGCCGGATGTGAGCCGTTGAGCCGGTGTCCCATGGAACTCCGAGACAGGACTGCGATTGTGACAGGGGCTGGAAGCGGCATTGGGCGTGAGCTGGCGCGCACGTTTGCGCGCGAGGGCGCGACCGTGGTGTGCTGTGGGCGCACGCTTTCAAGGCTGGAGGAGACGGTTCAGTTGATCGCGGCAGAGGGTGGGGTGGCTACTGCCATTCGGGTGGACGTCACCGACTGGGCGCGCGTCGAGGCGATGGTGCGACAGGTCCTGGCGAGCTATGGGGGGATTGACTTACTTTTCAACAACGCCGGAAGCTTCCAGTCCGTCGGACCGGTGTGGGAAGCTGATCCGGAGCTGTGGTGGCGCGACGTCAGCGTGAACCTGCGTGGCACGATGTTGTGCTGCCGTGCCGTGCTACCCTCGATGATCGAGCGTGACGCGGGCGTCATATTCACGATGGATGGAGGCGGGGGAGCAGGTGGGCCCAACGTGGGCGGCTCCGCCTACGGTTGCTCGAAGGCCGCGATCGTACGGTTCACGGAGGGGCTGGCCCGCGAACTGGAGCGTATTGGGTCGGCGGTGCTTGCATTCTGTATGAACCCCGGCTTTGTCCGCACACCGATGACGGAAGGCCTGATAGCCACGCCCGAAAAGCGCACGTGGCAACAGCATGTGCCCAGATTGATGGGCTCCGCGCGCGAGGTGCCGCCCGATGCCTGTGCAAAGGCGACGCTGCAACTCCTGCGGATCGCCGGTCCTGAACTGAGCGGTCGCATGTTCTACGTGGACACGGACTTTGCGGAGATCGATGCGAAGCGTGAAGTCATCGCGAGAGAAGACCTCTTGGTGATGCGCCGGAAGGCCTGACGCCTGCCGGACACGGTAACCTCTATGGACACACTTCACTTCCCTGCGGGCTTCTATTTCGGCGCGGCCACTGCTGCCTTCCAGATCGAGGGCGCGTGGAATGAGGACGGCAAAGGGCCATCGACCTGGGACACATACATGCATCGTTCACGCTATGCGCGGCATCTTCGCGCGGCCGAGTTCGCCGTCGACACCTACCACGACGTTCAGACCGATCTCGATCTGATGGTCGAGATGGGGCTGAACGCGTATCGTTTCTCCGTGGCGTGGGCGCGTGTGCTGCCGGAGGGGACAGGAGTCGTCAACCAGAAGGGCCTGGACTACTACGACCGGCTGGTCGATGCGCTCTTGGAGAGAGGCATTACCCCATTCGTCACGATCTTTCATTGGGACATGCCGCAGGCACTGGCTGATCTGTGCGGCGGCTTCATCGGGCGCGACGGCGCTTACCACTATGCGGACTACGCCGAGATCGTCGTCTGGGCGCTGGGCGACAGGGTCGACCACTGGATCACGCTCAATGAGCCCTGGGAGCACGCGATGTTCGGGCACTTCCTGGGCGAACACGCGCCCGGAAAGCGCAGCCCGTGGGCCTACTTCAGGGTGGCGCACCACGAGCTGCTCGGTCACGGGCTGGCGGTGGAGCGTATCCGCGCGGTCGCGCCTGGCGCGCAGATAGGGATCACGTTGAGCCAGTTCCCGGTGTACCCGACCGTGGATACCCCTCGGAACCGCGCGGCGGCCCACTTTGCCGACCTGTTTGTCAACCGGTTCTACCTGGATGCGCTCTACCGGGCGATGTATCCCGAGGCGCTCTGGAAGCGGGTGTGGCCCTTCAAACCGCCCATCAAGCCAGGCGACCTCGACATCATCGCCCGGCCGACCGACTTCTTGGGCGTGAACTATTACAGCCCGATGTTCGCATACCACGACTGGCGCATTCCCTTCTTCAGGGCGTGGATCGAACGCAAGACACCCCCGGGCCCAGCCTATGTCGAGGACGCGGTGCTCGGACCTGGCCCATATCCCTCGGGACTGTATGAGTTGGCGATGCGCTACCGGGATGAATACGGCAACCCAACGGTGTACATCACCGAGAACGGCACCGGCGCTGCCGACGAGGTCGAGCGTGGGGCGGACCGGCGAATCGTGCGAGTCCGGGACCCGTACCGAGTGCGGTACCTGGCGTTGTACCTGGCTCAGTTACGGCGCGCCATTGATGACGGAGCCGACATTCGCGGCTACTTCGTGTGGTCGCTGATGGACCTGAACGAGTGGACATCCGGTTACTCCTATCCGATGGGCCTGATCTACGTCGACCACGAGACGCAGGAGCGTGCGCTCAAGGACAGCGGGATCTGGTACCGGGATCTCATCCGCAACCAATCAGAGTAGACAGGGAAGCGCCATGCACAAATACGTAGTGGCTCTCATCGTGGTCATGTTGGCACTGGGCTGGGCCAAGCCAGTGCTCACCGCCGAGCCGCCGCCGCAGGTGTATTACGCCGGCGCGGACGGCAGCGTCAAGACGGCGCTCGAGCTGGCCGAGTTTGAACTCGTCGCCGATCTCGCCGCGGCGGATGTGATCGTGCTCAATAACGCGCTGCCCGATCCAGAGGGGATAGCAGCTCGTGTGCAGGCGGGAGCGGGCCTGGTTCTGATCCTCGGGGCGGATGTCACGTCCGAGCAACTGGGCCTGCTTCTCGGAGAGACACCTGGACTGGAGCTTCGCAACGATGCCATCAGCCTGCAGGCGGACGAAGATGCTCAGGGCATCGGTGCCGACGTTCTATGGTCTGGCGCGCCGCAGGTGCGCGAACGCGTCGTGCTGACCGGTGTCTCTGCAGTTCCAGTGGTGACGGCCCACGAGCGCGAGGAAGTTCTGCTGGGCTACACGATGTTGGGGGAGGGGACACTCTACATCTTCACACCTTTCCTTGACGGGGTCAACACACAGATCCAGGAGTGGCCGTACTACAACTACACGCTCTACAACCTCGTGACGCGCGCAGCAGGGCGGGAGCCGGTGGCCTTTGGCCGGTATCCGGCTTCGCCGCTGCCGCACGCCCGAGAACGCGTCATTCTCTATGCCGTGATGGGTGCTCTGTTCGTGCTTACTTGGGGAGCGTTTGTCCTGGTGCGGCGTTACAGCAAAGCTCATCCGGAGGCCCTTGACACCTTCGTTTCAGGACGCGAGGAGTATCTGAAGCGCGAGGCCAACACCGATTGGGAGCAGATCGGTTTCCACCGGACCATCGGTGGCTTTATGTTTGCCTTGATGAGCGGCCTGTTGCTGTTCGTGCCGATGGTCGTCTACCAGAACATGATCCTGCCGGTCTATATCCTGCCCTCGGCGCAGGCGATGGGAATGTGGGGACGCGTCGCTGCCCTGTTCCCGCTGGTGTGGAGTTTCTTTGACATGGGCACCAGCGTGGCGCACATGAAGTATTTCTCCGAATACCGGGTCAGGAACCCCCGGAAGGCCATCCAGTACGCGCAGTTCTACGTCTGGTGGCAGGCGCTCACCGGTTCAGTGCAAGTGGTACTGGTGGTGACTTTCGCCTCGATCTACCTACCGGACACTGCCTACGCCATCCTCATCTGGGCCATCGTGTCCCACACGATGATTCAGATCCCTGGCTTCTACCGCATCTTCACGGATTCACTCTCGGCTCTGCAGCGGGCCGACTACAACCAGATTCTGGACATCGCGATGACGATGGTCATCCCGATGGTCGTGCAGCCCATTGTCATCAGCCTGCTGGTGTGGTGGGGACGCAGCCACCCCATCTTCGGCCCGGCTATGGGCGGCCTGCTGGGTATGGGGGTCTCGGCGTACGCAATGGAGGTGGTGTCGTTTGTGTTCGGCTGGTGGCTATACCGTCGCATTGGCTACAATGCCCGGCTGCTCTTCATGGCGCACTTCGACTGGGACGTCGCGATCCAGTCTCTGAAATACGGTGTGTTTCTGTTTCTCTCCGGCATCTTCGGAGGTATCGGGTCGTCGCTGCAGGTGATCGTCATCCAGAGCCGGATCATCAACACCAACGAGGTGCTGGGGAACTTGGGGATGGCCAACAACTTCCCGTATGCGTACACGGTGCTACAGACGTTGACGGCGACGGCGATGCCCGCGATCTCCGAGGCTATCTCCAACGGTCGCAGAATCCTCAGCCAGTACTACGCCGCGATGCTCTACAAGTTCGGTGGGTTCATCAGCGGTTTCATCTGTGCCATCTTGCTGGCGGTGGCTGATCGGTTCATCATCGGTTCGTCAGGGCGGGATTTCGAGCGCGCCGCGGTCTATGTCGTGCCGATGCTGCTGATTGGTGCGCTGAACTTCGTTCCCTGGATCGGGACGGCCATTGTCTACGGCGCAGACAACACGCGGTTCCTGACGCTTTTGGCTGCGATCGATCTGGTGTTGAGCTTGGGCCTGAACTACCTTTTGGTCGACCGGTTCCAAGTCTACGCGCTCATCTATACACCCTTGGTCGTTACGCTCGTCAATGCGGCGCTAGTCTACGCAATTAACCACCGGCACAGCTTTCCGCAGCGCCTCTACGTCTGGCAGACCTTCGCAGCGTCGGCCCTGGCGGGCGCGGTTCATTTCGTGTGGCTGCGCTGGGTTACGGGGTTCATCTGGCAGGGCGATGAGATCACGAGCCTGCTCATCCTGCTCATCGCGTTGATTGCCTCGTATCCGGTCTACGCGTTCCTCTACAGCGTCTTTGGCGGCTGGGATGATCGCACGTTGGATGAGTTCGGGCGGGGCACGAACCTTGCGAGCTTTATGCGCCCGATGGCGCGGCTGTTCTATCAGGCGTCGCGGCTCGGGGCGCGCATCAGTCCGTTGCACGGACGTTTTCCGATCTCAATCCATGACGAGGCTATCGCCGAGGCGCGGTCGCTTACAGAAGAGAAGGTCGCGCTGGTCAGGGGGGCTTGAGGCGGTCCGGCGACTTGTGGAATCTCGGGGTGCGTGTATACTGTGAAGTGTAAGGTGCGTATGATGAAGGACAAAGCATTGACCTGGAAGGCGCAGATCACCTCAGCAGCGAATGGCGGCGAGGGGTATTCCTTGTCGTAATGCGCCTGTGTGACGATCAGTAGATTGCAGAGAGCGTGGGCGCATAGGCACCCACGCTCTTTTCGTTGATCAGAACCGATGACCAGCCGCGGGCGCCACCAGCCTGCGGCTGTCCGTCTGTGTGGAGAGGTGAGATATGCCGGTCGTGAGTTTTCGAGATCTGGGAAAGGCATTTGGGGATCTGGATGTCTTTGCCGGGCTGTCTGGCGATATCCCCAGGGGCGCGCGCATCGGGCTGGTAGGCCCCAACGGCGTGGGCAAGACCACGCTGCTGCGAGTGCTCGTCGGGCAGACCCCGCCAAGTGCCGGGTCGGTTACGCTCGCGAAGGGCGCGAGGATTGGGATCCTAGAACAGGAAGCTGCCGACGCGTTTGTGGCGGTGGAGCGTACGGTCTTCGAGGAGATGCTCACCGTGTTCTCCAGTCTCCGGGCCCGCGAGGCCGCCCTCCGGCGCATGGAGTTCGCGATGGCTGAGGATCATTCCGACGCCCTGCTCGAACGCTACGGTGCGGCCCAGGAGGCCTTTGCCAGGGACGGCGGGTATGACTACGACGTGCGCATCCGGCAGGTTCTCACCGGTCTGGGCTTCGATGACGCACAGCAGACCATGCCGCTCGCACACTGCAGCGGCGGGCAGAAGACGCGCGCGCTGTTGGCGCGCCTGCTGCTTGAGCAGCCGGATCTTCTCGTGCTCGACGAGCCGACCAACCACCTCGATATCGATGCCGTGGCCTGGCTCGAATCAGTGCTTCAGCGGTGGGATGGGGCGGTGCTCGTGGTGAGTCACGACCGCTACTTCCTGGACCAGGTTGTTACCATCATCTGGGAGATGCGCGGGCAGGGGATGGAGACCTACCGGGGAAACTACAGCGCCTACGTGATGCAGCGCGAGGCGCGCTGGGCTTGGCGCATCAAGGAATTTGCCGCGGTGCATGAACGGTTTCTCAAGGAATTCGACTTTATCAAGCGTTTTATGCCCAGCGGGGATCCCCAGGCGAAGGGACGGCTCAAGCGCCTCGCACGTCAGGTCCAGGCCGTGGCGCTGGGCGGCACCGCCGCGCTCAACCAGACGTGGAGCGCGTTCATGGAGGACGATCCCAGCATCTCCAAGCGGACGTGGGACGTCCCCGAGATCGAGCAGGCGATCAAGACGCTGCGCGCCCCCGATCCGTCCCTCGACCGGTTCAAGCTCCGCTTCCGCACGGGGCAACGTGGGGGCAATGAAGTACTGCGCATCCAGGGCGCGACGATCGGCTATCCCGGGGTGCCGCTTTTCGAGATCGACGATCTGCTGCTCCAGCGCGGAGAGTGTGCCGCGCTGATTGGGGGGAATGGGACGGGGAAGTCCACCTTCCTGCGCACGCTCCTGGGCGAACAGCCAGCGTTGGGCGGTCAGCTCAAACTGGGGGCGAATCTCGACATCCGCTACTTTGCTCAAGCGTACGAGATTCGCGACCCAAACCGGATCGTGCTCGACGAACTCCAGCTCTACCAGACGATGGGGCTCAGGGACGCGCGGAATCTGCTGGCGCGCTACCTCTTCCGCGGCGATGACGTCTTCAAACCGATGGGGGCTCTCAGCGGTGGCGAACGGGGGCGCTTTGCCTTGATGGTCCTCGTGCTGCAGCCGGCGAACTTCCTGCTGCTCGACGAGCCGACCAACCACCTCGACATCGAGGCTCAGGAGATGCTGGAGGGCGCCCTCAAGACTTTCGAGGGCACGACGCTGTTGGTCTCGCACGACCGCTATCTGATCAATCAGCTCGCCACGCAGGTATGGGAGGTGCGTGAGGGTCGCCTGCACATCTATCCGGGCAACTATGCGGCCTATCGGGCTGCCCGCGATGCAGAGAAGGTGGCTCTCGCGACAGCCAAGGCTGCGGCGGAGGCATCTGGCGGCGCGGTCCCGTCGCGAGACAAGCCGTCATCCGGCGCCAGTGGTCCCCAGGGCGTTGACATCGATGTCCTGATCGAAGCCATCCATGAGACGGAGTCACGAATAGACAGGCTCGCGCGAGAGATGATCGCCGCGACAGAGGGGAAGGACTGGGAGCAGGTACAGGCGCTGGATCGCGAATATCGTGGCGCGGAGGCACAACTTGCCCGCCTGATGGCCCGCTGGGAGGACACCGAAATGGAGGCCTCCGGCTGAGAAGCTATAGGCGGGAGGCCACGCGTGGTATGAGCTAGGGCCCAAAGCTCCGCGGGGATCACTGTCCCCGCTCCGGCTTCGCGGGGGGCCGGCAAGGGCATACCGTGGCGTGCTGCAGAGGCAGACCGCGGACAGTGGTCGGCGTGAAGCACGATCGGGGGCACCGCTATGCGGAGACCACTGTCCGCGGTTGGTTCTGGACTGCGCGGAGCCAGTGTGGGTTAACGGCAACGCGGGCCGGCTATACTAGACCCGCCGCATGCCGTCTGGCCGCCGGATCGCCCGCGGCGTGGTAGACACCGGTGCCCGGCTCGCGGTAGAGCATCACCGGCGCGGCGATGGCCCGCGGCGCGATGTCGACCTCGTGACCGCGCCGGGCCAACTCCTCGCGGACCGCCGGGGCGACCGTCTCGTTGACCACCAGCGAACCGGCCTCGATGAAGGCCTCCTCCCGCACCGGGTTGGGGTCGAACGAGTCCTGGTGGTGGTGCGTGGCAAACCGCGGCGCGGTGACTGCGGTCGCGGGCTCCATCCCGAACTCGATGAAATCGAGCAGCAGCTCCAGGGTCACCTGGTCTTGCAGATCGCCGCCCGCCACGCTGATCGCCAGCACGGGTGCGCCGTCCTTGACGACTATCGTCGGCGTCAGCGTGATGCGCGGGCGCTTGCCCGGCTGGATGCAGTTGGGATGACCGGGCGTGGTGTTGAGGCTGACCAGGCGGTTGCCGTAGCTCACGCCCGACGCCCCGGTGCCGCCCGCCAAGTGCACGTTGGCGCTGGGCGTCGCGGCGACGAGGTTGCCCCAGCGGTCGCCAACGACGCACGTCGTCGTGCCGCCAACCCCGGGCCGGAACACGCCCGAGCCCAGCAGCGGCTGCATCGTATAGGGATTGCCCGGTCGCGCTTCCTGCGAAGCCCTGGTCATGTCGATCAGTGGGCGGCGCATCTCCGTATAGGCGTCGGTGAGCAGCGCGGGGAGCGGCACGCCTACGAACTCGGGATCGCCGTAGTAGGTGTCGCGATCGGCCATCGCCAGCTTGAGTGCCTCGATCGCCACGTGGATGGTGTCGGCCGAGAGGTGGCCCATCGCCTGCAGGTCGAACCCCTCCAGCAGCCGCAGCGTCTGGCAGAGATAGGGGCCTTGCGTCCACGAGCCGCACTTATGGACTTCGTAGCCGCGATAGGTTACCGAGACCGGCGCCTCGATACGCGTCCGGTGCGCCGCAAGGTCGCGCCGGCGGAGGAAGCCGCCCCGCTCGATGTAGAAGGCCTCGAGCTCCTCGGCGATGTCGTTACGTTCCGCGTTGCGGCCATAGAAACGGTCGCACGCGGCCTGCAGACGCTCCTCACGGCTGCCCGGTGTGCGCGCTTCTTCCTCGACCATCCGGCGCAGCGTGTGCGCCAGCTTGGGATGCCATTCTTCGGAGCCCGCATCCAGCAGCGCCAGCGCCGGCGCGACGATCTCGGCGAAGCTCTTGGTGCCGTAGTGCTGCAGCGTGGTAATGCAGAGGTCGACCACCGAGGGGACTGGGGCCATCTTCATATCCGGATAGGGGATGCCGTGCTCCATGTACCAGTCGATGGCCTCCCGGGAGAGCGGTGCGCGCCCCTGGCCCGAGAGCGCCTTGACCGTCCTGTTCTGCGCGTCGTAGATCAGCAGCGGGACCTCCCCGCCGATGGAGCACTCGCCGTGGTCGGTGACATTGAGCGCGAGGATCGTCGCGGCAGCCGCATCGGCGGCGTTGCCACCTGCGTTCAGGATCTCGATCCCTGCCGCGACCGCGCCGCCACCTCCGGCTGCCACGGCGCCTGTCTTGCTCGAGGCCTGCCAGCCCATCTGTTCGACATCCATGTTTGCCATTGCGTTTTCCTTTCCGCTGTTGGGCTCCCGCCTACGCTCCCAGTATAAGCTCGCGGGCGCAAGGTTCAACTGCGGCGTCGGCCTGATGGTAGCTTGGACTATGCCGACCAGATCTCGCGTCTAGCCGGCACTATGGTTGCTCGCCGCGACTGGTCGTGCCTCCACCACCTTAGCCTGCTCCCCTTTCCTTCGCGTCCGCCACTATTGACCAAGCAGGGTCGTCCCCTATACTGACGTTGTAGATCAGGTGCACAGTCGATTCCTGGCTTTCGAAACCCGTTGGGTTGGTAGGGGTCTCTTCTCATTGGTGGAGCGTGAACAAGATGTCGACACCCCACGACGTTGCAGCAGAAAGTGGCCTCGCGTCGTTCCTGGACCCGGTGCGGGCCTGGTTCGAGGAGCGGTTCGGCGTGCCCACGGCGCCCCAGGCCGAGGGCTGGCCTGCAATCCAGCGCGGTGAGAACACCCTGATCCTGGCCCCCACGGGCTCCGGCAAGACCCTGGCGGCGTTCCTCTGGGGAATCGACCGCCTGTTCCGCGAGCGGATGGCCGAAACGGAGCGAGTGGACGTTGGGGCAGCAGATGCTCGCGCGACAGATGCCGATGCGTCCGATGGTGCGACAGCGAAGCGGAGCACGCGCGCCAAGCGCAGGCGGTCCGCGAAGCAGGGCGGCGACCAGGCCGGTGAGGCGGATGGCGTCCACCTAGTCTACATCTCACCGCTCAAGGCTCTCAACAACGACATCTATCGCAACCTGCGCACGCCGTTGGCGGGGATCCGGCTCAAAGCGGACGAGATGGGCGTGGACCTGCCGCCTATCAACGTCGCCGTGCGCTCCGGGGACACGCCGCAGCGCGAGCGCCGCGCGATGCTGCGCGAGCCGCCGCACATCCTGATCACGACGCCCGAATCGCTCTACCTGCTGCTGACGAGCCCCAAGGCGCGCGAGATGTTTCATTCAGTGCGCACAGTCATCGTCGACGAGATCCACACGCTGGCGGGCAACAAGCGCGGCGTGCACCTCGCGCTCAGCCTGGAGCGGCTGCAGGCGCTCGCCGACCAGCCGGTTCAGCGGCTCGGCCTCTCGGCCACGATCCAGCCGCTGGACGAGGTCGCGCGCTTCCTCGGCGGTGGCGAGTGGCGCGGGGAGGGCGACGAGCGCCGGCTGCATCCCCGCCCGGTCACAGTCATCGATGCGGGCTACCGCAAGCCGCTCGACTTGGAGGTCGTGACCGTGGTGGATGACCTCCACAACCTGTCCGGCGATTCGATCTGGCCCTCGCTGATCCCGAGGGTAGTCCAGCTCATCCGCGAGCACCGGACGACGCTGGTCTTTACCAACAACCGCCGTCTCGCTGAGCGCACCGCCGACCAACTCAACGAGCAGATCGAGGCCGAGTTCCAGGGCAAAGCCACCGGCCTGATCGAGGACCACGTCGTCACCGGGCTCGGGATGATGCGCGGGGGAGCGATCACGCACAGCGGCCCCATTCGCGTGCACCACGGCAGTGTCGCCAAGGAGCAGCGCCTGGAGCTGGAGCGCCAGCTCAAGGCCGGCGAGCTGCCGGCCCTTGTGGGGACTTCATCGCTGGAGCTGGGCATCGACATCGGGTCGGTCGACCTGATCGTGCAGATCGAGTCGCCCAAATCCGTCTCGCAGGGGCTGCAGCGGGTGGGGCGTTCGGGGCATCTGGTGGGGCAGACCAGCGTTGGGCGGATCTTCCCTCTCCATCAGGAAGACGTAGTCGAGGCTGCGGCGATCGCCGGGGGAATGCTGGAGGCGGATGTCGAACCGACCTATACGCCCCGACACCCGCTGGACGTGCTGGCCCAGCAGATCGTGGCTATGGTCTCGGTGCAGCCGTGGGACGTGGCGGCGCTCTTCGACCTCATCCGGTGTGCGTACCCGTACCGTGACCTGACCTGGCGCCTATTGGAGGCGACGCTGGGCATGCTTGCGGGACGCTACCCTAGCGTGGCCTATCGGGAACTGCGCCCGCGGCTGGCCTGGGACCGCGTCAACCAGCGGTTAGCGGCGCTGCCTGGCTCGCGCTGGCTGGCACTAACCAACGGCGGGACGATTCCCGATACCGGGGCCTTTGGCGCATACCTCGCCGATGGCAAGACCAAGCTGGGCGAGCTGGACGAGGAGTTCGTCACCGAGACGCGCATCGGCGATGCCCTGATGCTGGGCTCGCAGACCTGGCGCGTGATCGATATGACCGACGATCGCGTGATCCTGACCGAGGCGCCCGGGGCCGTGCCCCGGATCCCCTTCTGGCGCGGCGATTTTCCCTGGCGCCCTTACGAATTGGGCAAGCGCGTGGGAGCCTTCCGGCGCGTCGTCTCTGAGCGCCTGGAGGCTGTGCGGGGCGAGCTGGGCCTCGACGCCTTCCGCGAGCTCCGCGAGCTGCGAGACACCCCGGCGTTGCACAGTCTGTTGGATTGGTTGGGCGAGCGCTACGCCCTCGACCGATCGTCGGCCTGGCACGTGTTGGAGTACCTCGGGTCGCAGCTCGATCAGGTCGAGGCCGTCTCGTCGGATCGGACGATCCTCGTCGAGGTCTTCGAGGACGCGCTGGGCGACCAGCGGATGGTGGTGCACTCGCCGTTTGGGGGGCGCGTGAATGGCCCGTGGGGGCTAGCGCTCGCCCAGGCACTGCGCGAGCGCACCGGTGTCGAGATCGAGGTGGAGACCAACGACGACGGCGTCCTGCTGCGCATCCTGGAGGCGGACGCCGCGTTCCCTATCGACGTGGTGACGTCGATGGGGCCGGAGGAGGCGCGCGAGCGGATTCTCCGGGAGCTGCCGGACTCGGCGGTTTTCGGCGCGCACTTCCGTCAGAATGCGGCGCGTGCGCTGCTGTTGCTCGGTGTCGGGCATGGCAAGCGCACGCCTTTCTGGCTGCAGCGGCTGCGGGCCAAGGATCTACTCCAGGTGGTGCGGCAGTTCGATGATTTCCCGATCGTGGCGGAGACCTATCGGGACTGTCTACAGGACGTGCTGGACCTGCCGCATCTCGAGGAAGTGTTAGCGGGCATCCGGGATGGGATGATCGACGTGGTCGTGACCGAGTCGACCACGCCATCACCGGTGGCGCGGAGCCTACTGTGGAACTTCATCAGTGTGCGCATGTACGAGTGGGACACGCCCAGGGCGGAACAACAGCTACAGATGCTGGCGGTCAACCGTGACCTGCTACAGGACCTGCTCAAGGATGTCGCGCTGGACGAGTTACTGCGGCCCGAAGCGATCGAGGCTGTCCGTTCACAGCTCGAGCGCACAGTGCCGACTGCTCAGGCGCGTACGATGGAGGAGCTGGCGGTCATGTTGCAGCAGATGGGCGATCTATCGTCGGGCGAGATCGCGCTGCGGTCTGCGGGCGATCCGGCCAACTGGATTGCCCGCCTGAGCGGTCAGAACCGGCTGGTGAGAATGGAGATACCGACGGCGCGAGGGATGGAGCCTCGTTGGGTCGCTGCTGAGCTCGCCACCGAATACCTGTCCGCCTTCGGACTTCCGGGCTTGCCATCTGGGGACATCGAGCAGGATGAGGCGCGGCGCCGTATCCTAGAACGCTATCTGGGCCGTACGGGTCCCGTGACGCTGGAGACGATCTGCGCACGTTACGCGTTTCCCGTGGACTGGCTGCAAGATGAGCTCGACCGTCTGATCGAAGCCCGGCAACTTGTTCACGGCCACTTCACGCCGGGGGCCGCAGAGACCGGGCCGCTGCCGGTGGGCGAAGCTGAGTTTGTGGACCGGCGGACGCTGGAGCAGATACACCGGCGCACCTTGAGCATCTTGCGTCAGGAGGTGCAGCCGGTTCCGTTTGCCGTCTATGCCGACTTTCTCGCGGCGTGGCAGCACGTGCTGCCTGGCGAACGACTGGCAGGGCCCGGCGCGTTGTCCAAGGTGCTGCAGCAGTTGCGGGCAGCGCCGGTTGTGGGGCGTGCGTGGGAGCGTGACGTCTTGCCGGCGCGATTGGCTCACTACGAGCCCACAGAACTGGACGCGCTCTCTGAGGGCGGGGGGCTGGTGTGGATTGGATCGGGGGGGACTGACCCTCGTCGCGGGCGCGTGCGATTCTTGTTCCGCGGTGAGGGCAATCTCTACCTGGCTCCGGCGCCGGACGACCTGTCGGCGTACGACGCGACGGTGCAAGAGGTGTACAGTTTTCTGAAGTCTGAGGGCGCTGCCTTCTTCGCTGACATCTGTGCCGCGCTGGATCTTGATGAGCCGACTGCCGAGGCCGCGCTCATCGAGCTAGTGTTGGCGAGCTTGGTGACGAACGACAGCGTTGAAGCCATGCGTAGGCTGGTCGAGGAGGGGGCGCCGCAGACCGGCGAGCGCAGACCGTTCAGCTCGCTTGAGGAGGAGTTGGCGCGGCGTCGCGATGCCCTGGGGCTGGGATCTTTGCGCGCGGGGCATCGGCCCGATCGCGCGCGATTCCGGTCGGCCAAACAGCGAGTACGCGAGCGCCTGGCACGCCAGGAGTTGCCGAAGTCGCGTTGGGTGGGGCGTTGGGCAGCGGTGCACCGGTTCGGTGTTATGGGGAAGCCGGTCGATGTGTCAGAACGGGTCAACCGCCAGGCGCGCCAGCTTTTGGTGCGGTACGGCATCGTCAGCCATGAGTGTCTGGCGGAGGAGGAGGGCGCGTGGGAATGGAGCCTGATCTACCAGGAGCTCCAGCGTCTGGAGATGCGTGGAGAAGTGCGCCGCGGCTACTTTGTGCAGGGGCTGTCCGGGGCTCAGTTCGCGCTGCCCGAAGCTGTGGAGCGGCTGCGCGCTGTGCGCGACAACAGCGTGGATGACGCCGAGGTTGTGGTCATGAACGCGTGTGATCCTGCCAACCTGTACGGGCCAAGCCGTGAAGATGGTCCGTTGGCTGAAGGTGGCGAGCCGTTCGCGTTCGCCCGCGTGCCGTCGACCTGGTTGGTCCAGCGTCGCGGGATGCCCGTCGCGGTGGCAAGTTCAGTTGGCGCCAACCTTACGCTTGTGCAAGGGGCGAGCGATGGGTTGGTGCAGCAGGCTTTGGGGGCGCTGTTCGAGCACTTGGGTCGCTCTGAGGCCCGAATCACTGTCGAGACCTGGAACGGGGAGCCGGTTCTGGAGACTCGGGGCCGGGTTCTGTTGGAGGCTGTGGGCTGCTACCGGCACTATCCAGGGATGACGTGGGAAAGGCGGCTGAGATAACGATGGCGAAGCAAGATACCCCGATGACGCGCGGTGTGCGGTTGCTGCTGGACCGCAAGGTGCAGTTTGGGGTTCACCTCTATCCCTACGAGGCACACGGTGGGACGAGCAACGCAGCCACCAGCTTGGGTGTTCCTGAACATGCTGTGATCAAGACTCTTGTCATGGAGGCCGAAGGCGGCAGGCCTTTTCTCGTGCTTATGCACGGCGATCGGGAGGTGTCTACAAAGAACCTGGCACGCGCTTTGGGCGTGAAGGCTGTTGCGCCGTGCCCGGTCGAGAAAGCCGAGAGGGTTACTGGGTACCAGGTGGGCGGGATCAGCCCTTTTGGCACACGGCAGCCCATGGCCGTGTATGTGGAGGAGAGCATACTGGCCTTGGAGCGGATCTATGTCAATGGTGGCAAGCGAGGCTTCCTGGTTGAGATTGCGCCCAATGACCTGAAGAGTATTCTGACGACTGTTCACGAGGTCCAGGTCGCCATTGTGCCCTGAACGCCGCGTTCATCCTGCACCGTCCCCTACGGCTCCACGATGGCCTAGGGAATGTGCCCCCCTATTGCACCTTTCGGTGGATGTAGGGCAACCCCTGTCGCTCTATACTCACACTCAGATCACGCAATCGCCTAAGAGAGACTGAGGTGAGGACCTATGAAGAGCTATGTGTTGGTCACAGGTGCAACGGGAGGCCTGGGGAAGGCCTTTGTTGCCGAGTGCGCATCGCGCGGGTGGGACCTGTGTCTGACCGACCTTCGGGAGCACGCGCTGGAGGCGCTGGCAGCAGGGACCGAGCGGATGTACAACGTGCACGTCCTGACGCGCGCCGGCGATTTAACGGACGCGGCCTCTCGCGAGGCGCTGTGGCGCTACGTCCACGACAGCGGCACGCGCTTCCACATGCTGATCAACGTCGCGGGCACCGATTTCGAGGGTGGATTCGTTGACCGGCATTTGGAGGAACTGCGCACTATCCTGCGCCTCAACATAGAAGGAACCGTCGAGATGACGCACCGGGTTCTCGCCTACCGAGACAGAACCCGACCCTTGCGGATTATCAACGTCAGCAGCCTGGCAGGCTTCTACCCCATGCCCCTCAAGGCCGTTTACGCCGCGTCCAAGCGGTTCTTGCTTGACTTCTCAGTTGCGCTGAATCAGGAACTGCGGGCGGGCGATGTCACAGTGACGGCCCTATGTCCTGCGGGCATGCCAACGACGCCCGATTGCGTCCAGAAGATCCAGGCGCAGGGGCTTATGGGACAGATGACGACCATGAACGTCGGCAAGGTCGCGCACGAGACGATCAACGCGGCGCTTGCTGGACGGAGTATAGTGGTTCCGGGGTGGGTCAACCAGATCATCAGTAGCCTTGGGGGTCTGCTGCCTGCGCCGGTGGTTGCAGCGGTCATCGAACGGCGCTGGCGCCGGGCCAGAGCCAGTCTGACGCCTGGTGGGGCTCGGCCCCTAGCGGTGCGTGCACCCGAATCAGTGTGAGGTTCCTGGCGTTCTCCGTCCCAGGAGCCGATGGAAGGGCAATCATGGCCACGACAAGAGATCTCGAGGGTAAAACGATGGTTGTGACCGGTGCGACGTCCGGCATCGGTCGTGCTGCGACCGCCGCTTTGGCTGCGCGTGGTGCCCATGTCTTGGGGGTGGGACGCTCACTCGAGCGCTGTGCTGATGCGGAGCAGGCGATCCGGGAGATCGCTCCGGATGCGACTGTGAGCTTTCTGCTGGCAGACCTAGCTTCACAAGGGCAGATCCGTGACCTCGCGGGTGCTATCGTTGAGCACGTGGCGGATCAGGGAGGAGGAAAGCTCGACGTTTTGGTGAATAACGCCGGTACAGTCTCGAGTTGGTATACGGCTACGGAAGACGGCTATGAGCTCACGTTT